>Ga0316204_10011407_pt1 | contig 11127 bp, 9 predicted proteins | sample 6monrhotite_MG_2_FD_205661 | JGI IMG/M metagenome (GOLD analysis project Ga0316204, IMG submission 205661) | Microbial mat bacterial communities from mineral coupon in-situ incubated in ocean water Damariscotta River, Maine, United States -... | ecosystem: Environmental > Aquatic > Marine >...
GGTCATGGTGGGATTTGTTGGCCGAGCTTGATGTAACGGTAGGCGTATCGCGAGAATACGAACATTTTATTGTCCTGTTGAGTTCCGATGCGGGAAAGCCCGTCATCTCACCTCTGGAGCTGCCCCATCCGTCGGGTATGTTTTTCGATAAACAAGCGAATGAATTAATTGTCAGCAGCACGCGCACCCCAAATCAGATTTTCTGGATGCGACCCTTGGGGGAAAAAGATTTACTAAGTGATGTTGTTCCCGCTGATATGGAGATGCCGCACGGGACCATGTTCCTTCCGTATCGAAGCATTTTACTCCCTGGCACCTTCTGCATTCATGATATCGCCATGATGGGTGGTGAACTTTACGCGACGATCACCGGGCATAATTTTTTGGCTAAACTTGGAGCATCCGGTGGCTGGGAAAGAGTATGGTGGCCGTCCTTGCTGGACGACATGGGTCGGGCGGCATTCGACCAAAATTATCTGCAATTGAACTCCATTGCGGTCGGGACAAAACCCGAAGATAGCTTTTTTACAGCTTTTTCTGACCAACCCACAGGCCCAAAGCCGTGGAAAGACGGGTATGGGCCAAAGGGTAAAGGCGTGGTCTTTTCGGGAGCCACGCGTAAAGTTATGGTGCGCGGGCTGACCTGTCCTCATTCGGCGAAGCTGCATCAAGACAGGCTGTGGCTGTGTAATAGCGGGTATGGGGAAATTGGCTTCGCTGATTTGAGTTCTGCCCAGCCCGAATTTCAACCCGTTGCCAAGGCCAACGGATTTACTCGCGGCCTGGCCATTCACGGCAATATTGCTTTCGTGGGCTTGTCTGCCGTGATCAGTTTTTATGAGCCTTATGCGCCGGGGCTGGACCCGAAAAAAACGGAATGCGGGATCGTTGCTATCGACCTGAATACCGGTGAGCAGGTAGCGGCGTTGACCTGGGATCAGGGATACCAGATTTATGATGTTCAACTTCTTCCCGGTGTAAAGCGGTCACTTCTGCCCAATGGGGTGGGTGGCGACGGCAGCATAAATAAACATCTGCGCTTCCTTGGGTGAAGGCATGAAAGTTTTTCTAACAGGTGGTGCCGGGTTCATTGGTATTCATACGACGCTGAAGTTGATCAAAGCCGGACACGACGTTTGCTTATTGATGAGACCCGGCTGTCGCCTCGACGGACTGAGTGAGATTAAACACGGCTTGCACGTAATGACGGGATGTCTTGAGGATATAGAGACCCTGCGTACAGAAATTTTAGCCTTCAGTCCCGATGCGGTGATCCATCTTGCTTGGAAGGGAGTTGATCCCGGAGACCGAAATGAGGATTTCCAGCGGGAAAATATGGACCTCACACGCGATCTTATGGATTTAGCAGCGGAGGGAGGTAGTATTAAGCATTGGATATCGTTGGGCTCGCAGGCAGAATATGGCCCCTGTAACGTCGCCATTAGCGAGACAACCTCTGCGCATCCAACGACGACTTACGGTAAGGTTAAACTCGAAACAGGCTTGGTTTCTCAGGAGCTGGCAAAGACGTACGGCATTCGGTTTGCATGGCTACGTCTGTTTTCATGTTACGGACCCTTTGATTACGGCAATTCGTTTATACCCTTCTTGATAAAATCTCTTCTGGAAAATTCGTCGCCCGGCCTTACGTTGGGGGAACAACAATGGGATTATCTGTATGTCGAGGACGTAGCCGAGGCAATTGTCTCGACTTTGGAGCAATCCGAAGTAAGCGGAATATTCAATCTGGGGTCAGGTCGTCCTGTAACGATCCGAACTGTCGCAGAAGCTATTCGTGACCATATTGATCCAGGACTCACGCTGAAATTTGGCGCATATGATTATCGTCCGGATCAAGTGATGCATATGACTGCCAACGTAGAAAAACTACAAGCCGCAACTGGGTGGCGTCCCCGGGTCGGATGGAATGAAGGCATGGAGAAAACTGTCAGGTGGTACCGTGAAACAAGTTTCTGATCAAGAATTTGCTCGGAACCTGAGGGTCCGGGCACTGCGCATGGTGCATAAAGCAAAGGCTTCCCATATAGGGTCCTGTTTATCGATTGGTGAAATTGTGGCCGTCCTTTTCAACGGCTTTTTACGCCTCGACTCCAAACAACCCAATTGGCCCGAACGGGATCGTTTCATTCTGAGTAAAGGTCATGCAGCAGCCATATATTATGCAGCCCTCAGCGAACGTGGCTTTTTCCCGGCATCATGGATTGAACGCTATTGCGAGAATGCAGCGAAACTGGCCGGGCATGTGACAATGGGCGTGCCCGGTGTGGAGTTTTCCGCCGGGGCGCTCGGCCATGGGTTGCCCGTTAGCCTGGGCATGGCAAAGGCGGCGAAACATGATGGCGCATCCCACCGGGTGGTTGTGCTCATGAGTGATGGTGAATGTGATGAAGGCTCTGTTTGGGAAGGTGCCTTACTTGCCGCACAATATGAGCTTGATAATCTGACTGTTATCGTCGATTACAATAAAATACAAAGTTTTGGCCGGGTCTCCGACGTTGCTGATTTACACCCGTTCGCGCAAAAGTGGGAAGCCTTCCGTTGGGGCGTTCAGGAAGTTGACGGCAATGATTGTCAGGCGGTCAAAGCGGCTCTTTCCGAGGCCCCCTTCACTCCCGGAAAACCTTCCGTCATCATAGCCCATACAATCAAGGGGAAGGGTGTCAGCTTTATGGAAGATAATATTCTGTGGCATTATAAGTCACCCAATGATGTAGAGCTCGCTAACGCTCTGGCTGAGTTGGAGGTGAACTGATGCGAGCAGCATTCGTTGAAACTCTTTGCACCCTTGCCGCTCAGGATACTCGTGTGTGGTTGGTCACCGGTGATCTTGGCTTCTCTGCCCTTGAGCCGTTTATCGAACAATTCCCGGGTCGCTTTCTTAATGCTGGTGTTGCCGAACAAAATATGATGGGCATGGCTGCGGGGTTGGCTATGTCGGGCAAGATCGTGTTTGTTTATTCAATCGCCAACTTCCCGACCATGCGATGCCTGGAACAGATCCGAAACGATGTTGCCCTCCACAATGCGAACGTTAAAATTATAGCTGCCGGGGTTGTCTTCACTTATGGTACGCAAGGTTATACACACCATGCCATCGAAGATATGGCCGTTGTTGGAGCCTTCGCAAACATGACCGTCGTTTCCCCTGGCGACCCAATTGAGACACGATCTTTAATTGAAAGTGCCTTTAAAACTGACGGCCCCGTTTACGTACGTATGGGTCGGGCGGGCGAGCCGGTGGTTCATAAGGGGCCAATCGATTTACCCTTTGGTAAGTCGATATTGTTGCGGGGCGGAACGGACATAACCTTGATCGCAACAGGCACAATGCTGTCTGATACCGTCGCTGCAGCCGATCAGCTTTTTGATGAACACAATATTTCGGCACGCCTTATCAGTATGCCGACATTAAAGCCCCTTGATCGAGATGCCATATTTAATGCAGCACAAGAGACAGGTGCGATTGTAACCGTCGAAGAACACATGATTTCGTGCGGGCTCGGTGTATGTGTGGCCGATGCTCTCATGGAAGGTGGTATATATACGGTCTTGGTCAAACATGGTGCGACCCCCGACATGCTTGGCAAGGTTGGGACCCAGCAGTATATGAGATCACAAATGGGAACGATTGCTGATACGGCGCTCCGCGCAATTACAGCAAAACAGAATAAGGTCTGAAAGAACACTATGCTTAATCCAGTCATCGCAGAAGATTCTCAAATTATCGCAGATCGTTTGGGAGGTCATTTAAGCGACCTCAGTGGCAAAACCATTTTGGTGACAGGGACGTCAGGATTTTTATGCAGCTATCTCGTTGATATTTTTGTCGGCATTAATGAACGCGCACTGGAAAAACCGCTGCGCGTCATTGCCGTCGATAACAATTTTCGAGGAACGAAAGACCGCCTTGCTCATCTCGCTGAGGATAAAAATATTCGAATGATAGAGCATGACGTCACCCAGCCAATGGATCTGGGTGAACCCGTGGATTATATCATTCACGGGGCCAGTATTGCCTCTCCCACCTTTTATCGACAGTTCCCTCTCGAAACCATTGATGTCAACGTAAACGGACTACGCCGTCTATTGGACTTAGGGCGTGAGGGAGCACAAAGCATCGTCTATCTAAGCTCCAGCGAAGTTTACGGTGACCCCGACCCAAGCTTCATCCCGACCCCGGAAACCTACCACGGTGACGTATCGTGCACTGGACCGCGAGCCTGTTACGATGAGTCCAAGCGATTAGGTGAAACGCTTTGTGTAACCTACGCCAGCCAATTTGACTTGCCGGTTAAAATGGTCCGCCCCTTTAACGTTTATGGCCCCGGGCAACGCCTTGATGACAAGCGGATTGTTCCCGACCTGTTGTTAGCCGTCCGGAACAAGCAGCCGATCACCCTGTTCAGCGATGGATGCGCGACCCGCTCATTTTGCTATGCATCTGATTTTATTTTCGGCATGCTTTTGGTGCTGCTCAAGGGACAGAACGGTGAGCCTTATAATGTCGGCAATGATACAGAAATTTCAATTAAAGATGCAGCTGATATTGCCGCAAATCTGGCATCACCTGCTCTGCCTATCGACTTTCAGGCCAGCACCGATTCCGATTACCTGACCGATAGTCCTCAGCGGCGTTGTCCTGATTTAACTGAGGCGAAGAAACTGAGCTTTAGCCCCTCCATTTCAGCTAAGGAAGGGTTTAAGCGCACACTCCAGTCGTACGAAAGTTAGGGTGTAAGGACGACTTACCATATTTTCCACGGCGCATTACCGGTGCCCCAAAGTTCTTCAAGGTAATACATATCTCGCAAGGTATCCATAGGCTGCCAGAAACCCGTGTGCTTATAAGCCATCAATTCCTTTTTCTCTGCGAGGGCGTGCATAGGGGCAGCCTCCCACGGCGGACTGTCCGATGGGATTAAATCGATCACTTTCGGCGACAAAACAAAAAATCCGCCGTTAATCCACCCGCTGTCCCCAAGGGGCTTTTCTTCAAAATGCGATACTTCATCACCATTAATTGCCAGCGCGCCAAATCGTCCGGGCGGGCGGGTCGCCGTCACCGTAGCCAGTCGCCCATGGGATTTGTGAAATGCGTTCAGTTCGGGAATATTTATATCGCCAACGCCGTCACCGTACGTCAGGAAAAATGATTCATCATCATCTAAAAACTCTCGAACCTGTTTCAGACGACCGCCAGTCATTGTTTCCAGGCCGGTATCTACGACAGTGACTTGCCAGGACTCCGACGTATTTTCATGGACCTTACAGGTTCCCGTTTCCATATCAAAAGTTACAACAGAATTATGAAGGGCATAATTCGCAAAGAATTCCTTCACGATATGTCCCTTGTACCCGACACAAATTATAAAGTCATTATATCCATAATGTGAGAAAATTTTCATTATGTGCCACAGGATTGGTCGGTGACCAATTTCCACCATCGGCTTTGGCTTTGATTGCGTCTCTTCTTTGATACGCATTCCCCAGCCACCTGCAAATATTACGACTTTCATTTACCACCGTCCGCTTGAAAAAATATTCATTGAGTTCGTTCCATTTCAACAAAGCTATTTCAGGGTTCGGATAAATTGATGAGGCGCCTCTCAATAATCATGGGACCTCGACGCAACTGGGTATGAATGGCACCAATATATTCGCCCAACAGCCCAATAAAAAAGAGCTGCACTCCGGAGAAAAAGAAGATTGACACGATCAACGTGGGAATGCCTGCAGGGGCCAAAATGTCAGATACAAACAAATTTATATAAAGCTGAATGAGCGCATAAGCCAAACTGACGACAGCCAAGAAAAATCCGACAAACGTGCTAATGCGTAGTGGCACAGACGTGAACGATATAATACCGTTCATGCCTTGATCTATTAAATTGAAAAAATTATTTTTTGACTTTCCATTGCGGCGAGCCTGCCAGCGGTACGGGATAATTTTGATGGCGTCTTCGAAACCACAATTGGCAATCATACCCCGCAAATAAGGATAGTGATCATTGCTTTTCAGAAGGGCGTCCATAACCTGGCGGTCAATCAACTGGAATTCTCCCGTGTTGACGGGGATACGAATGTCGGCAAGTTTGGCAACAACGCGGTAATACGTACCTCTGATCATTCTCATGATCAGGCCCTCGTCACGCTCCACTCTTTGGCCATAGACTATTTTGGCCCCGTCTGCCCAATGGGCGACAAACTGAGGCAAAAGCTCAGGAGGATCTTGCAGGTCAACAGGAAGCATCACAAGAATGGCATCACCTTTAGCCCATTTCAAAGCATTAAAGGTCGATCTAAATGGACCGTAATTTCTCGCATTTACAATAACTTTAACTTGGGGATTTTTCTCGGCAATGTCGGCCAAAATCTCAACGCTACGGTCACGCGACGCATTGTCAGAAAAAATATGCTCGTACTCATACTCAGGCAATTCCTTCTCAAAAATGTCACGGATGGCCTCAAAGCACAGCGCAACATTATCTTCCTCATTGAAGCACGGTGAAATGATTGAGATGAGATTTTTGTTTTTGGACATAAATGAGATCAGCTGCCAAGCGAAAAGTCCGAATTGAATTCTATAGTGGCATCGACATTATGCTTTATCAAGTTTGTATGGGCGTCGTGATTACACTGCGTCAGGCTTGATCTGTCCGGGGGCGTGCCAAATTTGGACTCTTTTTTATGGCGGCGCTTTTCTTTCTTATTCTAACCAAGGCGTCGCCCAGCTTTGTGTTTGGCATCATCTTCCAAACGCTGTACATCAGGCGGAAAAAGCGCGTCGGATAACGTAAAAATGAGGTTCCGTAAAATACTGCCATTGAGAACAGGCACCATATGCGAAGCTGGCGGGCGGTTAATGTTTCACAATAAGACTGAGTGTAGGTCGGGTCCGTGTATTGAGAAAGACTGATGAAATAATCATCACACAACTGGATTCCCCCGGATTTTCGGGAAGATTCAAATAGCTCGGATCCGGGATATGGCGAAAATGGGAAAACTGAGACATCATTGATGCCGATCATACTCATGCGCACAATGTAATATAAGGTCTCGTAGCGCTCCTTCGGGCGTTCTCCTGGGAAGCCCAAGACGATATTCGCCTTGATATTGAGATCGCTCGAAACGCCCGCCCGCATGGAGAACGCCATATTCTCTTTATCGACTTTTTTCTTGATCCTCTTCAGCGTGGCTTCTGACCCACTTTCCGGCGCGTAGTTGATATAACGACAGCCGGACTGGTTCAGAAGATCGGTTACGGTCTTGTCCAGTGCTTCCGAGCGGGTGCCCGACGGGAGTTGCCAGGTAATATTAAGACCCTTTTCAATAAGGGCATTACAAAATTCTATGATCCATTTTCGCTTAACGATGGCCGTTAAGTCGTAAAAGTCAAAATTTGTAACATTATATAATTTTATGTAGTGCTCCATTTCTTCGATCACGGCTTCGACAGGTCGAATGCGCCAAAGCCTGCCCCACATGACAGGGTTGGAGCAAAATGTGCATTCATAAGGGCAACCACGGCTGGCGATGATAGGCATCGAGCGGCCAAAATTCACACCGGTCATGGCACCCGATGATAAATAGGTCTCTATCGGTATCAAATCCCAAGCGGGCCAGGCCAAAGAATTGAAGTCTCTATTCCTGCTCTGCGGCAGGGTCTGTGTGATACCACCGTCTTTTCGAAAATAAAGTCCAGGGACCTCGTCGAGAGGTGTCTTGTTGGACAAGGCGTCCAGCAGCGCCACGATAGTCAGTTCTCCTTCGCCAAGGCAGCAAATATCGAGCGCGTGGCAGTCTTCCAAGGCGTAGTCCGGTAAAGCTGTAATATGTTCGCCCCCGGCGATAAGTTTCGCGTTCGGGAATTCAGCCCCAATATCGTTGATAAGATCTCGGGTGAACGGCCACTCCAGCGAGAACATGGTGGTGACGGCAATAACATCGCTTCCTTTTGGGATACGCGCAATAATATCCGCGTTCGCCATGCCATGGCGCATACCTGTATCGAGGCTGGATATGCGTTCATAAATTTCAATACCATCGCCAAGTGCATCAATGACGCTGACGGAATGCCCCGCTTCACGGACCGCCGATGCCAGATATGCTACCCCGATCGGGGGGGCCGTGTCTTCCCCAACCGCACCAACTGTGGTGATGGTGGGAGGACGGATAAGGCAAATATACATACCTATTTCCAAGCTCACTGTGGGAGACTGCACCGAATCTACCCGAGTAGCATTTCAGGTCAAGCCCGTTAAACGCCACCTCGTCCAAAACATTGGGAGCAGTCATGGCCGGGCATTGCATATAGACATCGTGCAGGTAGCCTGAAATAGTTCAGTTCGTGCAAATCGACGGATTATAAATTTTCCAACGGTAATATTCCAATATGGGCCGGGAAGCCATTGCGCTCCAGAATAATAGGCTGCTAACTTTTGCTCACGAATCGAAACAATATGTTAGAAGATGCACTGAGATGATGGTCCGAAATTCACCCTATTTTGCATTCCTTATGCTATTTTCGTTCGTCGTGTTCGTTCGAATAGGTCTGTTATTTTACGGCTTTGGCGGGCTTGATGAAGGGTCCAATCAGTACCTTCTTATGCATGGGATGGAAGAGCCAAGTTTCCCGTTGGGCTTTCATTTTATTTTTCGTTTCATAGGCGAACCATTTGGCCACAGCGTTTTATTCTATCGATGTCTGTCCATGACTTTCATCGTATCCTCAGCGGCAGCTTTGGCCTACAGCGCCCATACGGTAATTGGCAACAAAGCCGTCAGTTATATTCAATTCGCAATTATTCCAATCCTTTTTTCATTCATGTCGATCAGATGGCAATCTGGCGGGGTGTTGAGTTACAACTCGGTGACATTTGCGTTTATAAATTATTTTTGCGCGGCAATGATAATATCTACGCGGCCCAGATTTTCCGGTAGCGCAATCTGGCCCGTGTTGGCGGCATGTTTGATTTTCGTAGCGGCGACCGGACGGCCGCCCACCGGCGTGCTTTTTTTGGCTATTTATGTTTTGATGCAGGGATGGCGCTTGGCGGGAGGCGCCCCCAAGCGTGCAGTGCTCAATGACGTAGCCATATTCTTATCAACATTGAGCGTGATTTCGGCCCTGTTTTTATTTTTCTTTTGGGACACATTAAAGCAAAGCGTCGTGTTCTTTAAACTTTTTGCCGGATCGCATCATCCACCGGTAAAATTATTAACAGCCTATCTGGTTCTGTCCATTGGGTTCCTGACGGGCAGTGTCGCGCGCGCATTTGCTGCAACGGTGGTTGTAACCTGGGTTTTCAGGCATATTGCGCTCCGCTATCGTTTCTCATTGGGATTGAAAAAACGAGGTCTGGGCTTTCTTGGCGGCATTCTAATCGTGATCCCGTTTGCGTGGTCCTGGGTTTCATTCCTGCATCCGGAAAGGCTTACCACTGATTCTCGCTTCCTGGCCTTATCCATTATGGTTCCCGTTGTCGTTGGAAGTTTTTATATCACGCGTATCCGTGCCGATAAATTTCGCGAGATAATTCAAGGGGTGATTTTTGATCGTCCCTACGTTCAAATTTACGCAATCTGTATTGCGGCATTGTTTCTGTGGCCCATGGGCGCGAACTCGGGACCCATTCAGTTCTCCTTGCTGAATATGGCACCTGCCGGACTACTTTGGTCCATGACACTTTATGCTCGCACGCGACCGAGTAAATTGCGCCATGCCCTTGTTTTGACGGCCACCCTGTTGTTGGGCGTCACGGCTGTTCTGAATGTGGTTATGGAGCGCTCCCTGCCATTTGGGAAGAGCGAATTTTCCGTGGCAGATTCGGTGAGCCTGAGCGATGCCGGCCCCATTCTTTCACATATCCGCTTAAATGATAACCATAACAAGTGGCTAAAGAAGTTATCAGAAGAATTGAGGAAACGTGGGTTCGACCCGAAATTAGACAAAATATTCTATGCCATAAAGGGAGGCGGGGCTTTGGGCTCCATCGGCGCTGATTCTTTCGGCCCGTTCGAAACCTGGGGCCTGGATCCGGCCTCTGCCCACGTTTACTGTGTGCAACTGGAAAATGCCCCCGCAGAAAATTTGCGCCAGGTATTCGTGGTGTTGACTACCGTGCTCGACCCTATTACAGCGGGCTGCATCTCGAAACGTCTTATCGGGACTACGGTGGAGCAATTCGCGGGTCCGAACGATCCCAGACCCAAAATTTTTGGCCCCTATAATGTTCGCAAAAGGGCTAATATTTCTGGTTGAGCGGTTGAAACTGCCGTCAGGGCTTTGTGATAATCTGCAAACGACTGAGCCGTCTCTTCACCAAACTTGGCAAAATCAATAGCCAGGGCATCGGCATTTTCAGAAGGTAATGGAAGTAAGATGCAGTTGGCCAACCCTGCCAATGTTTGCAATATCTCGGTCGATCCACTATCTGCGGCCAAGTCAGCGGCAACATCAATCGGGACAAAGCTCGGGTGTTGCGGGTGTTGATACTGCCTAAGTGTCCGTCCGGAAAGTTATTGAATCATATGAGTCATTTGTGATTCAAGTGTCTTATCGCAGAGTTGTAAAGGTTCAGGTGATATGAGACTCTTGACTGGCCTCTTCGATGGTTTTTTGAATATATGCCCTTGGTGTGTTTCCGGCCAAGTTTTTGTGAAGCCGGTAAGTGTTATATTTGAGGACGGCCTGTTTGAGTTCGTATCTGATGGCGCCGATTGAATCGGCGAGCAGGTCGTTGCGGGAGTAGAACTCTTCCTTGAAGGTACGGTTTCCGCGTTCGACGCCGCCGTTGTATGTGGGTTTGCTCGGCGGCAGGACAATTAGTTCTATTCCGAGCTTCTGGCAGGCGGTCTCGAATTCGGCATGCACCCAACAATTTACCTCCGGGGAGTCCGCTTTGTCCCAGATTCGCACATCAACTTAACACAGTATTGAGCATCAGATTATGAATCGGAGATGGCCATTATGGGTCAGCTGATCTTGCCCGGTTTTAGTGGACGGTTAAAAAGATCCGGTTGACTGTTGTTCGAAGTCATCCGGGCTCATGTAGCCAAGGTAACCATGGCGTCGTTTTCGATTGTAGAATACTTCAATATATTCGA
>Ga0316204_10011408_pt1 | contig 11126 bp, 10 predicted proteins | sample 6monrhotite_MG_2_FD_205661 | JGI IMG/M metagenome (GOLD analysis project Ga0316204, IMG submission 205661) | Microbial mat bacterial communities from mineral coupon in-situ incubated in ocean water Damariscotta River, Maine, United States -... | ecosystem: Environmental > Aquatic > Marine >...
CGTGAGGAAAGATTTTTTACTGAAAAACGCATTTTAGTAAAACAAATTATCGACTGGAGTAGTTTGAGAATCTGGGCAACATTAACGTCTGAGGCACTTTACAACACTCAAAACGCCTTCAATCTACTGCAAAAAAGTGAAACATCGTTAGAATATGTTTTGGGACTATTGAATTCTAAACTTCTTAATTTCTATCATCAGAAACGATTTCTAGATGAATTTAAGATGCGGTTTCAGAAGATTTTAATTCGAGATTGTAAACGCTTTCCAATACGGGCCATAGATTTTAGCAATAAGGAAGACATCGCAAAACATGACAAGATGGTCGATTTAGTTAATCAGATGACGGTCCTCACAAAAAAATGGGCCGCAGAAAAGAACCCGGATACTTTGAGTAGGCTTGAATCATTAATTTCAGCAATAGATCGTCAGATAGACCACCTTGTTTATGACCTTTATGAACTAACGGATGAAGAAGTAAAATTAGTGGAACAATGCTGAGCTGAGGATCAAGCGGCTCGCTGATTTGTTTGAATTCTTACCCGCGATGAATGTCAGCTTTTGGATCTACGCCATTCACAAGCTCAACGCCGCGAGGGACAGCTTCCCGCCCGTTCGAGACCTTAGATCCAATTCAGGGTCTGGTTGATTTGTCCCGCTTTGCGGTCAACGACCTCGGCTCCACGTGACGGCTGCTTCAGTTTCACAAATCTCAGTTCAATAGCTGGCGCTTATCGTGACTTCCGTTAATTGGAACAAGCTACCATTGCTCCGTCTCCAAATTGTTGGGACGAATTCTACTCAAAAATGGAGGAGTTTTAAGGTCTCAGGTCACCGCCTGTCGTGATGTCGACTTCATCCAAATGCCACTTGTCGTTGGGTCTAGGGCGGTCCCGACGGACACATTGGGCGAAGTGCTGACCAAAGCGGTTGATCCACAATTGGATGGCCTCGCGGCTGACAATGACATCCCGCTCCGCCAACAGATCCTCAACATCCGCTGTACTCAAGGCGAAGCAGTGATACACACAGACCGCGTAGGCGATAACCTCACGCGGGTAAAGAAACCACTTCAGGCGCGGCAAGTCAGTTGGAGTATTCATGAATAACATTTATGGGCGATCGCACATTCAAACAACCTGACAATACCATTACTACATATAAACGCCAAGCGACGCATACACTATCAATCGATATGCTCACTGGACAAAGCCGCCAGGATGCATACAGGTTTTGGCAGCAAGGGCGTGGGCGACCTGCATAGCCTCGGACACGGACGCGCCACCGAGACGGGCAGTCAGAAACCCCGCAATATAGCTGTCACCTGCCCCCGTTGTATCGATAGGATTAATTGGGAGAGCCTTTGCCCAATTGGATTCAGTGCCAAATTGTGCAAAACTCCCCAGGCCGCCCAGCGTAATGACCGCGGCGCTCGCACCCTCATTTTGCAAATCAGAAGCCAATTTTTTAGCTTGATCGCGCTGGGTTTCAGGAAGAGAGGCAAAGGCTATTGCAAGACCCGTGACGGCAATATCTTCTTTATTCAATGCATTAACTGATATATCCTGCGAAACAATTACATTTACACCAATCAACTGATGCCGTGTGACACCGCCATCATTGAGCCAGCCAATATGCACATGTCGTGCTCCCGAGACGTCCTTTAGCCGAGTTTCATCTGGTTTCCAGCCGGTACAGGCACCGAAATCCTCATATAGAATTTTACGGTCACCCGCTTGGTCAACATGAATCCTCGTCACCGAAGTGGGACGATCGCACCGCTCCAGCCATCGGATGTCGACCCCGTTGAAGGCCAGTGCGGCGGCTATTCGGTCGCCATTGGCTTCCCCTGGCGGCCCGACAGCCCCCATATAGGCCACGCGAAACCCCCTCAAGGCGGCCTGTACAGCAACATTAATTGCATTACCGCCAACGCGTACCGCCTCTACCTGCCCGGAAATTTCATCAATACAATTATCGCCAATGGTGACCAAATCAAATTGCCTCATCCGAATCCAACCTTGCGCGAAGGAAGTCGGTCCTGAACATCATGCAGAGCGAGTACGGGTCTGCGATACCATGTTTGTCCGTGAAAAAATGGCTTTGTCTCAAATGGGACATTGTCAAACCCAGTTTCTCCGGCATGGCCCAGCATTTTGTGCGCCAAGGCGTGGCCAAGATAAGCCGTCATGGCAACCCCGGTGCCATTGTAGCCAACTGCATAGCCCATGCGTCCACGTATTCCCACATGGGGCAAACGGCTGAAGGTGGCACCTACAAAGCCGGACCAGACAAATTCTAAAGACACCGATTCCAGCTGCGGAAAAACCCGCAGCATATTGGAGCGGGCACGGGGTAATGAGCCGCTTAGGTTGTCAGCATCGATAGGTACAACCGTCCCCATCAGCAACCGTCGCCCATCAGGCGTTGGACGGTGAGCGCTGATATTTTTGCGAGTGTCATAAATCATCGAGGCACGTGGATAGAGGGCAGAAACCATTTCCTTTGGCATAAACTCCGTTACCATGCTAATCGACGCCACAGAAACCATACGGCGCTGTACCCATTTTGAAGCGTCGTCAGTATAGCCATCTGTCCCCATGACGATCTGTTCAGCCCGCACCGCTTTGTCGCCTGCCATGAGCGAGATATGATCATCGTGATCTTCTATTTGCGATGCCCGGCAATGGGGTATTATCCGAACGCCCTGTTGGAGCACAAGTTTTACCAGACCAACGAGAAGCCGTCCGGGATGCACACTTGACCAGTCAGGCAAATGCAGACCACCTGCAAAGTGGTCAGTTGCAACAAATTCACCCACCCGGTCAGCCGGAATAAGCTCCGCTTGTGTACCAATCAGGTTCTGCAAGGAACAGAACTCTTCCAGCCCGGCCAGTCTGTCCGCACGATGCGCACCAATAAAATGGCCGCAAATCTGATAGTCACAATCAATGCCTTCTTCAGCGACGAAGCGCCGTAAATATTTATGCGCTTCCTGCCCGGTGCGCAGAATTTTCATGGCCTGGTTTTCACCATATTTCGCCGTGAGGGACTTAATTCCACCGTGAATTTCTGACGAGACGTGTCCACTATTTCGTGTTGAGCACCCCTCCCCAACCCGGCCGGCATCAACAATGACAACATCTCTACCGGCTCGCGCGAGATGTAGAGCCGTGTGCAGACCAGAATACCCCGAACCGATAACGACCACGTCTTCACGCGGATTGATACTTGCATTCGGTATTTCTGGCAGCGACATTTCAGCCCGCCAGAGCGAGTCTTCATTGATATTTAGAAAAGGATCTAGGGACATCTGTACCTCAATATTCAACACGGCGGTAATAACGGCGCGTCTCTAACGGATGATTGCGAAAATGCTCGAGGTGCGAAGAGAGACGCTCAAGCATGGTGGCTAGAATCGCCGGCGCCAGCATCGCTCGAAGAAGCGGCGACAAGCCTACCGTTTGAACCTCTTTCGTATCGAGCACAATCAGACGATCCGTGTGCTTTTTTGCGAAATTTACAACTCTTTCACAGATAGGTCTTGTCTCATCTTCTCCCATAAAGACGATGACACTGACTCCTTTTTCGACAAGTTCTAAAGTGCCGTGAAAAAAATCCGAGGCATGGACCGGACGTGTTCTAATCCATTGCATTTCTTCCAGAATGCACATTCCGTAATAATAGGCCTCCGGCCAAACTGGTCCGGCACCGGTGATGATATGATAGCCATCATTTTGTATCGTTGCCGCGAGGAGTTTTGCACGTGGTTCGAAATCCTGTTTGATTTTCAAAAGTTGCTCAGGCAGTGATTTCAGCTCGTCTATCAAAGCTGCGTAGTCGCTGACTTCGCCGCGAGCCTGCATAGCACCAAGCACAGCAGTCAGCGAAAGCAGATAGAACATCTCGCAAGATGTATCATCCTGTGCGAAGTTGATAAGGCAATGGTCAGCCTGTTGCGCCAATGGCGTGTTCGCGTGGCCGACGAGCGTGATGGTCGTCGCGCCCCTACCCTTCACATATTGGAGCGCCTCGATACTTTCCTTCGTTGTTCCCGAAAGAGAAGGAATAATGACGATCGAGTTCTGGTCAAGGCTTTGGTGCCCAGTCAAGACAATCTCTGCACAAAGCACATTGTAGCAAGGCATGACACTTTCGCGCGCCATAAACTCAGCTGCGGGTTGCATCAGGATACCAGCACCGCCAGACCCCATAAAGAAAAGACTATCTGCACCGTTATCAACCAATTCCTGAACAAGTTTGCCAAGCTTGGCGGCCGCATCATAAGCGCCAGATTCTATACGCAGAAAACGGTCGGAGTCGAAGTTGAACATAGAAAGTTTCCTTATCTAATTGAATTATAAATGAAGGCCAGTATCGGCCGAAAACAAATGGACAAATCCTGACTGTGAGGCGCAGGAAATGTTATCGCCCGCAGCTACGGGTAAATCGCCTGCCACCTGAAGTGTTACATCCTGACCGTCAGGCAATCGGCTCAGCGCAAACGTCATGCCGCCCAACCGCTCGCAGGCCAACACTTCAAGTTTGGAATCAGTTTCTGTTGGGGTGGAAATCACTGTGAGATGCTCCGGTCGAAGGCCAAGCGTGACTTCATCTCCAACGGCAAGCGACGTTTCTGTTTTAACCTCTGCTGTCAGACCGGCAGCATCAACGACCACTTTTCCATTTTCTGAAGCGGTAATCTGGGCCTTGAGAAGGTTCATATTCGGGCTTCCAATGAAACTGGCAACAAACGCATTGGTCGGATGATTGTATATGTCGAGCGGAGCACCCGTCTGCTCAATGATCCCGTCACGCATGACAACGATTTTGTCTGCAAGCGTCATCGCCTCGATCTGATCATGAGTGACGTAGATCATCGTCGCTTTCAATTCACGGTGAAGCCGAGCGAGTTCACCTCGCATTTGCAAACGCAAGCTGGCGTCAAGGTTGGAAAGCGGTTCGTCAAACAGAAAAACCTTCGGCTCGCGTACAATGGCGCGACCAATGGCCACGCGTTGGCGCTGCCCTCCGGACAACTCTCGTGGCACTCTGTCTAGCAGTGGCGTCAGTTGCAGAATGTTTGCTGCTTCAGCTATTTTAGCCTGCCGTTCTGATTTAGAAAGCCCAGCAACTTTCAAACCGAATTCCATATTCTGATAGACGCTTTTGTGCGGATAGAGCGCGTAGGATTGAAACACCATTGAGATACCGCGCTGCGAGGCTTTTACCTCATTCATTCGCGCGCCGTCGATTTTCAACTCGCCGGCGTCAATGTCCTCAAGCCCGGCAATCATGCGCAACAATGTAGACTTGCCGCATCCCGACGGGCCAAGCAACACCACGAATTCCTTATTGGCGATGTCAATATCAACGCCTCGCAAGGCTTCAAAATTGCCGAATTTCTTCTTTAAGCCGGAAATCTGAACATAGCTGTTCGCCGAGTCGCTCATTTTACCGCTCCTTGTGTGAGGCCGCCAATAAACTGACGCTGTAGAATTAAGAATGTTGCCAGGATCGGGAGGATGGAAAGGGCAAGCCCGGCCATCATGACCCCATAATCAGCGCGCAGGGCGACTGCGAAACTCATAATACCGATAGTTACTGTCTTTACGCTTTCGCTTTCCACGAAGGTTAGAGCGAATATGAACTCGTTCCAGGTGCGCATCGCAGCAATCAGGCCGGCAGCGGCCAGAACCGGTCTGCAAAGAGGCAGATAGATCGAACGGAAAATCATTCCCTCGCTCGCACCTTCCATTAGTGCGGCCTCGCGCAAATCCTGAGGAATGCCAACCATATAAGCCCGGATCAAAAATGTGGTGAATGGCAGGCCAAAAGCCACATTGGGAAGGATCAGAGCAAAATAGGTGTTGTAGAGATCGGTCGCGGCCATAACCTTGAACAGCGGAAACAAGCTCACTTCTGGGGGCAAGATCATGCCGCCGAGTATACCCATATAAATTACGAATTTCCCCTTGAACTCCATGGTTACAAGCGCGTAAGCCGCCATGGATGCCAAAATGAGTTCGGTTGCAACGGTTGCGACTGCGACGATCACCGAATTCAACAGATAGCGTGATATGCCGTAATTCCATGCGGTGGTGAAATTCTCCCAGCGCCAGACCTGCGGTATTCCCCATGAAGACTGAAACAGTTCATTTGTCGATTTGAAGCCGTTCAAAAAAAGCCAGATCATCGGGTAAATACAGGCGAGCGACAGGGTTAAAAAGGCAATCCAGAGCATTATGCGGTTGAGGATGCCCCTAGCATCGGCAAAGTTTCGTTCACGCGGCAATTGATTTGCGGCGACCGTAGCATCAGCCATTCTACTGATCCTTCTGCAGTTTGATCTGGACCACACCAATGGTCAGAGCGATGAAGAAGATCACCGTCGCAATCGTGGACGAATAACCGATCATATCGTCCCGGAAGGCCGCTCTGTACATGAGCGTGCCCAGAACTTCCGAAGAATGGTTAGGGCCGCCTGCAGTCATCACCCAGACGATGTCAAAGACCTTCAGAGAGCCAAGTATTGTGATGATAGTCACAATAAGGATCGTTTCGCGCGCACCTGGAACAGTCAGGTGAAAGAAGATACGTGGCCCACATGCGCCTTCCAGTTCCATTGCCTCATAGAGATCGCGCGGAATGGCGCGGATAGCCACCATGAACAGGGCCATGATATAACCCGTCCACTGCCATTGCGACACCATTATGATCGTATAGATGGCAGTGTCCGGATCGCCGAGCCAGGCACGCGACCAGGCCCCCAGACCCAGTTCCCACAAGGCCTGATCGAGAAGGCCGATGGCCGGAGCAAGCAGTATCTGCCATATCAGGCCGACCACGACGACTGGCAAAATTGAGGGTAAAAACAACATGGTTCGAAAACCATTGGCCGCAAACGTTGGAAACACTTTTGATTCCAGCACCGCGGCCAGAGTGAGTGCGACGGCAACCTGAAAAAAGACCGATATCAGCGCATAGATTATGTTGTTGATCAAACCCGTCTGAAAAAGCGGATCGGCGGAAAGCTCAAAATAATTTGCAAGCCCCACAAAGTCCATCTTCTGAGACATAGCAGAGAAGGAAAAGAGGCTATAGACAATATTGGCAAACGCCGGCCCGTACACAAAGAAAAAAAGAAACAGCAATGTAGGGGCAACCCAAAGCCAGCCTGATAGACTTTGACGAAGGCTGGAAGAGCGGCGGCCGGACATTCTTGTTCCTCTTAGGGTTTGGAGTCAAATACCAGCCGGGATGACATAATTTCCCCGGCCGGTGTTGTGATTGGAGGCTTGATCCGTGCGGACCGATAACCTTACAGGCTCAGCACAACCGCTCTCTGGACCACCGGAAAGGCGTTCTAGCGTTTTGCCTGCTCTTTTTTGGCAATCTCGCGCACGTCTTCCATTACTTTTTGAGGAGTTGCATCATCGGTTAGAAGCGCTTGGCCTGCCGCCAGAATGACATTGGCAGACTGTGTATCCATATCCGTGTCCAGCCATAAGGCCATGCCTTCGGCCTCTTCAAGTCGCTCGAGCCCTGCTATTACTTCATCGCTGGCGGTCGCGTTGGTCACAGAACCAATCACGGCTGAGGTCATTCCTGTAGTTTTGACATAGTCCTTCGCCATTTCCGGACCGGTCATGAAATTGAGGAAATCAAGCGCTTCTTCGGCAACTTCGGTCTTTGCGGAAAGAAGGAAGCCTTCCGGTGCACCTGTCAGCAAATTTTGATTGCCTTCAGCTCCTTCAATAGCTGGCATTGCAAAGAAACCCCAACCCGCTGCTTCAAGATTGGAACCTTTGAAACCGTAAAACTCGACAAGCTCCACAAACATCATGGCAGCCCGTCCGGCGACGAAGGAACCACGTGCGACTGAATGTTGCAATGCATTTGCACCCCGGTTGAAAAAACCTGAATCATTCATCTTTTTGTAGGTTTCTAGCGCTTTGACATAGCCCGGGTGGGTATAAAGTTTGTCCGGATCGGCCAACAATTCATAGTCGGCAATGCGCACATCGTTCGGCACATGTTTCGCAAACAGGTCGCCAATATAATGCGTGGCGGCCCATGGGCCTCCATTGCCGTAGGCGATCGGCGTGACACCGTTATTCTTAAGTGTTTCCAGAAGAGTGATGAACTCCCCGAATGTCTTTGGTTCTTCAACGCCGTTATCTTCAAAAATTGACTTGTTGTACACAAAATATTTCGCGTTTACATTGGTCGGTATGCCGATCTGTTTGCCTTCGAAACGCAAGGGATCCAGTGCTGCTTCAGAGAAACGCCCCTTCCACTCTTCACCTTTCAATGCCTCGGTCAAATCCAGCGTACGCTTGTCGCGTGCAAATTTGCGACCGAATTCACCGGACCAGGAAAAAAAGATATCCGGCACCTGATCAGATGCCATCAGCACGCGAATTTTATCCTTATAAGGCTCGTCAGCCACCGCCTCCATGACAATGTCAATATTGGGGTTCTTGGCTTCATAGGCCTCAACCGCAGCATTAAAGAATTTCATACTTTCTGGTTCAGGATATTTGTGCAGGAAATTAACGACCGTCTTGTCCTGCGCCAACGCGCCGCCCACTGTTAAAGTGACACATAAAGCCATTCCAGCGAGTAATTTCATCATCTCATGTCTCCTCGGAAGGTGTTAACGTCATAAAACTAGACCAAATCGGTATTTTTGGTATAATTGGTATACTATTATTAACTTAAACCTCAAGTTGGCAAGTGAAATTTTGGGGAATGCCAATTGAGACGGCTTGATTAAGCCGTAAGAGCTGCCTAAGTATAAGAGTGAATTTGTTCCAAAGTCGAAAATTGGTATATTATTTTCTTGTTGCCGCCGTGAAAAAGTTGCCAATTTCAGGACAATGACTATACCAATTGCAATCTAGTCAGACCAAAAATGCTCGAGATTAAAGAGTTGAAAAAAAATGGAAAGAAAAGTCGCGGTGCTGTGGAAAAGCGCGCAGAAGCGATGTTGCGGCGGTTGGTACGCGATATGGGGATGTCGCCAGGAGATCGCATTCCCTCCGAGAGAAAATTGGCCGAGCGTTTTGAAATCTCCCGTATGACGGTACGCAAGGCGTTGGAACGACTTGTTGAAATTGGAAGTCTGGAGCGACGTAGCACGGCAGGGACATTTATTCCTGAACTGGCCGTCACCCGGCCACTGTCGAAAAGAGTTTCCACATCGATATCTGAAGTAGTCGGGCAGCGCGGACATGAGGCCGGGGCAAGGCTCTTATTTTTTGAACTGACACAGGCCGACGCAAATATTGAACGTAAGCTTCAATTGGACGAAGGCGCTTTGGTCATCCTTATAAAGCGCCTTCGTCTATCGGATGGAGTACCATTTTGCGTCGAAACCTCCTACGTGCCTTCTAGTCTAGTGCCGGGCTTGATTGCGGCAGACCTTATTGATACGCCATCTCTTTACACCCTGTTGCGAGACAGATTCGGACTGACTTTTGAAAAATCGGATTTTCACATTTCGGTTGCTCCTATACCGGAAGTAGAAGCTAGCCTTTTAGAATTGCCGCCAGATGAAGCTGGTTTACTGATGCGCTCAGTTGTCTACGACGTACATGACCGTCCAGTTGAGAGTCTCGTTTCCTGGAACCATCCCGACCGCGTCGCTTTTAAATCTCTCATTAATGACGGCAACTCACCCGAAAGCATTTACACAGACTGGACCCGCCCCCCAATTGACGATGAGGGGCAAACGATCACCGGTTGAAACGTTCGGGCCGAAAACACTCCAGCATTGGATGGCGCATTCCGTAAGCGATTTCTTCCCCAAGCAGTTCGCCAGCGATGAGGCCTTGTGTTGCACCGCTATGGCTGAAGGCGATAAAACACCCCGGCAAGGCGTGTACCTCGCCGAAAACCGGATCACCGCCTTCGGGAATAGGTTTCGGTCCTATGTGAACGGCTGCGACCTCCAGCTCCGGCTCAGGATCAAGAACTTTCCGTGCCTCGTCAAGCAGTCCCCGAATCGTCTCAGACATTGCTTCAAAATTCCCATCCTCATGAATTATCACTTCTTCCTCCGACCATGCCGAGTCCATAAAAAAAGCACCGTTTAAGGTCGGACGAATTGCAACTCGGGGCGTGTTGAGCACGACGCGCAGCGGGTGGTCGACTGGCTTGGTTTCGACGAGCAGTCCAATAGGAGTATCGTCACCGATATGGACACCATGAGATGCCAGAATAGCGGGGCCAGAAGCTCCAGCGGCCACTAACACAGCATCAGCCTTATAGCTTTTGCCATTAGCGGTCGAAGCGCCTGCGGTCCGTCCATTTTGCAAAATCAGATCAGCCTGCCCCTGATCAGTAATGATTGTGCCACCAGCAGCGGTTATATCCTTGGCCAGACGTTGAATGAGCGTGGGCAAATCAACCCAACCTTCGCTCGGGTTGAAAATCGCGCCTTGTGCCGTCACCGCTTCGCCGGCAACTCCCTCAATACGAGCTGACACCTCTTTTGCGGATAATAATTCCGCTTCATACCCTAGATCGCGCTCATAACGGAAAATTTGTTCTATTTCATTGGTTTCATCAGCAGCATCCCAAGTAAGGCCGCCATCGAACTTAATCCAATCTACTCCGGTTTTCTGACTGGCAAAACTGCGGTAACGCTCCATACCGGCCTGCCTGATTCTGTGATATGGAAGAGAACGCCGTCGGGCTGAATTGAGCCATGCCAGAGAGCGGCCAGAGGCTCCGGTTCCAAGGGGTCCATCATTTATTACTGTAACACGAACCCCCATTCGAACCAATTGCGCTGCCGTGGACACGCCAAAAATGCCGCCTCCAATAATGACTGCTGTTTCTATTTCGAGTTCTTGTCTGGGCACATCTCACTCCTGTATTCGGGGTATCTAAATATTCGACTGTCTTGGTTCATCGAAATTCGCGATGTCCCCACTCATCAGAACACTCGCGACTTCCATTTCACTCGATGACGAAGTATCTGGGCTCTTTTAACGGTATCGTCAAGTTGACGGGTCCTCCTCTCATTTCTAAACATCTATTATGACAAAACCAAAGAATTGCCCCGGCTTTAAAGGGCACCGTTTTCCACCAGAAATCATCGAGTATGCGGTTTGGCT
>Ga0316204_10011409_pt1 | contig 11124 bp, 11 predicted proteins | sample 6monrhotite_MG_2_FD_205661 | JGI IMG/M metagenome (GOLD analysis project Ga0316204, IMG submission 205661) | Microbial mat bacterial communities from mineral coupon in-situ incubated in ocean water Damariscotta River, Maine, United States -... | ecosystem: Environmental > Aquatic > Marine >...
AGCCTTTCAGGAAAGAGTGTGGCCTGGGTCCGGGCTTCGCCCTCGATGAATCCACTCATGGTGATGCTCCATCTAATCGGAAAATATGATTATATAGCTGTTTTAGTTTTCACACAGTCTGGGCCGAAATCCGCCAATTGCAGCGTTAAAATTTAAGGGTATAGCAATTGCTATTTTCAGCCCAACATAAAACTAATATTGTCTATGAAGTATAGGTCCATGTTCACGAACATCATTCGTTGGCTAAAAAGTTGTTTGGTTACACAAGTGGGAGAATTACAACCACTGTTGTACCTTGCCCGATTTCACTCTGAATCTGTAACTGCCCACCGTGGGCTTCGACAATCACCTTGCATAAGTACAGCCCCAATCCATAGCCACCGGTTTCACGTAGCCGTGCTGCATCGGTGCGATAAAACGGTTCCATCAAATGGGGCAGGTGTTCCGGCTCAATGCCGCGACCATGGTCCTGGATGGTGATGTTTATCGTTTCGTCCATTTTTTCCAGTGATAATTTGGCTGGCTTGGCATCGTCCGGGTTATGTTTCAGGGCATTGCTGAGGATGTTTTTGAGCAGCAGTTTGATGCGGGCGCTGTCGATGATCAAACTGATATTTTCCTCAGGCATTTCAACTGCAATGAGTTGTCCGGGAAAATACTGCTCCAGCAGCTCGGTGATTAGTGGCTGTAATTGTGTTTCAGATTTATTCAGAATGTGATGGCGAGTGCTGAGACGTTCTGTTTCCAGCAGTTCTTCTATCAGTGTCTCCATCTCATCCAGGTCGTAGCGGATTTCAGCCTGTTGGCGCTCATTATCCAGCATGGCAGCCGAGACCTTGGCGCGGGTTAGGGGTGAGCGCAGCTCGTGGCTGATAGCCAGCAGCAGCTGTCGCTTGGCCTCTAGCATCTGTTCGATATCATCGGCCATGGCGTTGATGCTGTCGCCCAGTTCGCCCAATTCATCGCGGCGCTGAATGTTAAGGCGATGGCTCAATTCGCCGGCACCGATGCGTGTGATGCCATTTTTGATCTCCTTGATGGGTGCAAACAGCCGCCGTGTGGAGTGATAGAGCAAGGCCAGCACCGTCAGTATCACCAACAGGGGAATGAGTATGCGCCAACCACCCCGCTCGCGGCGCAATACAGAAAAGGCCAGGGTGTAGTCATCATGACGACTGACGAGGTATTCGTGGTCATCAAGAAAGCCAAAACCATATTCGACACCCTGGCGCCGAAATTGGCGGTGATAGTGGATGTCATCCAGGTTGACGTTGCTGTTATTGCTGCCCCATTGTTGAGTTTCGCTGAAATAGTGGATGTCAATATTCAGTTGTCGGGACAGCGCCATCGCCTTGGACTGATCAGGCGGTGAGCCAATATCTTGTTGGATGTAATCAAGGTACTGATTTAGGTGCGGACGGATATTGTCTTTAAAATGGCTGCGAAAGCTCCAGCCGATGGTGGCGCTTACGGTGATCACAATCAGGGTGGCCATGACCACAAACAACAGTATCAGGCGGCCAGAGAGTGTGTAGCGTTTTTTCTGCCATGGGCGCTTCATGATGGCTTGCCTACAAAGCAGTAGCCTTGGCTGCGAATGGTCTTGATGAATTGTTCCGGTTTAAGTTTGGTGCGCAGGCGGCTGATCAGAATATCAATGGCGCGGGAGTAGATCTCGGTTTCGGTGCCGCGCAATTGATTCATGATCTCATCGCGGCTAAAGGTCTTACCCGGGTTTTGTACAAATAAGGCTAGAAGTTGATATTCGCCGCTGCTGAGATTGAGTGGTGTGTCATTGAGCCTTGCCTGACGCAGTTCAAGATCAAGGCACAGGCTGCCGAAACAGATCGGGCCGTTGTTACTGTTTGTCTGGCTAAAACGTTTTAATACGGTGTGGATACGGGCTACCAGTTCACGTGGCTCAAAAGGTTTGGGCATATAGTCATCGGCCCCCAGTTCCAGGCCAACTATGCGGTCCATTACTTCGCCGCGGGCAGTCAACATGATAATTGGGATGCTGCTATTTTTTCGGATTTCCTTGCACACCTCAAAGCCGTCCATCTCCGGCAGCATCACATCCAGGATTACCAGATCAAAAGCAGCGTTAGCCAGCTTTTCCAGCCCCTCGCTGGGACGTGTGGCACTGTCAAAATCGAGTTCATAAGACTCAAAAAAACGGCCCAGCAATTCGGCCAGGCGTTTGTCATCATCAATTAAAAGTATGCGTGGCATGGGTCTACTTTATCTCTATTCGTAACAAACGACCAAGCCCATCTTTGCTGTGCAAAGATGGGCCAGTTGTTTCTTAGCGCCAATGATGCCGGTGTTCTTTATGCTTCTGCACCTTGTCGCGTATCACGCCTTGTTGCTCAGGGCTAAGGCTGTCGTAAAAGCCAGCAAAGGCGGTGATTATCTGTGGTGCTTTCTGGTTGATTGACTCGGTCCGGTCTCGTACCAGCTTCAGTGCGCGCTCTTGATCGAGTGTTGGTTGGCTGAGCAGGTCATTTACTTCTGTGTGAACTGTGTCGCGCTCGGTAAGCATCGACTGGCGCGCATTCATTAGCTCATTTTTCAGTTGTTCTAGCTGACTGAGCTGGGGTGCGGTTAGGTCCAGTTTGTCGTCAATCTTCTCCATTATGTAATCTGCCCGTTGTTCCGTACTATGATGATTACCGCAGGCGGCCAGGCCGCTGATCAAGACGATGCTGCTGACGGCGGCAATAATGATTTTGTTACGCTTTTTCATGTCGTTCTCCTTGTGGGTTGGCTGTGACTTTAGAATAGTCATTCCATGTCAGAGATACCTTTCAGGCAGGTAACGAAATGTTTCAATCTGTAACATCGAGATATGGGGGCTGTCGCAAGTAGCTGTATGTCAGTACTCTTTTTGCCGTAATGCAGTGATTTTTCTGAAGCTGGACCTGGCCGCTATCAGGATTGTCTGGCCGCCTGGCGGTAAAGGTGATGGAGCAGTGTGTCTGGTGTCTGCAATTGGGCCAAATGACACAGTGAATTTTGTTTTTGCTTTAAACTGTTAAGCTACTGGCGGGTCGTTTGATAGCAAATATAGAGATAAAAATACTCATGAATAAAGAACAATTTAGTCTGGATGGTCATCCCTTCATTGAGCTCAATAAGCTGCTAAAAATTCTGGGCTGGTGCGCAAGTGGCGGTGAGGCGAAGACCATGATTACGGATGATAAAGTGACGGTGGGTGGTGAGGTGGAGTCGCGCATTCGTTGCAAAATCAGAGAAGGTCAGGTGGTTGAAATTGAGGGCAACTCGGTTGAAGTTACGCTGTGATGGCTCTATGGTTTTGGTCTTTAATCTGTTTTCAGAAGTTTAGATAGTGTCTGCTGCTTCACGATCCAGCGCCCAAACGGTTATCGTGCTCGATTTCGAGACTACTGGTCTTTCTCCTGGACAGGGTGATCGTGCCATTGAGATTGGCGCTGTGCGGCTAGAGCAGGGGCTGATCACAGATCGCTTTCAACGGCTGATGAATCCTGGTCGGCGTGTCGATGCTTTTATCGAAGATTACACAGGCATCACTAACGCGATGTTGAACAAGGCGGCGCCCTGCGCTGAGGTGATGGATGAGTTTAGTGACTTTATCGGTGATTATGACCTGGTGGCGCATAATGCTTCATTTGATCAGCGTTTTCTGGATGCAGAGTTGCTGCGTATTCGACGTAATTATTCCGGCAAATTTGCCTGTTCCATGTTGGCGGCTCGGCGTCTCTATCCGGCAGCGCCAAACCATAAGTTAGGAACGTTGGTGAAGTATAAAATGCTGCCTAATGATGGCACCTTTCACCGGGCCTTGGCGGATGCTGAGATGACGGCACATCTATGGCTGACGATGCTTAAAGACATTGAGCAGGGCCATGGGGTGGCTGATGTTGCTTTTACGCTGATGCAGAAGCTGATGAAGGTTCCTAAAGCATCGGTGGCTGGATTTTTTGAAAAGTATCACCGCAATCAAAATGGTGACACCCTTTAGGCTGCCGCTGAAGGCGGCTGTTTAATCAGGGTTTATTCAGTCCCTTTTATTAGAATTCACTGGCAACATGCGTTGTACTTTGCTGAGTCAGCAGATCCTGTTGCTGCGGTTGGCTAATTAAATCTACGAGTATGGCGGCAGCTTCTCTTAGTTTGATAAGTTTTACCTGTTCTATGAAGTTGTCATCATCAGGACTACTGCTCTCTTCATCTTCCTGGAGATCGCTTATCTTTTCTGGCTCAAGGCCGAGGGAGGCGCGAAAGCGGTTTAACAGTTCCAGGCCTTCGGTTTCTTGTTTTTCTCTTTCTGTCTTGCGTTCGCTTTTGAGTAGCGTTACTGATGTTTTATCAAGAATTTCCTTGCGCATGTCAGCTTGTGCGAGCAGGTATTCAAAGCCACTGTCTGATTGAACACGCTTTTGGTGCTGTGCTGTTACGGCCGCAAGGTTGGTATTAGTGCGTTGGTATGGATTAAAGTTGGCGGCCTTGATATGTGCCCAGGGAAGGGCGTTTTCTAGTGAGCTTTCGCCCTGTTTGCTGTTTTCTTCTGCCGTGGGAAAGATGATGTCAGGGATGACTCCACGATTTTGTGTGCTGTCGCCATTGACGCGGAAGAACTGGGCGATGGTCATTTTCAGTTGGCCCAAGGTAGCCCCGCTGTTTTTTACATGGCGGTTTAAATCCATTACTTGTTGCACGGTGCCTTTGCCGAAGGTTGGCTCGCCTAATATGGTTGCGCGTCCGTAGTCTTGCATGGCGCCAGCAAAAATTTCCGATGCCGAGGCACTGAAGCGGTTAACCAGTACGGCCAGGGGCCCGCTGTAGGCGATGCTGTCGTCGGTGTCTTCGTCTATTTCCAGCTTGTTGTGGCTGTCGCGCACTTGTACCACTGGGCCTGATTTAATAAACAGGCCTGTCATTGAAATGGCTTCGGAGAGCGAGCCGCCGCCGTTTCCGGCTAGATCAATGATGATGCCATCGACCTTTTCTGTTTTTAATTCTTCAAGCAACCTGCGTGTGTCGCGGGTGGTACTGACATAATCCTTTTCGCCACGCCTTGCAGCATCAAAGTCCATATAAAAGGTTGGAATAGTGATTACGCCGATACGAGAGATTTGCTCACCGTTTGGAATTTCGATAATTGATTTTTTGGCTTGTTGTTCTTCTAGTTTGATCTTGTCGCGGACAATAGTGACTATTTTGCTTGGGCCATCCAGACCACTTGCTTTGGGTAACACCTGTAAGCGTACAACTGAACCCTTGGGGCCGCGGATGAGCGCGACTACGTCATCGATACGCCAGCCGACAACATCTTCAATCTCGCCATCGTCGCCCTGGCCAACACCACTAATGCGATCTTCAGGGTGAAGCTGGTTACTCATTTCTGCCGGACCGCCAGGAACTGTACTTTTAATAAGTGTGTAGTCACTGACGGTTTGCAGTACGGCACCGATACCTTCCAGGGAAAGACTCATGTTAATTTTAAAGTTTTCCGAGGTGCGTGGTGAAAAATAGGCGGTGTGTGGCTCGATGGTCTTTAGATAAGCATTAATGAAGATTTCGTATACGTCTTCTGGTTTGATCTGCTCAGAGCGGGTTTTAAAACGCTGGTAGCGCTTGCGTAGGGTCTTGTTGATTTCGTCATTACTTTTGTTGGCTAAAGACAAGCTCAGCACATCATTTTTAATGCGTTTGCGCCAGATGTCATCCAGCTCCTTTTTGTCTTTTGCCCATGCTGCATCTGTGCGATCGAACAGGTATTGCTCGTCCAGCGTAAAGTCGAAGGGCTGTTCCAGACGTTGAAGGGCATAATCAGCGCGCTCAAGACGACGCTGATTGAACAGGCGGAAGATGGTAAAGGCTGGCTCAAGATCGCCGCGGCGTATGGCGTCATCCAGGGCAGTGTCGTAGTGTTTAAATGAGGCAATATCTTCGGCTGTAAAGATGTTGTGGTTGGAGTCCAGGGACTCAATGTATCGATTCAGAATGGCTCTGGATTGAGTGTCGTCCAGGGAGCTTTCTTTGTAATGAAGTTGCTTGATGAATTTGGTCAGAAGTACCGTAGAAAAACTGTGCTCCGCTGACGGACTTAGCGGCGCATTAGCTGCCGTGACAACCAATGTTGAACAGGTTAGCAGGGCGAATAGGACGATTCTTCTTATGATCATAGCGTTAATTCAGTGGCTGGCTTCGTGGGGAAATCATCAGTTATATATCGGCCCGGTTAGGTGGCTTTTCAAGTGGGACAGCTAAAAAATGACTTTGCTGTCCCACGATTTGAGCCGCTTAAATGTTCTCGGCCACTCTTGTTACATCCACGTAGACAACTAAACGCTGGCCAGGCTGAATGTATTTTCCCTTGGTGTCGCGGGGATTCCATTTTTTCAGTTTGCTGACACTGACATTAAAACGTTGTGAAATACGTGCCAATGAGTCGCCGTTGCGAACCTTATAATTGATCTTGCGGGTCATGGCCTTGGCCATTGGGTTGCCTACGGGAGCGTTGGAACTAGGGGTATTGGCTTTGCTCCAGATCACCAGCTTTTGCCCTGGCCGCAAGGTGTCGCGTGGTGCCATGCCATTCCACGATGCTAGTCTGCGTACCGAAACTTTGTGTGCCCTGGCGATATCCCAGAAGGTGTCGCCCTGGCTGACAACATGTTGAATCTTGCTACCGTTGCGGTTGATGTTTTGCTTGCTCTGCAGGCGCTGCTCTTCGCTTAGTGCATAGCTGTTAAGCGATTGGCTGGCGGCTGGGATGATTAGATAATTGCCGGCGCGGATGGTGTTGCCACGGATCTTGTTGGCCGTTTGTATGGTCTTGATAGTGGTTTTATATTTCTGTGCGATGTGGCCCAGGGTCTGGCCATTCTTGATGCGGTGGCGTACCCATTTGACACGTTGTTGTTTGGGTAGTTGGGCTAGTTGTTCTTTGAAACTATCGGCTTTTTCGATTGGTATTAACAGCAGATGAGGGCCATCAGGTGATGTCGCCCAGCGGTTATAGGCTGGGTTGAGGGTGTAGAGCTGTTCCAGGGATAGCTCAGCCATTTCGGCGGCGATGGCTAGATCCAATTGTGAGCCAATATCGACCTCGGCCAGCTGTGGTGTATTGTTGATCGTTTTCAGACTGACACCGTGTTGTTCAGGGTTGGCGACAATGCTGGAGATAGCCAGCAATTTGGGTACATAGCCTTGAGTCTCACGTGGCAGTTTCAGATCCCAGAATGTGGTGCCTTTGCCGCGTTTTTTATTTTTGCGTATGGCCTTTGATACCGTGCCGCCACCCGAGTTGTAGGCCGCCAGTGCCAGCAGCCAGTCGCCATCGAAACGTTTGTTGAGGACTTCCAGATAATCCAGTGCCGCGGTGGTGGAGGCCTTGATGTCACGACGACCGTCGTACCACCAGTCAATCTTGAGACCAAAGCGGCGGGCGGTGCCGGGAATGAATTGCCAGATGCCGGCAGCACGGCCATGTGAGTAAGCAAACGGCTGGAAGGCACTTTCTACCACCGGTAGCAGGGCCAGTTCCATGGGCATGCCGCGGGCCTCGATCTGTTCGACGATGTGGTAGAAGTAGGGGTCGGCGCGGCTAAAGGTGCGATCCAGATATGACTGGTGTTTGGCATACCACTTCTGATCACTTTTGACGCGTGGATGGTCCATATCCTGGAGTTTGAAGCCTGAGCGAACCCGCTGCCAGATGTCGGCAGGTGCTTGCGGTTCAGCTTCCAAAGTGGTGATTTCTGTTGTGGCTTCAAGCTCATGGTCAGTGACTGTAATTGTTTCGATTTCAATTAAACTGTCGGGGCTTTCTGTTAGTACTTGTTCTATTGTTGCCAATGATTCTTCTTCAGTGGCTGAGTCTAGAGATTCTTCCAGTAGTACCAGTTCGCCAGTCTGATTTATGGCATTTTCACGTGCGGTAGTGACCGAGCTGAAATCTTCTATGGCTTCGACACTGGCGGCAACCATGGTGTCGCTATCTTGACTGTTTAATTCGGCAGGTTGCTGGGTGGCGGCGCAGCCAGCTAATAGCAGGATTAAAAAGGAGGGCAGGATCGTATTGCCGAGGCGCTGAGTTCGGTTTTTCATTTATTGGACTTCCAGGTAGCTGCCATTATTTGCGCCATAGTATACCGGCCCTATCTCTATTAATTAAGAAAAACCATCTTTCCAGTAGCGCAGGGTTTTGAATACCTGGGCTGGGCTGGTCAGTGTTTTAGCACTGAATTTCTCAGCGCTGCTTATTACCTCGTCAGATTGGCAACGCAGAAACGGGTTGGTGGCTAGCTCAAGCTCCAGAGTCGAGGGTAGGGTAGGTCGTCCCTGCTGCCGTTTTTCTGTCTCTGATATTATGCGTTGCATGATTTGTTTGTTTCCCGGTTCTACTGTTTGGGCGAATTTGAGGTTGTTTAAAGTGTATTCGTGAGTACAGTAGATATCTGTATCTATCGGCAGTTTGGCAATTTTATTCAAGGAATCATGTAGTTGCTCGGCGCTGCCGCCCAGCAATCGGCCGCAGCCAGCGGCAAACAGAGTATCGCCACAAAATAAGATCTGGTGGCCATAAAATGCAATATGATCCTGGGTATGGCCGGGAACATCCATTACCTTTAGATCCAGCTCACCGATCTGGATACGCTCACCCGCCATGCACGGGTGGCTGAGGCCGGGTGTCTGGTTTGATTTAGGGGCTGATGCAGGGCCGTAGACGGGAACTTGATGTTGATCCAGCAGTGCTTCAATGCCGTTGATGTGATCCCAGTGGTTATGGGTGATGAGGATAGCGGTTAGCTGAAGTCCCTGTTGCTGCAGGGCTTTTTGCACTGGTGCGGCATCGCCGGGATCGATCACAACCGCTTGGTGGTCGCCAAATTGAATTAGCCAGATATAATTGTCGGAATAGGCGGGGATTGGTGTGATATTAATCATGACGACATGCTGACAAGCATTGTCGTCCAGGTCAATCCGCTTTAATCGGGGAATAGTGCATGATAGCCGGGCTGCGACGCTGCCAGATCAATGATATTCGACAAGGCCTGCGGGGTTGGTATAACCGCCCCGTCGGGCAGCTGTTGTTGGCGCAGGAGCGCGAACAGCTGGATAATATTCTGCCAACCCTGTTCGGTTACCATATCGTGCAGGTGGGCTGTCTGCTGGGCAATGATTTGCTGTCCAGTAGTCGGGTGTCTAATAAGGTTTTGATCGACCCGGACAATGGCGGTGAGACTTTGACCCCGGCAATTTACGGTTATCCCGATGCCATCCCTGTTGCCTCAGACAGTGTTGATGTGGTGGTGCTGCCGCATACACTTGAATTTGAACGTGATCCGCATCAGATTCTGCGTGAAGTAGACAGGGTTTTGATTCCCGAAGGTCATGTGGTGGTGCTGGGGTTTAACCCGTGGAGTCTGTGGGGCTTGTGGCGATTATTTTTTGGCCGTTCCGGTAAGGCGCCCTGGTGTGGTGATTTTTTATCATTAACCCGAACCAAGGACTGGATGGCGCTGTTAGGCTTTGATGTTGTCTTGGTGCGACCATATTTTTTTCGGCCACCGTTACAGCGTAGTGGAATAATGAACAAACTTTCTTTTATGGAAAAACTGGGTGCGAAACTGTGGCCGCGTCTATCGGGTGCTTATGTGCTGGTGGCCAAAAAACGGGTTACCACCATGACCCCGATCAAACCACGCTGGAGTAGCAGACGGAATTTGCTGGGTGAGTTGCCCAGACCAACAACGCGGAGTGGGCGTAATGTCAGAAGTGGTTGAAGTGTTTACCGATGGCGCCTGTCGTGGCAATCCTGGCCCGGGCGGCTGGGGTGCGATTTTGCGCTGTAAGGGTAAGGAAAAAGAGTTGTTTGGCGGTGAGGCTGAGACGACCAATAATCGGATGGAGATGATGGCGGCGATTATGGCGCTGGAAAGCCTGAGTCGTCCATGTCAGGTAGCACTGACTACCGATTCCAAATATGTGCTGCAGGGTATTACTGAGTGGATTATCGGTTGGAAAAAACGTGGTTGGAAAAATTCAGCCAAGCAGCCAGTTAAGAATGTAGACCTGTGGCAACGGCTAGACAACATTAATGCCAAGCATCAGGTTGAGTGGCACTGGGTCAAGGGGCATAGTGGTCATGATGAAAACGAGCGTGCCGATGCCCTGGCCAATCGTGGCATAGACGAACTATAAATTAAGATGAATTGTAGATAGGTTGTAGGGGAGCGAAAGTATGCGGCAAATAATTCTCGATACAGAAACCACCGGTTTGGAAACCTCCGATGGTCATCGAATTATAGAAATCGGTTGTGTTGAGCTGATAAATCGACGTCTGACCGGCAATCACTATCACCAATATATTCAGCCCGAACGTGTGGTGCCGGATGACGCCATCGAGATCCACGGCATCACCAATGAATTCCTGGTTGATAAACCGCTGTTTGCACAGATTGCTCAGGAGTTTGTCGACTTTATTAAGGGGGCTGAGCTGGTCATTCACAACGCCCCCTTTGATGTTGGTTTCATCAATTGTGAGTTTGGTCTGCTGGGACCGGAGTGGGGCAAGGTACAGGATCAGTGCGGCATCCTCGATACCTTGAAGATGGCGCGTGAAATGCACCCAGGTCAGCGCAATACCCTGGATGCGCTGTGTAAACGTTACGATATTGATAACGCCAGCCGTACCCTACATGGCGCCTTGCTTGACTCGGAGATTCTGGCTGACGTCTATCTGGCCATGACCGGTGGTCAGACGTCGTTATTTATAGAGGCAGAAAAAGAGCAGTCGGTATCTGGGAGCAGTCAGGAGCGGGCCTTAATCAGTGCTGATCGTCCTGCTTTGCGGGTTATCGGGGCGAGTGCAGAGGAGTTGACTGCGCATGCTGGATATTTGGATTTGGTTGAAAAGTCTGCTGGCGGTACATCGGTTTGGCGTGCGCTGGAATCAGAGTCTGCAGGCTGAATAATCAATCGTGGCAGAATCTGGTTATATTTATCCAGATCAGTCGGATATAAAATATTTGACCGACAAGTTTCTATCATATTGCGGTTTATAAATGCGTGCTAATATAATGCGCTGTTAAAAACATGTGATTGTGGGCATTGTGTGATAGATAGCGACGC
>Ga0316204_10011411_pt1 | contig 11124 bp, 9 predicted proteins | sample 6monrhotite_MG_2_FD_205661 | JGI IMG/M metagenome (GOLD analysis project Ga0316204, IMG submission 205661) | Microbial mat bacterial communities from mineral coupon in-situ incubated in ocean water Damariscotta River, Maine, United States -... | ecosystem: Environmental > Aquatic > Marine >...
AAGGCAAATACTCTGGTAAAAATTATATCGGGTTGCTCCACTGTTTCACTGTCCGTTTCATTGTAAACCAATTTAAAGTACTCTATTTCAAACTCATTGGTAAATTCTGAAGAACAGGGCGTATCGTCACAGGCCACAGAAAAAAGCAGACTGGTTAGTGAAATATATAATAGTAGTCGTAAAAACATAAAATTTACAATCGACAAAGATATTCAATTATTTATCAAATTTCGTACCTGATATTCGGGATATGGCAGGATGTATTATTTTTTCCATATTTTTGTGACGAATGAAAACGAAGGGATTAAAAAAGGATAAGGTGAATATAGTCACATTAGGATGTGCTAAAAACCTGGTGGATTCAGAGGTATTGATGACACAGTTAAAAGGAAATCAAATTGATGTACAGCATGAATCAAAAAAAGATGATGCGAATGTCATAATTATAAACACCTGTGGGTTTATTGATAATGCCAAGCAGGAAAGTATTGATACCATACTTAATTATGCCAACGCCAAGGAAGAAGGTATGATTGATAAATTATACGTTACTGGATGCCTTAGTCAAAGATATTCTGAAGATCTGGAAAGAGAAATTCCTCAGGTCGATGCGTTTTTTGGAACCCGTGATCTTCCAAGGTTACTTAAGAAATTCAAAGCTGATTACAAACAGGAATTAGTTGGTGAGCGATTGATCACTACCCATTCTCATTATGCCTATCTAAAAATTTCTGAAGGTTGTGATCGACCCTGTTCGTTTTGCGCCATTCCCCTGATGCGGGGTAAACATATCTCCAAACCCATGGATGAATTATGCAAGGAGGCAAAACACCTGGCTTCTCAGGGAACCAAAGAATTATTAATCATCGCTCAAGATTCCACATATTACGGATTGGATATTTATCGTAAAAGAAATTTAGCTGAGTTATTGGAAAACCTATCGTTAACGGAAGGAATTGAATGGATACGTTTGCATTATGCATTCCCAACCGGATTTCCAATGGATGTTATCGAAACCATGAAAAACAATCCAAAGATTTGTAATTACCTGGATATTCCATTACAACATGGATCAACGGACATGCTAAAAAGAATGCGTCGGGGAATCAGTAGAGAAAAGACAGAAGATCTGATTTTCAAGCTTAGAGAAGAAATACCTGATATTGCAATAAGGACGACACTTATTGCAGGTCATCCTGGAGAAACAGAAAAGGAATTCCAGGAAATGGTCGATTTTGTTGAAAAAATGAAGTTTGAGCGTCTTGGTATATTCACTTACTCTCATGAAGATGACACTCATTCTTTCTCCATGGAGGATAACGTTCCCGAAGAAGTGAAACAAGAAAGAGCCAATACCGTAATGGACATACAAGAAAATATTTCTTTAAACCATAATTTGGCAAAAGTTGGGAAAACCTTAAAAGTTCTTATAGACCGTAAGGAAAGCGGGAATTTTGTAGGTAGAACTGAATATGATTCACCTGAAGTGGACAATGAAGTACTTATAGATGCTTCTCAACATTACCTCAGGATTGGAGATTTTGCTGAAATACTAATCCAGGATGCAACAGAATTCGACCTTCACGGAATCCCGACAGACACAATCTCAGAAAATGAATAGTGAAACCATCTCCTTTAAGGATACCGGAATATTTTCAGGAATTTTTCTTGATTATATTTCAAAGTCTAAGGCATTAGAAAAATTTTACAATGTTGCTCCGGAAATTAAAAATTTTCCAACATTAATTGACGGTAAGGAATTTGAGGATGAGAAAAGGGAAACCTTGTTCAGCGTTCTGTCTCAGCAATATCAGTCTCTGGATGTTAAAGACGCGGCTTCACAGAATTTAGTGTTATTAAAGAAGTCCAATACCTTTACAATTACGACAGGTCATCAGCTAAATATACTTTCAGGTCCCTTATACTTTATTTATAAAATTGTATCGGTTATCAATGCCTGTAAGAAGTTAAATAAACAATTTCCTGACTATAATTTTGTCCCGGTATACTGGATGGCTGGCGAAGATCATGACTTTGAAGAGATCAATCATTTTAATCTATTCGGGAAAAAATTTGAATGGCATTCAGAGCAGTCTGGGCCGGTAGGTAAATTTGACCCCAGGGAATTGAAGGAACTCCTGGAAGGTCTTCCTGAAAAAATGGCCCTGTTTGAAAAGGCCTATCTAGAACATTCTACACTGTCTGAAGCTACCCGTTATTATGTGAACGAGTTGTTTGGAATGGAGGGGTTAATTGTGCTTGATTCGGACCATGAGAGTTTTAAACGATCGTTTATCCCGATAATTAAGGATGATCTTAAGAACCACCATGCAAATAAATTGGTAGAAGATGAATCCGAGAAGCTCGCTCAGGCGGGTTATAAAACACAGGTATTCCCTCGCTCCATCAATTTCTTCTATATGGAAAAAGGAAGCAGAGAAAGGATTGTTCATGAAGGCGGACAATACAAGGTTCTGAATACTCAATTAGAATTTACGGAACAGGAAATGATGTCTCTTGTAGATACAAATCCTGAAAAATTCAGCCCAAATGTAATTCTTAGACCTTTGTATCAGGAGTGTATTCTTCCAAATCTGGCGTATATTGGAGGACCTGGAGAGTTGGCATATTGGCTACAGTTAAAAGGGGTTTTCGATCATTACGAAGTGCAGTATCCAATGCTGATCCCAAGAAATCATGCATTAATTGTGAATAAGGGAAACCAAAAGAAGCTCAACAAACTTGACTTAATGCCAAGTGATCTTTTTCAAGGCTTTCAATCACTAAAAGATAAATTTCTAAAAGCGCAAGATGCTCGTGAGATTGATTTATCGAACCAAAGAGAAGAAATCTCTTTAATATTTAAGCAAATAATTAATCTATCCAAGGAAGTCGACGGCAGCCTTGAAGGTTTTGTAGCCGCGGAAGAAAACAAGTCACTTAAGTCTTTGGATAATATTGAAAAGAGATTAAAAAAATCTGAAGAGTCAAAATCTGAAGTCTCTCTTCAGCAAATCAAAAGTATACTGGATAAATTATTTCCAAATGGAGTACCCCAGGAAAGAAATGACAATTTTCTAAATTTCTACATTAACAATCCGGAATTTATTCAAATACTCCTGAAAAATTTCAATCCTTTTGAATTGAGTTTTACCCTATTGATGGATGAGTAAGGAGGAACTTAGAAAAGAGTATATACAACTGAGGAAAGCCCTTTCGCTCGAAGCGTTATCTGAAAAAAATCACTCTATCTTCTTAAAATCCTGTCAACTTGGGCCCTGGTCCTCTGCGGTGCATATTTTTTTATCGTCTAACGCACACCATGAAATAAATACAGCCCCAATTATTGATCACTTGTGGGAGGAGAAGACAACAATTGTCGTACCTAGACTGATCAATGGAACTCTCAAGATGGATTCAATACTATATACCCCTCAAAGTAAAGTAGGGATTAATAAATTTGGAATCAGAGAACCCATTGATGGCAATATTTATGATGGAGGCTATGCTGCGGTATTTATTCCTTTACTGGTATTTGATGAATTAGGAAATCGCCTGGGTTATGGCAAGGGTTACTACGATTATTTTTTATCAGGACTAGGGAAAGAAACCTTGAAAATAGGCTTAAGCTATTTTCCTCCAGTCAAAAATATTGAAGGAATTCAGGATCACGATATTCCTCTGGACCTATGCATAACTCCCTCAAATATATATAATTTCAACTCTTAATATTCATTTCAAATACCTCAGCGAGGTGACCCTTAAGCTTAGCCTTTACCTTTTCAAAATCTAATTTCCTTCCAAGTTCCTTATCCATTGAGGTTACCGCTTTGTCGTCTATCCCACAAGGAACAATATAGTCGAAGTATTCCATAGTGGCATTTACGTTAAGGGCAAGGCCATGCATGGTTACCCATCGACTGCTTTTAACTCCAAAAGCACAAATTTTCCTTGGGTTCCTGTCCATTTGATCTTCCTGATAATCAATCCATACTCCGGTCAGTCCTTTGATCCTACCCGCATCAATTCCATATTCATTCAGTAGTCTGATGACTGCCTCTTCCAGGTTTCTTAAATAAAGATGGATGTCCGTAAAGAAATTTTCTAGATCAAGAATGGGGTAGCCTACAATTTGTCCGGGACCATGATAAGTAATATCACCCCCCCGGTTGATTTTATAATAACTGGCACTCTTCTCTTCCAAACCTTTGCGGTCTAAAAGTAGATTTTTTTCATTACCGGACTTACCCAACGTAAATACATGAGGGTGTTCACAGAATATCAGATAATTGTTAGTGGGCTCCTGATCGGCTTCATCAAGTTTACGGTTTTGAATTTTTAGATCAACCGAGTGTTTAAATAATTCTTCCTGATAATCCCAGGCATCCTTATAATCAATGATACCAAGGTCAATGTACTTTACTTCTTTATTGATCTTAAAATTCATTACTGAATATATACCTCCAGAAACTCAGCTTCACCTGCTGATTCTAGTTTAATTTTCTCTATGTTGGCCGGAATTAACAGAGATTCTCCTTTTACAAGTTTGATTTCTTCATCAGCATGAACCAGGCTAAATTCTCCTGCTGTACAGATATAGATCACGAAAGAATCCAGTTTTGAGTAGTCTTTTAATATTGATGAGCTGAGTTGCACCCGGTTTGTCGTGAAATGCTCACAACTCACGAGGTTTTCATCTTCCTTACTACGATCATAATTTACTCTGGAATCAGGATCATCGTTAAAGTTGATCACTGCTAAGGAATCTTCAATATGAAGTTCTCTTTTAGAACCATTAATATCCACCCGGTCAAAATCATATATCCTGTACGTTATATCTGAAGTTTCTTGTACCTCGGCCAGCAGGATTCCTCTGCCAATGGTATGGACCTTCCCTGCCGGAATAAAAAATGTGTCCCCACCGGAAACCTTTTCCACCCTGAGCGCATCCATAATTTTACCCTGTTCAAACAACTCTTTGTAATTATCTGCATCCACACCGTCCTTTAATCCTGCTATTAGTGTCGCCTCCGGATCTGCTTGTAGAACATACCACATTTCAGTCTTACCTCGAGTCCCATGCCTGGTCATGGCCTGTTTGTCATTTGGATGCACCTGCACAGAAAGATCATCATTCGCATCCAGGAACTTTATTAATAACGGAAATTCATTCCCATATTTCTGGAAAATCTTATGCCCTACCAATGCTCCCTGATACTCATCAATCAAAGACTGCAGGTCCTTACCTTTCATCTTTCCATTAATAACCTCTGAAATATGTCCACTCACCGCTGAGATCTCCCAACTTTCTCCACATCGATCAGAACAATCCTTGTCCAGGACTTTACTCAGACGATCCCCTCCCCAGAGTTTATCAATAAATATTGGACGGAACTTAAATGGATACAAACTCATTATCTAAGGCTTTTAAAATAATTGATCAGTCCATTAGTTGAAGCATCATGACTGGATATCTGCTGGTCTGAATTTAATTCAGGAAGTACTTTTTTGGCCAATTGCTTGCCCAATTCAACTCCCCACTGATCGAAACTAAAGACATTCCAAATCACTCCTTGTACAAAAATTTTATGCTCATACATGGCAATTAAAGCACCCAGCGTAAATGGATCAAGTTTTTTAAACAAAATGGAATTCGTAGGTCGGTTTCCTTCAAATACCCGGAATGGGGCTATCTCTGAAATTTTCTCCTCTGAAACTCCCTGGGCTTTCATTTCTTTTGTAACCTCTTCTAGGCTTTTACCTTGCAATAAGGCTTCGGTTTGAGCAAAAAAGTTTGAAATAAGTTTTACGTGATGGTCTCCTCGCGGGTTTTGAGACTTTGCAGGTACTAAAAAATCACAAGGAATAATTTTAGTCCCCTGATGAATCAATTGATAAAAAGCGTGTTGGCCATTAGTTCCAGGCTCTCCCCAAATAATAGGCCCGGTTTGGTGCCCGGCTCGGTCTCCATTTCGCATAACATACTTGCCATTGCTTTCCATATTTCCTTGCTGAAAATAGGCTGCAAACCGATGCATATATTGATCATAAGGCAATATTGCCTCTGACTCATATTCAAAAAAGTTATTATACCAAAGGCCAACTAAAGCAAGAACTACTGGAATATTGGTTTCAAATGGCTCATTACGGAAGTGAATATCCATTGAGTTTGCACCATTCAATAATTCTCTAAAGTTCTCAAAGCCAATGGTACAGGCAATGGATAACCCTATGGCGGACCAAAGGCTATATCTACCTCCAACCCAATCCCAAAATTCAAAAATATTTTGTTCAGCAATGCCAAATTCTATTACTGCATCCAGGTTGGTAGAAAGAGCTACAAAATGTTTTTTTACATGGCTAATATCTTCTGCACTTTCCAGGAACCAATCTCTGGCAGAATGTGCATTAGTCATGGTTTCTTGCGTAGTAAAGGTTTTAGAAGCTATAATAAATAGGGTGGTCTCCGGATTAAGTGTTTTAATGGTCTCACTGATATGGGTCCCATCCACATTACTAACAAAATGCACCTGTAAATCAGGATGTTGATATGATTTCAGGGCCTCAGTAACCATTACCGGGCCAAGGTCTGACCCACCGATTCCTATATTCACCAGATCCGTAATTCTTTTTCCGGTATATCCGGTCCAACCTCCATTACGAATTTCTTCTGAGAACTTTTCCATTTGATCCAATACCCGATTAACTGATGGCATTACATCTTCCCCGTCCACCATTACTGCATCACTGGATACATTTCTTAAGGCGGTGTGCAACACTGCTCTACCTTCCGTGCCATTGATCTTATCCCCATTGAACATTGCCTCAATGGCTCCCTGAAGTTTGCATTCACGAGCAAGTGAAGATAGGATTTGCATAGTCTCCTCAGTAATCCGGTTTTTGGAGTAGTCAACCAATATATCTTTAAAATTCAGTTTTAATTTTTCAAATCGATGGGGATCAGTATGAAATAGATCTCGCATATGAACATCTTTCATGTTTTGATAATGCGTCTCAAGGTCTTTCCAGGCTTGAGTATTGGTTGGATTAATATTTTCGAGCATAACAATAAAATTTACTTCCTGTAAAAATAAAATAAGTATGACGAAATTATAGAAAGTTTACCCTTAATGTTCAAATGTCAAACTATAAAGTTCGTCTTGGTGAAAAAGGTGAAGCAATAGCCACCGAATTCCTCATGAATAGTGGTTATCAAATACTAGAGAAGAATTATCGTTCAGGGCATTCGGAAATTGATATTGTTTGCTGCAAAGAGTCCTTATTGATATTCGTAGAAGTCAGAACCAGAAATTCATCGGTCTTTGGATATCCTGAACAAACTTTAAGTGGAACAAAAATTAACGCTATCCTAAGAGGTGCTGAAAATTACATAATGGAAAAAGACTGGAAAGGCAATGTACGCTTCGATATTATTGCGATTGAACTGTTTCCAAGTGTTCAACTAATGCACTTTAAAGATGCATTTTATTAATTCCCCGAACTTGCACTTAAGCTTTTTTCACGATCATAAATAACCCGTCCTCTACGATCCCATTCTTTAGAAATAAAAGCTTTATAATTTTGTTCGTAAGGGTTGTCCGCAAAAATTATCTCTCTTTTTCTTCTTCTTCTGGATTCATAATACTCCCTCCATACTCCAACTTTCTTATCATTTTGATATTCTCCAATCACTGCAATCTGGCCATTTTTATGAAAGTAGTAATAGTATCCTTCCTTGACACCAAATTCAACAGGGATGATCTCTTTTAGTCTCGTACGCTCCGTATCATAGTACCTCGCAATGGATTCTTTAGGCCATCCTTTATAATACTTTTCTTTATCGATCAGGATATCTAATTTGGTGTGTTTAGTCCATCTCCCATGCTTGGTGCCCTTATAAAAAATCCCCTCCTCAAGTATTTGATCTCCGAGTACCTTCTTGTAGGGCCCATGCAGTATTACTCCATATTCCTTATCAATATTTTTCGATTTTTTAATAGATCTGGATTTGAAATCGTACCAGTAGATATCTCTGACATAAGGGTCTGGTTCTACAAAATCGGGTAGGTAATAGAATAACTCAAAGGTTATGTTATTTCCATAGCCACTTCTGGAAAATGCTTTTTTCGTTTTTATCCCATAAAAGACATTTTTTTTAGGCTTCTTTTTCTTTAGAGGAGCAGCATCAACCTCGGGTTCATCCTCATCAAGATTAATCGTCAATGGAACCCCAGACTCAAGAACCGAGGAATAGGTATCCTCAGGCTCTGTACCTTGCCCTAAAACCGGGTTGACTACCCATAGAAAACACACTACATAGAAAAGTATTCTCATATTCACCTAACGTAAATATCAGTGAAAAAATATTAGGCTGCAAAAAAAAGGGGCCTTTGCCCCTTTAATTAAATTACTTCGCCAGTATATCTACGCTTCTATTAATAAACTCAGTAAGACTTCTACCTTCCAACATACCTTGAGAAAGTAAGGCTAAATCAAATGCCTGTTTTGCATATTTCTCTTTTGTTGGCTGTTTTTTGGCGTTGATAATCTTTTGAACAATTGGATGATTTGCATTGACGGAAACCTGATATTGATCCGGCATTCCTCCCATCATAGCCATTCCTCCACCGGTCTTAGCCATATCTTTCATCCTTCTCATAAACTCAGGAACGGTTATTACTACTGGTAATTCATCGGTAGACAATGATTCAACGCTCACAGTATGACTGGGATTACTTATTGCCGTTTCAAAGACTCCTTTAACCACCTCTTTCTGCTCGTCAGTTAGAACGCTTTCCAGATTTTCATCCTTATCAATTAGCTTATCCACTATATCTGCATCTACTCTTTTAAGCTGAACTTTTTCAAGTTTCTGCTCCAGCAGATTTATGAAATGACTATCTAACATTCCGTCCAGCTTTAAGACATCGTATCCTCGTTTCTGAGCAGATTGAATATAAGCATCCTGCTTACCCGAATCTGTAGTGTAAAGCATTACCAAACTTTCATTTTTATCCGTTTGGGATGTCGCTATATGTTCTTTGTATTCCTCGATAGTGAAATTCTTTCCATCCAGACTTTGAAGCATCACAAAATCGGTAGCTTTTTCATAGAATTTATCATCCGAAATCATCCCATACTTAATAAAAAGTCCAATATCTTCCCATTTTTCTTCATATGCCTTCCTGTCCTTTTTGTAAAGTTCCGATAATTTATCCGCTACTTTTTTAGTGATGTAGGAATTAATCTTTTTAACATTTGAATCCGATTGCAGGAAACTTCTGGATACATTAAGTGGGATATCCGGAGAATCAATCACTCCATGTAAAAGCATCAAAAATTCAGGCACTACATCTTTTACCTCATCAGTAATAAATACCTGCCTTGAATATAATTGGATCTTATTTTTATTAATCTCAAAGTCGTTTTTGACTTTTGGGAAATATAAGATTCCGGTAAGATTGAATGGATAATCTACATTCAAGTGAATCCAGAATAGTGGATCTTCAGTAAATGGATATAACTCCCGATAAAAGCTCAGATAATCTTCATCTTCTAAATCACTTGGGCTTTTAACCCAAATAGGATGGGTATTATTTACGATGTTATCAGACTTTACCGTTTTAAATTTTGGTTTGCCTTCCTTATCTTCTCCATCAGGAATTTGTTCATCCTTTTCACCAAATTTGATCTCTACAGGGAGAAATTTACAATACTTGCTTAAAATATTTTGAATTCTTGGTTCTTCCAGAAACTCTAAAGACTCTTCATTAATATAAAGAATGACATCCGTTCCCCGATCACTTTTTTCAAATGAATCTATTTCAAAGCTGGTGCTCCCGTCGCAAGTCCATTTAACACCTTCCGTATTCTTTTTAAAGGATTTGGAATAAATCTCTACTTTCTCGGCAACCATGAATGAGGAATAAAACCCTAACCCAAACTTCCCAATAATCTCGTTTGCATCCTTTGAATCTTTAAATTTTTCAATGAATTCAGTGGCTCCTGAAAAAGCAATTTGATTGATATATTTTTTAATTTCTTCCGCCGTCATACCTATACCACGATCAGAAATTGTTAACGTCTTTTTATCCTTATCTAAAGTCACTTCCACCGTAATGTTTCCAAGCTCCTCTTCCAACTCTCCCATGGAAGAAAGTCTTTTAAGTTTTTGCGTTGCGTCAACAGCATTAGAAACTAATTCCCGCAAAAATATCTCGTGATCTGAGTATAAAAATTTCTTAATAATCGGAAAGATGTTTTCCGTATTAATAGATATGGTTCCTTTTTCTTGCATTATCTTTTCTAATTTATGATTTACCCTTGAGTGGATTACAAAATCCAGACCATATCAAATACCAATGACATGTTGTCAGTTTTTATTGTGTTTAGATTAATTATTTACAAATTTCACTGACTTTCTTTCATTTTGTTGTTAAAATTTATTGCATGTTGGAACAAATATTATTTTTTTGTACCCAAAACACGGTCCTTTGATCCGTTTTTACGTGAACACATATAGGTTTAAATTGACTTCTGTCCATTCTTTGTGAAAAAACATCAATTACTTCTATTATTTATCAGCTTAACTCTGCTGATCTCCTGTACTAAGGATAGCTCTCCAAAAGAAGGCTATTTAATATCCGGAAGTTTAACGGGTATTAGCGACGGCTATGCATATCTCCAACAACCTTCCCCTGAAGGATTGATTACCCTGGATTCCGTTGAAATAAGTGATGGAAAATATAATTTTGAAGGAAGTGTAGATATGCCTCAGGTGTATTACCTAAAAATCAATAACAGTAATTATTATATTACCTTTTTCCTTGAGAACTCAAGCATCAATATTACAAGTCATATTGATAGTCTTTACAAATCAAAAATTACCGGTTCTGTCTGCCAACTCGAACTAGATGAATTTCAGGAGAAAATACTTCCTTATAAAAACAAGCTCAAAGAATTATATAAAGCATATTACAAGGCTGAGAAGAGTAATGATGAAGAACTAATGGCCAGCATTGATACAGAATATGAGCAGGTTCATTCAGAACAGATCATGAAGATGAAAGACTATGCCGTCACTAATCCAACATCAGTAGTTGCCTCCTATATCTCTGCAAGATA
>Ga0316204_10011412_pt1 | contig 11122 bp, 12 predicted proteins | sample 6monrhotite_MG_2_FD_205661 | JGI IMG/M metagenome (GOLD analysis project Ga0316204, IMG submission 205661) | Microbial mat bacterial communities from mineral coupon in-situ incubated in ocean water Damariscotta River, Maine, United States -... | ecosystem: Environmental > Aquatic > Marine >...
TGTTCCACCTTGCGGCCCCGCAGCCGGCCTGCAAAATTATCCGGCAGAGGAATGCGTAAATTATCCCGCCGCTGGATCACCTGAAATAACCGTCGGCCTTCCAGCAGGGGAATGATGCCGCGTTTTACGGTTTCGACTTCTGGCAATTCGGGCATGGTTTGTGGTGTCTTTCTTATTATTAAGGGGGAACATCCCCCGTGCTGTGGGCACTCCCCCTCCTCGCATCAGTTCGGGCGGCCGCCCGAGCCTATGCGAGGCAAGCCTAAGCGCCGGTGCTTGAGGCAAAATTAAAAAATTAGCAGGGCGTTATCCCCCCTAACTAATTAATAATACTGGTGCGTGGCGTATCTGTGGTTTATGTTTTGCAGCATGATAGAGGAAAATAAGAAAAATAACACGGAAGAAACCACACATTTTGGCTTTCAGACGGTGGATAAAGACAGAAAACAGGGGCTGGTGCGGAATGTTTTTGACAGCGTTGCTGAAAAATATGACATCATGAATGATGTGATGAGCGGCGGGCTGCACCGGTTGTGGAAGGATGAGATGATCCGTGTCCTGCGACCAGAGACGCGACCAAAGGCCGACATGCATCTTCTGGATATGGCGGGTGGTACGGGGGATATTGCTTTTCGTTTTTTGGCGGCGGCCAACAGGCGTCGTGCTGTCGATGCGCCTGCGGCCAAAGTCACGGTATGTGACATTAACGCTCATATGCTGGATGTCGGACGGGACCGGGCCATTGATCGGGGGATATTGCAAAATATTGACTGGGTTTGCGGCAATGCGGAATCTTTGGCTTTTCCAAGTGACAGTTTTGAGGCCTATAGCATCGCTTTTGGCATTCGCAATGTCACCAATATTGAGGCGACCCTGGCCGAAGCCCATAGAGTATTAAAACCGGGTGGGCGATTCTTATGTCTTGAATTCAGTAAGCTGGCGCCGGGTCTGCTGGAAAAAATATATGACGCTTACAGCTTTCATCTGCTGCCTCATCTGGGACAAATTATTACGGGCGACCGGGATTCATACCAATATCTGGTGGAAAGCATCCGCCAATTCCCGCCTCAGGAAAAATTTAAGGCCCTGATTGAGGAAGCCGGATTTAAGCGGGTGACCTACCGCAATATGACCGGCGGCGTTGTGGCTCTGCATTCGGGCTGGAAAATATAACATGCTAAAAAGCCTGCGTCATATGGGTCATCTGATTCGCATTGCCTTTGTGCTTAGTCGCCATGATGCCCTGATGGATCTGTTGACCTTGTTTGGCGAGCAGCCCAAGGCCTTGGGTCGGTTGCGCAAATTGCGGAAATTTAACCGGCCCGCAGAGACAGAGGTATGCGAAAGTAATTTGGTGGAGGCTTTCCAGTCCCTTGGCCCTGGTTTTATTAAGATTGGTCAGGCCATGGCCACACGGCCGGACATCATCGGGCCGGATATGGCCCTTGATCTGATGCGCTTGCAGGATAATGTCCCCGCCTTTCCCGGCGCAGAGGCCATCCGCATCATTGAAGAGGAATTAAATGCTCCCTTGGACGAGCTGTTCAAAGATTTCAGCAGCAAACCCGTGGCCGCCGCCTCCATCGCGCAGGTTCATTTTGCCACCACCATTGACGGGCGGCCCGTGGCGGTAAAAGTATTGCGTCCCGGTATCGAAAAAGCCTTTGCCCGTGATCTGGAGAGTTTTCTGTGGCTGGCCCGGGTTATGGAGCGGCTTTCCGTCAAAGCGCGCCGCCTGAAACCGACATCGGTGGTTGAAACCATTTCCGAAACCATTGCCCTTGAGCTGGATTTGCGCTTTGAGGCCGCTGCGGCATCGGAACTGAAAGACAATTGCGCGGGTAACGCGGATTATGCCGTGCCGGATGTGGATTGGGATCTGACCAGTCGCCGGGTATTATGTACCAGCCTTGTGGACGGCATCGGTTTTTCCAAGACCGATGATATGATCAAGGCGGGATATGATTTACAGATTCTGGCGGGGCGGCTTGTCCATAGTTTCCTCGCTCAGGCTTTAAATCACGGGTTTTTTCATGCGGATTTACATCAGGGTAATTTATTTGCCTGTAAGGATAATAAAATCACCGCCATTGATTTTGGCATCATGGGCCGCATCGATAAGAAAACCCGCCGATTTCTGGCCGAAATTCTTTATGGCTTTATCCTGCGGGACTATGACCTGATCGCCCGGGCTCATTTTGATATTGGTTATGTGCCCTCTGATCAATCGCTGGAAAAATTTGCTCAGGCTATCCGCGCCATTGGTGACCCCATCGTCGGCAAGCCGGTTGGCGAGATCTCTGTCGGCAAATTACTGGCCCAGCTTTTTGAGACCACCGAAACCTTCAATATGCAGACCCAGCCACAGCTCCTCCTGCTGCAAAAAACCATGGTCACCGTTGAAGGCGTGGCCCTCAATCTATATCCGGAAATTAATATGTGGGAGACATCACGGCCAATCATTGAAGGATGGGTGCGGGATAATCTCGGCCCCCAAGCCAAAATACGCGATTTTACTGATACCCTGCGTGAAAGTCTGCAGCGAATCCCCAAAATACTGGATGATGTGGAAGTTTTGGCCAATATCGCCCGAAAAGAACAAGACGTGCAGCATAAAAACGCGCAGAATCGCTCCGGGACGATTTTCCTTTATGGCGTGATCGGCGGGATTATCGGCAGTTTCGCCTTCTATGCCCTTTATCATATTCTCTAATTAACAATTTTTTTTCGTAGTTCTATTGATTTTACGATTTTTTCTTTTTACATTACAGCCATGATTTTGAACTCAGTAAATTATTTGGGCGGAAAACGACTGCTGCTGATCATTGGCGGCGGCATTGCGGCTTATAAATGTCTTGATCTGATTCGGCGCCTGCGCGAGCGGGGCATGACGGTGCGTGTCATATTGACCAAGGGCGGCGAAGAATTTGTTACTCCGCTGTCCCTCAGTGGCCTGAGCGGGGAAAGGGTCTATACGGATTTATTCTCTCTGACCGATGAAGTGGAAATGGGCCATATTCGTCTGTCCCGGGAGGCTGATCTGATCTTGGTCGCGCCGGCCACCGCCGATATGATGGCCAAAATGGCAGCGGGCATGGCCGACAATCTGGCGACCACGGCCTTGCTGGCCACGGACAAACCGGTGATGATCGCGCCGAGTATGAACAGCCGGATGTGGCAACATGCGGCGACACAACGCAACCTAAACCAACTGATCCAGGACGGCATTCATGTGATCCCGCCGGAAAGCGGTGACCTGGCCTGCGGTGAAGTGGGCGCGGGACGGCTGGCGGAGGTGGATCATATGGTCCATGCGCTGGAAGATTTTTTTACCCCTGTGGGCTCATTGCTGGGCAAGCATATCCTCATTACCGCCGGGCCGACTTATGAGGCGATTGATCCCATACGTTATCTGGCCAATCGCTCTTCCGGCAAGCAGGGCTATGCCATTGCGCGCGCCTTATGCGCCTTGGGTGCGCGGGTGAGCCTGATTTCCGGCCCGACCAGTCTCGCCGCGCCGCATGGGATTGAGACGACACAGGTTGAATCGGCAGCCGAAATGCTGGCCGCCTGTCAGAACGCCTTGCCCGCTGATGTGGCCATCTGCGCGGCCGCTGTCGCTGACTGGGGCGTTCGGGACGTGCAACAGCAGAAGATCAAAAAACAGGCCGGCGGGTTGCCTGAATTACAGCTGACAGAAAATCCGGATATATTGAAAATACTTGGCAATACCAAGGACAGGAGACCAGCTCTTGTAATTGGTTTCGCTGCCGAAACGGAAAATATAATCGATCATGCCCGGGATAAATTAAAAAGCAAAGGCTGTGACTGGATTCTGGCCAATGATGTTGCCATAAAGGACGGTATATCAGTCATGGGCGGGGATGATAACCGGGTAACATTCATTACGGCTGGCGGGGCCGAAGAATGGGCCCCCAGTCATAAAGACGAAGTTGCCAAAAGGCTTGCCCAAAAAATACAAAATTATTTTACATAAATTAAGGGCGTAAAAATGACAGCAATCGGTTTTCAACAGCTCCCTCACGGCGTGGGATTAAAACGACCAGAATATGAAACCGGCAGCAGTGCGGGCATGGACCTTATGGCGGCTCTAAGCGAGGGCGAAGACGTGATTCTGAGAATCGGCGCGCGGCTCTTGATTCCTACCGGATTTGCCATGGCCTTGCCCCAGGGTTTTGAAGCACAGGTCCGGCCTCGTTCAGGTCTTGCCTGGAAAAATGGTGTCACTGTATTGAATAGCCCGGGTACGATTGATGCGGATTACCGAGGTGAGGTTAAGGTGATCCTGATCAATCATGGGACAGAGGATTTTATCCTTACGCGCGGCATGCGTATTGCTCAAATGGTGATTGCGCCAGTGACACAAATCACTTGGGATATCTGCGATAGCCTTGATCAAACCGCACGCGGGGCCGGGGGATTTGGATCAACAGGCGTTAAAAGTTAATCTGGAGAGCCATAAAATGTTTCGTTTAACCAAAAAAATGATTTATGCCTTGGAAGCGGTGGTTGATGTGGCCTATAATGGCCGCACAGGGCCGGTGCAATCCCGGGACATCACCCGCCGGCAGGAAATCCCTCAACGCTATCTAGAGCAGGTTATGCAGCAATTGGTTCGTGCCGGCATATTAAAAGGTGTCAGAGGACCCAAAGGCGGGTATAATCTGGCGCGGGAAAGACGACGGGTATCCGTAGGCGAGATTGTCAGGGTGGTCAATAGCATGGATTTGAATAAGGCGAAAAAAGATACCCTGTCCCAGTCTCCCATGGGTATCAAAGTGATAAATCCTTTGATTGGCAGCCTGAACGAGTGCATTATTGACAAACTTAATAACGTTACCTTGCAAGATTTATGTCAGCAGGCCATGAGTGAAGGGGTCGAGACAGATACCACAAGTGATTTTACATTTACCATATAACAGCAGGAGACAGGGCATGTCCGACAGCGTTACTGATATTGGCACAGAGGGCCGGGGCAAAATTTATGACAATATCATTGAAACATTGGGTAATACGCCGTTGGTGCGGATGAACCGTTTGGGCCATGGAACAAATGCGCCGGGTGCAGAAATTCTGCTTAAACTGGAATTTTTCAATCCGCTGGCTTCGGTCAAAGACAGGATAGGGGCGGCGATGATTGCCGAACTTGAAAAACAAGGAAGAATCAAAGAAACCACACGGATTATAGAGCCTACGTCCGGCAATACCGGGATCGCGCTGGCTTTTGTTTGTGCGGCAAAGGGCTATGACCTGACCCTTGTTATGCCGGAAAGCATGTCGCTGGAACGGCGCAAGATGCTGTTGATCCTGGGGGCGAAGCTTGAACTGACCCCGGCAGCGCAGGGCATGAAAGGCGCCATTGCCCGGGCCGAGGAAATGGTGGCGGGCGATGCGGATTCTATCATGCCGCAGCAGTTTGCCAATCCGGCCAATCCGGCCATACACGAAATTACCACGGCCCGAGAAATCTGGAATGATACCGGCGGTGCGGTGGATGTGCTGGTCTCGGGCGTTGGCACAGGCGGCACCATTACCGGTGTCGGCCGTGCCCTGAAACAGAAAAATCCTGATCTTTATATGGTGGCTGTCGAGCCGGAAGACAGCCCTATTCTGTCTGGTGGCCAGCCCGGTCCCCATAAGATTCAGGGTATTGGGGCCGGTTTTATCCCGGAAATTCTGGACACTGAATATGTCGATGAAGTCCTGACCATTGGTAATGAGACTTCTTTTGAAACCGCGCGGCTTGTGGCAAAACTGGAGGGTATCCCTGTGGGAATTTCTTCCGGTGCTGCCGTTGCAGCGGCCCTTGAACTGGCCGAGCGGGACAATATGAAGGGCAAGAAAATTGTTGTCATCATCCCTTCCTTTGCCGAGCGCTATCTGTCAACCTCGTTGTTTGAGGGGTTATGAGTCATGGCTGCGGTGATTTTGCGGGTGCAGGGAACGGAGTCTACCCTCGCGCTCGAGGAGCTGACCACTGAGCGGTTATTGGCGGAGGCGCGGGCGGTGGATCTTACTGAATTTGCTGTGATGCGCAATGGCATAGAAGTAGCAAGTCCCGATGATCTTGAGGTAAATGACGGCGATTTATTCGTTATCCTGCCCGCCGATTATCAAGATGCGGAAATTAACGTCGATATTGCCAATGATCCTCAATGATGATCAGCTTGATCGATATGCCCGTCATATCATCCTCAAACAGGTCGGTGGGGCGGGTCAGAAAAAATTATTATCTTCCCGGGTATTGGTGATAGGGGCGGGTGGCCTTGGCAGTCCCCTGCTTCTTTATCTGGCGGCCGCCGGGGTTGGTACTATCGGGATCATAGACGATGACACGGTTGATTTGAGCAACCTGCAACGACAGATCATTCATACCACCGATCATATCGGCAAGCTGAAAGTCGACAGCAGCAAAGCTATGATCCGCCGCATAAACCCGGACGTGAAGATCGTCTCTTATGCCAAAAGACTATCTGTGGATAATGCCGAACAGGTCGTGGCAGATTATGATATTCTGGCTGACGGCTGTGATAATTTTGAAACCCGTTTTCTGATTAATGATGTCTGTCTTAAGCTTAAAAAACCCTTTGTATCAGCGGCGTTAAGTCAATTTGACGGACAGATCAGCACGTTTAAGGGTTATGAAAAAGACAGGCCTTGTTACCGATGTCTGATTCCGGAAAATCCTGGCATCACTGGCAATTGTGCCGAGGCCGGGATATTAGGGGCCATCGCCGGGGTTATGGGCAGTCTGCAGGCGACCGAAGTGATGAAAGAATTGCTTGGTCTTGGCGAAAGTCTGGCCGGCCGACTGCTGTTATATGACGGGCTGGGAGCCGCTGTCCGCACGATTAAGCTGCCCAAAGACCCCAATTGTCCAATATGTAGTTAATTAGATACGGTTGCGTGGGCTTTGTCGGCGGCGGGCTATATCCAGTCTTCCAAAACCCGGTCCGGTGGATTATGGCCATCGGCAAAGGTTTTGATGTTGATCAGGACTTTTTCGCCCATATCATTACGGCCTTCCACGGTGGCTGATCCCATATGGGGCAGGGCCACCACGTTAGGCATTTCCAGCAGCCTTGGATTTACCGCCGGTTCATTTTCAAAGACGTCCAGTCCCGCACCGGCAAGCTCCCCGGCAATCAACATACGGATCAGCGCGGTTTCATCAATCACCTCGCCCCGGGATGTATTGATGACAAAGGCTTGTTTCTGCATCAGTTTCAGGCGGCGGGCCGATAAAAGATGAAATGTGGCGGGGGTATGGGGGCAATTGACGGAAATAATATCCATACGCGCCAGCATCTGATCCAGACTTTCCCAATATGTCGCCTCCAACTCTTCCTCGATAACCGGATTTAATCGATGACGATTATGGTAATGGATGGACAGGCCAAATGCCTTGGCCCGCCGGGCAACCGCCTGTCCAATGCGGCCCATACCGATGATGCCCAGTCGCTTGCCCCAGATACGCGAGCCTTGCAGACCGGTTGGCGCCCATCCGGTCCATTCACCGCTTTGAAGTAGCCGTTCGCCTTCAATCAGGCGGCGGGGTACGGCCAGCAGCAAGGCCATGGTCATATCGGCGGTGTCTTCGGTTAGAACGCCCGGCGTATTGGTTACGGTAATGCCGCGCTGGCGGGCAGAGGCCAGATCAATATGATCGACACCGGCACCATAATTGGCGATTAATTTTAAGTTAGGGGCGGCTTGCGCCAGAATTCTGGCATCCAGCCGGTCTGTCACGGTGGGCACCAATATATCTGCTTCTTTTACAGCATCCGCCATTTCAGCGGCAGTGAAAGCATGGTCATCCAGATTAAGGCGCACATTAAATAATTCCATCATCCGCGTTTCAATAACGTCAGGCAATTTTCTTGTGACGATCACCAGTGGTTTTTTGGACGTCATTCATCACTCCGATTATTTTTATCTTTGGATATATAAAAGGCTTGTGATCACCTTCCCATTCCTTATCATGTCTATCAGAAATAACCGATGGGTTCAAACCTATCAATCACTATTCATTCATAAAACAATAAAAATTTGACCCCATAACATCAGGAGAAACCGTAAAGTGACAAAATGGCCCATTCTTATCATTGTCGCCGGCCATTTTATTTTATGGCCGCACGTCTCTCTTGCAGCGGAAAAGGAAAAAACCGTTATGGGTAAGTCCGGTTACCTGGTGCCGCGATATGTGTCACTGGCCAAAAATACCGTCAATGTCAGAACCGGCCCGGACAGCAATTATCCGATGTTATGGGTGTTTAAAAAAGCTGGTCTTCCCGTCAAAGTGATTGCCGAATATAAGGATTGGCGTAAAATCGTTGATTCGGAAGGGGCAAGTGGCTGGGTCTGGGGGCCATTATTATCCAGCAAGCGCACCGGACTTGTTATCGCCGAACAGCAGCCCTTGTTTAAAAACCCCGGGCCGGATCAGCCGCTCGCCGTGCTGGCTGAGGCGGGCGTGATTGGCAAAATAAAAAAATGCCATAGCGGCTGGTGCCAATTGGATGTTAATGGCTTCAAGGGTTGGTTGGAACAATCAGTGTTTTGGGGGACATTGGAGGGTGAAATACTGGACTAGGTATCTCTGCTTCTATTTCGTATCATCGCGGACATGAATGATCACCTCAATCCGAGAGAATATCTTGCCTGGCGGCACATCCGGCAATAGATCAATATTGACCACGCCGGCGGGAATATCTTCCAGGCGGCCTTCCGGAGCGATAAAATAATGATGATGTTCAGACATATTGGTGTCAAAATAAGTCCGGCCCTGGGCTGCGACAACCTGCTTGAGCAGGCCCGCGTCTGTAAATTGATGTAAGCAGTTATAGACGGTGGCGAGGGATACATTAATATTGGCGTGAGCCGCTTCCCCATGAAGAATTTCTGCCGTTACGTGACGATCTGGTCCATCAAAAAGACATTTTGCCAGTGCCATTCTTTGGCGCGTGGGGCGCAGGCCAACATCTCTTAATTTCTGTAAGACGCGCGCGAAAGGTCTTTCTGTCGCAATATCTGATGTCCTGTCCCGCATATTTTTTCCGTTAGATCATAGGGCCCGGTTACATGATACGCCATTTCTTTAATATAATAAATAGCGGATATTAATCTCCCGTCAGGATACGGTCTATTAATTCCTTGACGGTTGGGACGAAGCCATTGCTGAAAAAAGGGTCAGTGGAGAAATTAAAGGCCGAATGGCCGGCAAACATCAGATTATTTTCCAAGGCACCGCCATGGGCGATATCCATCAAGGTCTTTTGAATACAGAAGCTGCGCGGGTCAGCCCCCCGCCCTGTGGAATATTTTGTCTCAGGATTTTCCGACCAGTTGGAAAATTTACACTGGCTGAGGCAACCCATGCAGTCTTTTTGATCCTGGCGGATTTCATTCGCATCCTGAGGAACAACAAAAACCAATGTGCCATCAGGTGTTTTCATGGGGCTGTTATAGCCGGCCGCACACCAGCTATTCACCCTTGACTTATCTTCGGGGCGGAAGAAGTATTTTCGTTTGCCGATTTGAACTTCAGCCGAGAATTCTTCGGATTGTTTTGCACGGAAATCTGCCTGACGTTCCGAGCGGCTTTCCAAGGTCTGCAAGAATTTATTATGCACCGCAGAGGAATAAAAGCCTGTCGGGCTAAATCGATGCAACAGGATGTCATCCTCTTTCAGCTTGGTCAGGGCGTCTTTCCATATCTGGGGGATCGGACTTTCTTTGGTGAGCAGTGGCCGTGTGCCAAATTGAAAAGCGATCGGGCCGATCTCCGGATTATTGATCCAATGCGCCCAGTCCCGAAGATACCAGACCCCGCCCGCCATGATGATCGGCACACGATGAAGACCAAATTTATTCATCATTGTCCGAAGGGCGGCAACGCGGGGGTAGGGGTCTTGGGGCATGCGCGGGTCTTCCGCATTGGACAGGCCATTATGGCCACCAGCAAGCCATGGATCTTCATAAACCACACTGCCCAGCCATTCACCGTATTTTTGATATGCCCGTTTCCAAAGTATGCCGAAAGCCCGGGCAGAAGAAATGATCGGATGATAGAATACGCCATGTTTTGCGGCAATTTCGCTGAGCTTATACGGCATTCCCGCGCCGCAGGTGACCCCATGTACGAGGCCCCGGGCTTTGGCCAGAATACCATCCAATATGGTTTCCGCCCCGCCCATTTCCCACAATACATTCACATGAATCCGGCCCTTGCCGCCAGCCACATCATGGGCTTGCTGCACTTGCGTCAGACCACCGCGACTGGCATAATCAATCAATTCCTGATGGCGTTCTATTCTTGTTTTTCCGTGGTAAATCTGTGGAATGACGTGACCCGCATCATCAAAACTGTCCGCATTAACGCAGGAAACGGTGCCCACACCACCGGCGGCGGCCCATGCGCCTGAACTGATGCCATTTGTCGCTGAAATTCCCTTGCCGCCTTCTACAAGAGGCAGGACTTCCTTGCCTGACATCATTAACGTTTCAAGTAAATTCATACTGCTCTACCCTACATAACTGCCGAATTTCGCGAACAGATTTCCCTAAATTTGGGCCGGATGTGTCTTTCTTATATGAGGGTATCCTCCCGCATTACAAGAAAGCCTGCCATCCGGCCTCTATTCATCAGGCAGAGGAAATTATGCCTCTTCGCCTTGTTTGTCCTGAAGGTCTTCGCCAGTTTCCTGATCGACTGCACGGCGGCTCAAACGCACCTTGCCGCGATCATCAATACCCAGAACCTTGACCTTGATGATGTCACCTTCACTGATAACGTCGCTCACCTGTTTGACCCGGTGATCTTCCAGCTCGCTGATGTGAACCAAGCCATCGCGGCTGCCGAGGAAATTGACAAAAGCACCAAAGTCAACGGTTTTAACCACTTTTCCTTCGTATATCTTGCCGACTTCTGGCTCGGCAACGATGCCTTCAATCCATTTCATAGCAGCTTCAATTGCGGACAGGTCAGAGGAGGAAACCTTAATGGTGCCATCATCTTCAATGTCGACCTTGGCGCCGGTTACTTCACAGATTTCGCGAATGACCTTGCCGCCGGTTCCGATCACTTCGCGGATTTTCTCGC
>Ga0316204_10011413_pt1 | contig 11121 bp, 6 predicted proteins | sample 6monrhotite_MG_2_FD_205661 | JGI IMG/M metagenome (GOLD analysis project Ga0316204, IMG submission 205661) | Microbial mat bacterial communities from mineral coupon in-situ incubated in ocean water Damariscotta River, Maine, United States -... | ecosystem: Environmental > Aquatic > Marine >...
TGCCAGTTATACCGTAGATGTGTTGTCGTTGACCCTTACCAGGGCTAATGGCAGGGTGGTGGAAACATTGCCTTTGTCGACTCGTGTGGATTTTGCACAATACACCGAGATGACGGAATTTCTGACGGCGGCCATGGTGCCTAATGGTGCCTACGTCAAGGCCAGCATGGTGTTGGATTACAGTGATGCCGATATCTGGGTGGAAAATGCTGCGGGTAATGCAGTGAAAGTTGATAACATCGTGGACACGGATGGTATAGCGTTGAGTCAGTTGGAAGTGGCCGTGAACCTCGAGGGCCGCACCAAGCTGGTTATTGCGCCGGGTATCTCTAGTCACCTTACCTTGGATTTTGACCTCAAGGCCTCCAACAAGGTGCATTTTGATGATGCAGGCGTGCCAACACAAGTCGTAGAGCCTTTTTTGTTGGCTGATGTAGAACTGAAGCATCCCAAAATACATCGCTTGCGTGGGCCGTTGGCCAGTGTTGATGTGGAGGGCAGCAGTTTTGAGGTTATCCTGCGTCCGTTTCACCATCGTTTGACAACAGATCGTCGCCAGCAGCGCCGTCATTTTGGACAACTGGAAGTCGTCACCAGTAATACCACGTTGTTTGAAATCAACGGTGATGATTATCAGGGACAGGAAGGCCTGATTGCGCTGAACGAGCAACCGAAATTCACCGCAACCATTGTTATCGGTGATTTAAAACTCAACCCACGCCGTTTTGAGGCACGGGAAGTCTATGTTGGTTCCAGTGTGCCGGGTGGCGAACTGGATGTAGTGACGGGTAATGTTATTGCGCGCACTGGTGATTCGCTCACCGTGAAAGGTGCCACTTTGGTACGTGCCGGTGGTAGTGTGATTTTTAATGATGAAATCATCGTGAACATGGGTGATTTGACCCGAGTGAAACGTCAGCTTTCCATGGGCGCGAATTACGACATTGATGATGTTTCTGTAGGTCAGCGGGTGCGTGTATTTGGTGTGTTGACTAATAACATGGCCAATCAACTGGAAATGGATGCCGGCGTCAATAATCGGGGCCGGGTGAAAATGCGTTTGACCACGCTACGTGGCATGGTGCTGGATGTGATGAGTATTCCCGAACAGCCATTACCGTTTGTACTTGATTTGCAGGCCATTGATGGTCGTCATATTGGTTTGTTTGATTTCAATGGTACGGGTGATGAATCCGCGAATGACTCTGATCCTGCCTATTATGAAATTGATGTGGCAACACTCGATGTGAGTGAGCTGCCTAGTGGCACTCCGGTGAAAGTACGTGGTTTTGTGCAATCTTTCGGACAAGTGACTACTGCGGCCCCCAGTGATTTTACAGCACACACCATTGTGAATGTATCGGAACTGAAAGTGGTAATGACCATTGGCTGGGTTCCGGCTTCATTGACGGCCATTGCAAGTAGCTCTGCTGACAGCCTGACGTTCAATCTGGACGGTGTGGGTGAGTTTCATCATATCTCCCGTGCCAGAGTTGCCATTGATCTCACCACGGCGGATGCAGCACCACGTATCATGTCGCGTGAAAATGCCGCAGGGGTGTACCGGATTGTGCAATCGGATACTGTTCAATTGCATACCGATTTTGCAAATTTTACGGCTGATCTTGATGCCCGTCTGCAGGATGGGGCGCTGGTAAAACAGGTTACGGCGAGTGGGCCGTATGACGATGCCAGTGCTACTATCACTGCGGGACGTGCAACCGTGTTGCTCGAATAGTTAAAGCACGCGCCACGCTGGCGTTGCTGTTATGCTTTGAAACAGGTTCCCTTAACCAATAAGGGAACCTGTTTTTTTATGTGTATTTAACAACGGGCTAGCTTGTAAGGAGGGCGAGATGAGATGTGCAACAAACGCTCCGTGAGCCACATCATTTCGACATTGCGTTGAGTCTCTCGCTCCAGCCTTCGGCTTGATTGAATACGGTTTAAGGTAACCATAAATGTAAAGCTTTAGCATCGTGGCTGGGTGGTACCCAGGATGAGCCGTTATGCTGGGATCTACATTTTTAAAACCGAGTGATTTAAGGTCAAGAGTATTGACGAAAACGTCAATGACACTGTGACGTGGTCTAATTGTGCTTCCATTCACCATGCTATTTGCATTCGCTGTGGCAGTGACCGTGCGCACCCTTAAGGAATATCTGTAAGTGGATTCATACAGTCTTGTCGGAAAATTTTACATTTCCTAATCCTTGATCCCTGAACTCTGCTCCCATTGCTACACGTAAGGTTTTGTTATTTCGGTAGAACTCCTCAATTGAAGGCGGCTTGCATCCGGGTGACGGAGTGTCGGGCAATTTTACAGTTTGGATTACTTGCCAGATGCTTTAGGGCAGAGATGTCTTTCTTGGCGACAAAAGAGTGCAGCATCCTCTACTGGGCCAGAGCACCTTGGGAGGTTGTGTTGTGTCGTAACTGGTTTAATAGCCGCTGACATTGTCGCACACCCAGCTCGATACCATAGCGGCGCTCTAGATGAGTTTGCAGCAGCTTCCCGTCCCAACCATTTTGCTCATATCCCTGCCCATAGGGATTTTTTGAGATTTCGCTTTGTAGTCGTTTGAATTGATCGTCGCGAACCTTTCTGGGCCGCCCCGTTTTCTGTTCATCCCTGAGCCCTTCAAGGCCATATTCATGAAAGTAGTGAACCCAGCGCTCTATGGTACAGGGGTGTTCTTCAAACCACACGGCGACCTGATAACAACTGCAGCTCTGTGCCACCAAAAGCACACAATGCAAGCGGTGCAGAAAATGGGATTCACTATTACGGGTAAATTCTTCTCTGCAAGCGGATTGCAGGGCGGCCTTATTCAAAACTTTTAGTTTTTGCATCGTCCCAAGTCCCTTTGGCACTGATAAAGAAAAGAGTACTGACGCTTACAATTGACTATAGATTAGCGCATCGGAATATCCACCTTGTGGCAAAACTTTTGTCGTTATTGTGCAAAGACCTTGGTTGGCATTGGGTTTGCTGTGTATTTGTAAACGGTTATAGGGCTTAAAAACGAATTGTTAGTTAGGGGATAAAAAGAGTATTCGGGATTGGCGAAGATGATTTGAGTCTGGTCTCTTTGTTACCGTGACGGTGAGATTGTTGACCAATTTTTATGACGGCAGCAACGCTTCATAGAAGATCGGGCCGGAATAATAAGAATCAATCATTGAGTAGGCGCGTTTGTTCAGCTAGTTCGACTAAAGGGAGAAGGAAAATGAAAAAGATGTTATTACTTTTTGCGCTGGTGAGTTCTCTGGTATTCGCGACGAGCCAAGCTTTTGCAATCATGATCAGTCTCGAACCTTCTAAGCCAAAAGTATATGCTGGACAAAATATCTTTGTAGATATCAATATTTCCGGATTACATGAAACCTTTTCATCTGGAAACCAAGTAGATTCACTCCTCGCCGCCTTTTCACTGGATTTTCTTTACAATCCCAGCCTTTTAACATTTCTTCCTTTTCTATCCACTGACTGGGGCCCACACTTGGGAGACATACCTTCAGGTGAAGCGGTTCGCTTTGTTGATGAATTCACCCCGGGCGTGCTCAGTCTCGGTCTCGTCTCGTTGCTTGAAGAAAGCGCAACTAGTTGTGTAGACCCTTTTTGTATTCCACCCTATCTGAATAACCTGCAAAGAGTCGACTCTTCGGATCCTACAAGTCCTTATCTTGATACTTTCCGTCTTGCAACACTCGGTTTCTATGCTCCTTACGGAGGGAATCCAGGCATGCCCAGTTGGCCATCTACATGGCCGAGTGGTAGCACAGTCTTTGATACAACAAATGTTGTGCTCAGCGATCCCGATGGATTTGAAATTTCACTTCTCGATGCGTCCGGAAATCCGATTGGTCCGGCACCCGTCGTGACGCCGTTTATTGCGGTAAAGGTACCTGAACCAGCCACGATTGCTTTAATGAGTTTAGGTCTGTTTGGGATCAATTTTAGTCGGAAAAATCGACAAGCGGCTCACAGAGGATGTTGCTAATAAAGCCGGAAATTACGAATTTCGCAATCATCCTACTTTGGAATGTTCTAAATAAAAGAACATAAGGAGTAACTGCAATGGAAAAGCATATTAAATTGGCGCTGGCTATGACTGTAGTGCCTGCAATTTTAGCTCTAAATTGCGCACATGCTTTTCCCCTCGACGCTACCGTCGAATTCAACGGCCATCGCTACGCCAAGGTCGTCCCCTTGGGAGGTGCGACATGGGAGCAGGCCAGAGCGAACGCCACGGGCGAAACCGTCACTCTTCTGGATGGGACAGTACTCAAAGGCCACCTTGTCACGATTACCAGTCAACCCGAACAGGATTTCGTCTCCAGCACGTTCCTGATGGCAAGCTGGCAGCAACTTTGGCTGGGGGGTTACCAGTTCTTCGTAGACAGTGGGAGTGCAGACAACTGGGCGTGGGTGACTGGCGAAGAGATAGGCAATATCAGCGCGGATTGGGCATATCATTTCCTGGATACTGGTCAGCCAGGCGATGACCCCAATGCTTTTGGTAACGAAGACGCGCTGAGAATGCTGATCAACGGTGGTGTGGGGACACCCCCCGGCACCCTGAACGATCGCTGGCATGATTTTACGCGTCAGGATCCTGGGCCAGCGAGCCTACTGGCTTATGTCATCGAGTTTGATGACTTAGGGGATAATTTCTCAAGCATGACCGCCCCACCAACTGTCGTCAGTGGTAGCCACTGGCGTGCCAGCGATACCATTGAATCTGATTGGGAAACGATTGGCTTTGATGATAGCTCCTGGAGTTTTGCCCATGCACCGTATCCCAACATTACGCCCGTAACGGATCTCATTCCTGGAACAAACGCCGAGTATATGTGGTACGACCCGGAAAGCACCTCCAATGGCAAGCAAGGCCCCATAGAGGCGTTCTTTCGCTACACCTTTAATCTGGATCCCGAACCGAGGAATCTCCCTCTGTTTGGAAACGTATTATTGAATGCAGACGATGATCTGGAGTTTTACGTCAACGGGCAACTGGTGTTCGCTGATGATGACGGTGATCTGCCGGAAACAGTAGATCTCGTACACGCCGTCGATTTTTCTGATTATTTAACGGCCGGTATAAACGTGCTCGCCATCCGCGCCGTCGATGGTAGCCTGGCCTCCCCGCGTGATTGGGTTTACGAAAGAGTTTTAGTTGAGGCAAAAATCGCTATCGGTACTTTGGGTGACTTCAATAATGATAGCTGCGTGGATCGCACCGACCTCGATATATTACTCGCAAGGATTCGCAGTTCGGGACCCCATTCTGTGTGGTTTGATATTAACGAAGATGGAGAAGTAAACATCGCCGATGCGCGCAAGCTTGTGTTGCTGTTTAGTAATCCAAGGGGGGCGACGTGTGATTAATAAAGAACGCATGAAATGGCGGCGGAGTAGCCCGACATCGCCTCGCCTTGTCCAACTGTAATAACATTTTGTACATGGTTTTTATGTTACATGGAAAACCTGACTTACTTTGACTACGGGAGAAATCTACGATGCACACAAGTTCAATTCCATCGAAAAAACCCGAGAGCATGGCGAGTTGCATCAGGTCACTCGCGGTAGTTTTCCTCCTTCTTGTATTGCCAGTCGATGGCTGGTCATCTGATGGGCCGATATCTGAGGGTAATATCAATCTAACAATTAACTCATCCAGTGATGTGTTGGAAACGTACTACATCACAGCGGGACAGGTTGCTGCTTTTCCGGATAGCCTGATACCGATGTGGTTGGGGGAGAGTGACCAATACGATGCGGCCCAGTTCACCATCGTCACATCGCAAACCGTCACGATTAAGTTTCGTTCTGACGACGACGATCCCTACCAAGTGAATTACAACTTCACACCCGGTAAATGGTACGTGCAGGGTTCATTCGTTAAACCCACTGTCGGTACCGACTACGCCGTATTCACGATTCAGAAGTTCATTAGAGATGCTCCCTTTTCAAATTGCTGCTGGGTCACACAGAATACGTACGGGATAGATACCGACAACTTTGGCGAAGCGCACTTCCGAACCGATTCCACCAACGGCATCCAGCAAGTGACTGAAGTACCGAAGTCAGAAGTGGTGATGAAACAGCTGTTGATTCCGAACGGTGATGAGTATTTTACAGGCAGAGATCTTTTCGATTTCGACATCGTATGTCCCGAACCTTTTGTGGTCTGTAATGGCATGACTCGAAAAATCTGGATTGAAGGCTATCCCGATGCCATCACCCTCGTGAGCAGCAATGGCTTGGTTTCCTCTTCGACAACTGCTGAAGTCACTCCCTACGACGAGTTCACTTTTGAGAGTGATGCCTTCCACCTTCGGGCCACCCACGTCCGGCTGCCGTATGTTCCACCGGGTCCTCCGACCATCGACACAATCCTTAATCCGGCACCAATCCGGGACATTGATGGGTCACAAATGGTCACCCTGGAAGGAATCGACGACGGCACTCCGGACGTCAGTCAGGGGCTCTCGATCACGGCAAGTAGTTCCAGCCCGGCAGTGATTCCGACACCCTCGGTAGATTACAGCTCGGGAGAAAGTTCGGGAACACTCTCTTATCACCCGGTCCCGGGTACAACGGGAAGCTCGGTCATTATGGTTACTGTTACCGACGATGGAGGAACACCCACTTATGCTCCGGACGACAGCTCGACTTCGGTAGACTTCACGACCCGTGTCCTGGCGGCCAAGCCCTGTGATGGACGTCAATGTTTCGTATACGTCGGTCACAGAGACCATGGACAGGTCGATATCATCGATGCTGGCACAAATCAGGTTGTCGAAACTGTTTCGGTCAGCTTGCTGAGTATTGATCAGCTGGCAATGATGCCGGACGGCGGCAGAGTTTACGCCACGGGCTTCACTGGCGGTCCAGCACATGTGTCGGTGATCGATACTGCAACCAATACTGAGATCGGAACGGTTCCTCTCCCTGACGACGCGAGTGCTCTGGCAATAACGCCGGATGGAGGCCACGTGTACGTCACCGTGCCTCGTCTCCTGCTTGGCGCCGAAGATCTCCTCGTGGTGATCGACACGACAACCGACACTGTGGACCGCACGATTGGGTTGGGCTACGACTTCTGGCCCGACGAAGTCGCTTTCAGTCCGAACAAGACACGTGCCTATATCACGACCGCTAACGGCAACGTACTTGTGCTCGATACGACCAGCGATCATGTGGTCGCAACCGTTCCGGTAAGTCCCGGCCCGCATCAAGTGGCCGTGACGCCGGATGGGGAGCACGTGTACGTGGTGAACCTGGACAGTGATACCGTTTCGGTCATCGACACCGCGACAAATCAGGTTACGGATACCATTACTGTCGGAAACCGTCCGGCCAGTATCGCATTCGCTCCCGAGGGAGATCGCGCCTATGTCGCGGCCTTCGTTAGAGCATTCAACGGGCGTCTGGAGATCATCGATACAGCAACCAAAACCATGATTGGAACGATTCCGTTCAACGGCCTGAATGGTCCCAAGGAAATCGGTATTACACCGGACGGGACCCGGGCCTACGTAACGTTTGAAACGGACAGGGTCGTGTCGGTGATTGCCCTTGGGACGAACCGCGTCGTCGAAACGGTGCCCATAGGGACACCGACGATCGGCGTCGCTCTCAGCGGTCTTCCTCTTTCCAGCCGGAAACTGGGCGACATCAACCGCGACAACAGTGTTGACCGGAACGACCTGAACCTGTTGCTGTTGGACCGCAATAAGTCCGTCAATGACAGTGCCTGCGGATTAGGGTGCGACCTCGACGCCGATGGTCTGATCACGATCCTGGATTCTCGGAAGCTGGTGTTGTTGTGTACCAGGCCACGTTGTGCAACAGAGTGATACTGTTTAGTCAGGTATCCTTTATTCGCGCGGCCGCGTAGCAGTAGAAGACTACGGCTTTGGCTGATAAGGATAAGGGGTGTGCGGCCGAGCCAGGTCGATTATTCCAGCGGGTGTGAATCCCGTCCCGGCTAAGGTCGGCAAGGCAAGGCAGGTCAGCCACCGGGTAGCTAACATCGGGCAGGCGGAGGTCACTCCAAATGTTAAGCTCGATGGGTGCAAGGCAGCAGGCCGTAAGCGAAAGCTGAAGTGATTTAGCCTCGTCAGTTTTCTATACAAGCAGGGCGACAGGGTTCCCCTCCTGGAAGCCACCATCCCATGATACGACACTGACACCTGTGAAGGCGTGTAATGCGACTGGAGGAAAGGCCATCACGACAACAACCGCGCTGCAAGGAGAGTAGGCGAGAAGCTGCGAGACGGGGAAATTCGGTTAGCGTTATTTGTTTTCATCATTGGATATTTTAAGCAATATTTTATCCAACCAGCGTGTGCTGCACAGTCGTCGTAAAACCCCAAATAGATAAGTGGGAAAGGTCACATAATAACGCGGTCTGGGGCGGGTTGATTCCAGAGCGTGCATGACCTTTTTGAACACGGCTTCCTGAGGCAAGGTAATTGATCTCACCACGGTGGACACAGCACCACGTATCATACCGCGTGAGAATGCCGCAGGGGTGTACCGGATTGTGCAATCAGATATTGTTCAACTGCATACCGATTTTGCAAATTTTACGGCTGATCTTGATGCCCGCTTGCAGGATGGGGCGCTGGTAAAACAGGTTACGGCGAGTGGGCCGTATGACGATGCCAGTGCTACTATCACTGCGGGACGTGCAACCGTGTTGCTTGAATAGTTAAAGCACACGCCACGCTGGCGTTGCTGTTATGCTTTGAAACAGGTTCCCTTAACAAATAAGGGAACCTGTTTTTTTATGTGTATTTAATAACGGGCTAGCTTGTAAGGAGGGCGAGATGTTCACACAAGAAACATTGTCTGTTACAACACGAGGGCGTGGCAGTTATAACGTCACCAGAGATGTGCAACAAATTGTGGCAACAACAGGTATCAAAGTTGGGTTATGTCATGTGTTTGTTGCGCACACCAGTGCATCGCTGATGTTATGTGAAAATGCGGACCCCGTAGTGCGACAGGATATGGAAACCTTTATGGCGAAACTGGTGCCTGATGGGGATGCCATGTTTCTGCATCGGGATGAAGGCCCGGATGATATGGCGGCCCATGTGCGTACCATTCTGACACATAGTGACCTGACTTTGCCGGTGACGGCAGGCTCTTGTGCATTAGGGATCTGGCAGGGGGTGTTTTTATGGGAGCATCGTACTATGGGACATCAGCGAAAAATAATTATTACGGTGCAAGGAGAGTAAACCGGAAGCTGCGAGACGAGGAAATTCGGTTAGCGTTATTTGTTTTCATTATTGGATATTTTAAGCAATATTTTATCCAACCAGCGCGTGCTGCACAGGCGTCGTAAAACCCCAAACAGATAAGTGGGAAAGGTCACATAATAACGCGGTCTGGGGCGGGTTGATTCCAGAGCGTGTATGACCTTTTTGAGCACGGCTTCCGGGGGCAAGGTAAAGGGTGCCGCAGGGCCTTCTTTTTTGAGCCGGTTTTCCATTTTTTGATAAGTGTCGTGGTGCGCGCTGTTGCGGGCGTCAATGTGTTGCTGGTATGCAAGGAAGGCATTCTTTCGAAATTGGCTTTCGATAGGGCCGGGCTCAATCAGTGAAACCGTTATTCCTGTGCCGCTTAATTCCAGACGCAAGGTATCTGTGATGCCTTCAAGTGCAAATTTACTGGCGTTGTAAGCGCCACGGTAGGGCAGGGCAATGAGACCAAGCACTGAACTGTTTTGAATAATGCGTCCATAACCCTGTTTTCTCATTATCGGGATGATCCGATTGGTTAATTCCACGGTGCCAAAAAGATTGGTTTCGAATTGTTGGCGCAGCACTTCTCGAGATAAATCCTCCACGGCACCGGGTTGCCCATAAGCGCCATTGTTAAAAAGTGCAAAAATTTTTCCGTGGCCAAGGCGCAAGGTTTCTTCGACGGCATGTTTGATGGATGCCGGGTCAGCCAGATCAAGCTGAATGGCGATGAGACCTTCTGCCTGTAATCGGGATACATCTTCCGCCTTGCGCGCGCTGGCAATAACAGTGTAACCGCGTGTTTTTAACCCCAAGGCAACACATTGGCCGATGCCGCTGGAGCAGCCGGTAATGAGCACCGTGCGCTCATGCATGATGAGCTGAGGCGGATGTGGGTGAAATCATGAAAGCTTGTGTTAACCGAGCTGATCTTCGGCAAATCTTCGTTGAATTTTTTCTATCTGCTCTTTATTGGCGATAAGTGCGTTGACGCATTCCTTGTCGAGCTGGCCGCCAGCAAGGCGTTGCAGCATGGCATAGGCATCGTGGTTGTTCCAGGCTTCTTTGTAGGGTCGTTTGCTGGTGAGGGCGTCAAATACATCGGCAACGGCGACGATGCGCGCCTCCAGTGGGATTTCCGAACCCTGCAAGCCATTGGGATAACCAGTGCCGTTAACGGCTTCGTGATGAAATTCGGCAATATTGCGCAGGATATTAATATTTTCAAAACTGTCCAGACCATGATCTTTCAACATGTTGTCAATGATTTCACAGCCCTTGTGTGCATGGGTGCGCATAATTTTTGTTTCTGCTTCGGTGAGTTTGCCCTTTTTTTGCAGGATGCTGTCGGTAATGGCTATTTTGCCAATGTCATGCAAAGGTGAGAATAAAAAGACATTTTCAATGTATTCATCATCCAGGTTGTGTTTGTCGGCAATATGCACAGCAATCAATCGGGAATAACGTGACATGCGGTCAATATGTGCTCCTGTCTCCGAGTCCCGGTGGTGGGTCATGTCGTGTGCGGTTTTGACCGTAGCCAGCAAGGTGCGCACGGAGCTTTGCTCGTTAATGATCAGCAGTGAAATCAAATGACCAATAATGTCGAAATAATGTAGTGTGCCATCAGTAAAGGCATCTTTTTGGCTGGAATTAAAAAAAACGAAACCAAAAAAAATATTGTTCAAAAACATCGGCAGGGTATAGCTGGAGGCGTACCCTTTTTGCTGGATACTCTTGGAATGTTTCTGCTTGCCATCGGCAAAAATGTTGAGATCATTCACCACCCGTGGCTTTCGGAGTTTCATAATCTCCTGGAGCGATGGTGCATTTGCCAGCGGTGCCTGATAATGTTGT
>Ga0316204_10011414_pt1 | contig 11120 bp, 9 predicted proteins | sample 6monrhotite_MG_2_FD_205661 | JGI IMG/M metagenome (GOLD analysis project Ga0316204, IMG submission 205661) | Microbial mat bacterial communities from mineral coupon in-situ incubated in ocean water Damariscotta River, Maine, United States -... | ecosystem: Environmental > Aquatic > Marine >...
GTCTATTCCGTTCAAGGATATGATCGAGAAGCATTGCGGCGGTATCACGGGCGGATGGGACAATCTGCTCGCGGTTATTCCGGGTGGTTCTTCTGTCCCACTGGTTCCCGCTGAGCAGATCATGGATGCGCCGATGGATTTTGACGGCTTGAGCGCGCTCAAATCCGGCCTTGGCACAGCGGCGGTGATTGTGATGGACAAGTCCACCGATATTGTCCGCGCGATTTCAAGGCTTAGCTACTTTTACAAACACGAAAGCTGCGGCCAGTGTACGCCTTGCCGTGAAGGCACGGGTTGGATGTGGCGCGTGATGGAACGCCTGCGCGATGGTGATGCGACGATCGAGGAAATCGACACGTTGCACGAAGTGACCAAGCAGGTTGAGGGGCATACTATCTGTGCACTGGGCGATGCTGCGGCCTGGCCGATTCAAGGATTGATAAGGCATTTCCGGCCTGAATTGGAACGGCGGATCAACGAAAATGCTGCGGCTGAACCAGTGATGGAGGCGGCGGAGTGAAGATCGGACGATCTATCATACTGGCGGTCGTCGCCACAGTGATGGCTACCCCTGGATTGAGCCAAAGTACCGGCTCGCATATTCGGAAAAATAGCGACGCGCGAACCGACATTCAGGACAATGACCCGAACGCAGCGGAAAAGGCGGTTCATTTTCTGGCTCGTTGCACCGCAGAATTGCGTAGTCCGGTTGCAAAGAAGATCCTGGCGCTGCCCTATTTAAGTGCTGAACAGAAGAAAATTGTGAAGTCGAAAGTTCGAGGCAGTGGAGATTGTATGAACAGGCTTGGCTTCCAATTGAGATATGATTTCGCTCCATTGGTTGGAGGAATGGCGGAATATTTTGTAACCGATGTCTTCAAAGATAAAGATATTGAACTGATTTCAGAAGCAAGCAATGCTGATCGGACTGTCGTCTCTCCATCTGCTCGGAATAGCATAGAAATGTTTTCTCAATGTGTTGCCAGAAAAGATCCAAAAGCGGTAAAAAGTTTTGTGTCAACACAACCAACCAGCGATGCTGAGAAAAAGGCATTGCAATCGGTCATTCCATTCCTGGGACAGTGCATTCCAGAGGGAGAAAAAATTTCACTCGATAAAATCTCTTTGCGGGCGATGTTGTCTTTTGGACTTTTCCGCGAATTGGCTGCGGTCTCATCGACCGAAAAAAGCAAGTTTAGCTTGAATGCGGGGAATCAGTAATGCCTAAAGTCACCGTAGATGGCATCGAGCTCGAAGTGCCGCAGGGCGCGACAGTGTTGCAGGCGGCAGAGCTTGCGGGCAAGGAAATCCCTCGTTTTTGCTACCACGAGCGGCTGTCCATTGCGGGCAATTGCCGGATGTGTCTGGTTGAAGTGAAGCCGGGGCCTCCGAAGCCTCAAGCAAGCTGTGCGCTCCCAGCAGCCGAGGGGCAGGAAATTCGCACCGACAGCGAAATGGTCAAAAAAGCCCGCGAAGGGGTGATGGAATTTCTCCTGATCAACCATCCGCTAGACTGTCCGATTTGCGATCAGGGCGGCGAATGCGATTTGCAGGATCAGAGCATTGCCTATGGCAAAGGTGGATCTCGCTACGACGAAAATAAACGCGCGGTGACCGAGAAATATATGGGGCCGGTGGTCAAAACGGTGATGACCCGGTGCATCCATTGCACCCGCTGTGTCCGCTTCGCCGAGGAAGTGGCTGGAGTAGAGGAAATCGGCGCGGTTGGACGTGGTGAGGGGATGCAGATTACATCCTATCTCGAACATGCGGTGCATAGCGAGCTGTCCGGCAATGTCGTCGATCTCTGTCCGGTCGGAGCATTGACCAGCAAACCCTATGCGTTTGAAGCGCGTCCGTGGGAGCTGACCAAAACTCTCGGCATCGATGTTATGGATGGTGTTGGTACCAATATCCGGATCGATAGCCGCGGCCGCGAAGTGCTGCGTGCGCTCCCCCGCGTCAATGATGACGTGAATGAAGAGTGGGCAACCGATAAAACACGTCACGCCGTAGATGGTTTGATGAAGCGTCGTCTGGACAAGCCCTATGTCCGCAAGAATGGCAAGCTGGAAGCGGCGAGCTGGGGCGAAGCATTTCAGGCGATAGCCGATGTGAAAGCCGGTAGCTCGGTTGCTGCCATTGCCGGTGACCTGGTCGACTGCGAGACGATGTACGCCACGAAGAAACTTCTGAAATCGATGAAGTCAGAGATGCTCGAAGGGCGTCAGACTGGTTTGCAATATGATGTTTCCAATCTTGCAGCGGTGAATTTCAACACTGGTATTGCCAATGTAGAACGGGCCGATGTGATTATATTGGTGTCAACCAATCCGCGTTGGGAAGCCTCATTGGTGAACACACGCATTCGCAAAGCCGTGCGTAAGGGGCATGCAAAAGTTTTCGCAATTGGCCCGGAAGTCGATCTGACCTACCCGGTTGAATGGCTTGGCGATGATATGAGCCTGCTTGCGAAATTACCGAAGGCAGTCACGGATGCTTTGAAAGGCGCCGAAAGACCCGCTCTTATTCTGGGTGGCGGTGCGCTGAGTATTGATGGCGCTCATGGTGCAGCGCTGAAACTGGTTGCCAAACACAAACTGGTGCGTGACGACTGGAACGGTTTCAATGTTTTGCATATCGGAGCATCGCGTACCGGCGGACTGATGCTTGGTTATGCCTATGACGGCGGGATCAAGGCGATTGCGGCGAAAAAACCAAAATTGCTATTCTCTCTCGGCGCAGACGAAACCGACTATGGTCAGTTTGAAAATAGCTTCAAAGTCTATGTGGGCCATCACGGCGATGCCGGAGCGCATGCGGCGGATGTAATCCTGCCCGGTGCTGCTTACACCGAAAAGAATGGTACTTATGTCAATCTGGAAGGCCGTGTGCAGCGATCCAATAAAGCGATATTTGCTCCTGGTGATGCACGCGAAGACTGGAGCATCCTGAGGGCTTTGTCCGATGTGATTGGTAAGACGCTGCCGTTTGATAATTTTGATGAACTGCGTGCAAAAATGGCGAAGGATCATCCGGAATTGGCCGAGGAAGGCTTGGTTGCATTTGAATGGGATCCACCAACAGGCCTGCCAGACAAGCCAAAAGGGCAGGGCGTTCACCCGATCAAGGACTTTTACCTGACCAACAGCATTGCCCGTGCCAGCGCGACCATGCAGCGCTGTTCCGCGGAATTGCTGCATGCCGATGATGAAGTGCTGGAGGCGGCGGAATGACCGAATATCTCCAATCCACATTTTTGGGTCCTGAACTGGGCTGGCTGGTCGCAACGCTGGCTTTGATATTGCTGATTGCGCTGCCACTGATGCTGGCCGTAGCGATGATTATTTATGTCGATCGCAAAATCTGGGCGGCCATGGCCTTGCGTAGAGGCCCCAATGTGGTTGGTCCCTTTGGCCTTTTGCAAAGCTTTGCCGATGGTATCAAAGTATTCCTGCAAGAAACAATCATTCCATCTGGTGCCAATAAAGGCCTGTTCCTGCTCGCGCCGATAATTACATTTACGGTGGCTTTGCTTGCGTGGGCGGTAATCCCGTTTGGCGACGGCATGGTGCTGGCGAATATCAACATTGGTCTTCTCTACATTCTGGCGATCAGCTCGCTCGGTGTTTACGGTGTTGTGATTTCGGGTTGGGCAAGTAACTCAAAATACCCGTTTTTCTCCGCAATGCGGGCGGCGGCACAGATGATTTCCTATGAGGTTTCAATCGGCTTCATTCTGATTTCGGTCGTATTGCTGGCTGGAACGTTCAATCTTCAGGAAATCATCAAGTCGCAGGAAGGCTATATTTTTGGGATCGTGAACGCATTCGCGGTGAACCCACTAATATTCCCGATGGCAGTGGTGTTTCTGATCGCTTCCATGGCGGAAACCGCACGGCATCCATTTGATTTGACCGAGGCAGAGTCGGAATTGGTTGCAGGTTATCAGACTGAATATAGCTCGATGAGCTTTGCGCTGTTCTGGCTTGGCGAATATGCAAATATTCTGTTGATGTGCGCGCTCAATGCGATCCTGTTCTGGGGAGGGTGGTTGCCACCGCTTAACGTGGATTGGATACCTTGGTTCGATATTCCAGGCATATTCTGGCTGTTCGGCAAGATGTTCTTTTTCTTTTTTGTATTCAGCTGGGTAATGGCGACGGTACCGCGTTATCGCTATGATCAGCTAATGCGCCTGGGCTGGAAAATCTTCCTGCCATTGAGCCTGATCTGGGTTGTGTTGGTAAGCGGAAATGTGATGGTTCAAAAATTTGGGTGGCCGCTATGAGTCTCGCGCAACATATCAAAGCCTTCACGCTGTTCGAATTTATTGGTGCACATGCAAAGACGTTGAAATATTTCTTCAAGGCGAAGAAAACGATCAACTATCCGTTCGAGAAAAACCCGATTTCACCGCGGTTTCGCGGAGAACATGCACTGCGCCGCTATCCGAACGGGGAAGAACGCTGCATCGCATGTAAATTGTGTGAGGCAGTATGTCCGGCACAGGCCATCACGATTGAGGCCGAACCGCGCGAAGATGGCTCTCGCCGCACCACGCGCTATGACATCGACATGACCAAATGCATTTACTGCGGCTTCTGTCAGGAAGCTTGCCCGGTGGATGCGATTGTCGAAGGACCAAATTTTGAATATTCGACCGAAACACGAGAAGAACTGATTTACGATAAATCGAAACTGCTGGAAAATGGCGACAAATGGGAGCGGGCGATCGCGGCAAACCTTGCCGCCGATGCGCCCTACCGTTAAGGGCCACACAGGATTCGAATGGGGGATAAGAAGCTAGTCTAATGCAAATATTCGCATTCTATCTTTTCGCAACTTTTGTGATTGCCAGCGGTGCTTTCTGCATCTTTGCGCGCAATCCCGTGCACAGCGTTTTATGGCTGATCCTGGCGTTTTTTAACGCAGCAGGCTTGATGTTGCTGGTGGGTGCCGAGTTTATCGCTGCACTCTTGGTGATCGTCTATGTTGGTGCCGTCGCGGTCTTGTTCCTATTTGTCGTGATGATGCTGGACATTGATTTCGCGGAGTTGCGCGCCGGTTTTATGAAAAACCTGCCCTTGGGATTGCTATTGGCGCTGATTTTGGCGGCCGAAATTATCGTCTTTGGCGTTATGAGCTGGTCTTCCGCCGGTGCAGGAGAAGCAACAGCTGTGGTGGGACCGCAACAGGGCGCACCTTCCAATATCGAGCAACTCGGCTCGATCCTCTATACAAAATACATCTTCCTGTTTGAGGCTGCCGGCATGATCCTGCTGGTGGCGATGGTCGGTGCAATCGTACTCACCAACCGCAAGCGCGGCGGTGTACGTATTCAGAAAATCGCTGATCAGGTTGCGCGCCGTCCAGAAGATGCGACCCGTAACACCCAGCCTGAAGTCGGCAAAGGGGTCGAGCTATGATCGGTATCGAACATTATCTGGTCGTGAGCACCATCCTGTTTGTCATGGGCATGTTGGGTATCTTCCTCAACCGGAAAAACATCATTGTCATCCTGATGGCAATCGAATTGATATTGCTTGCCGTGAACTTGAACTTCGTGGCGTTTAGCGCATTTCTCGGCGATATGACCGGGCAGGTATTCGCTATGTTCATATTGACCGTGGCTGCCGGTGAAGCGGCAATTGGTCTTGCAATTTTGGTCATTTACTTCCGTCAGCGCGGCACCATTGCCGTTGATGATGTCAACCGGATGAAGGGTTAGGGACTTGTCGATCCAGCTTATCGTTTTCCTGCCTCTATTGGCAGCGATTGTCGCCGGTCTTGGCAACCGGATGATCGGGAATTTTGCGGCCAAAATTGTGACGACAGGCGCGTTGTTCGCGGCTTGTGCACTCAGTTGGCCGATTTTTATTGGCTTTTTGACCGGTGCACAGACCGAGCAAGTGGTCCCGGTTCTCACCTGGATCCTGTCAGGTGATCTCCAATTTGATTGGGCTTTAAGGGTCGATACACTCACGGCGGTAATGCTGGTGGTTGTTACTTCCGTTTCAGCGCTGGTCCATTTGTACAGTTGGGGCTATATGGATGAAGACCCCGATCAACCGCGCTTTTTTGCCTATTTGTCGCTGTTTACCTTTGCGATGTTGATGCTCGTTACAGCCGACAATCTGGTCCAGATGTTTTTCGGTTGGGAAGGTGTGGGCCTTGCTTCCTATCTCCTCATCGGTTTCTGGTTCAAAAAACCTTCTGCCAACGCGGCTGCAATTAAAGCCTTTGTCGTCAACCGGGTCGGTGATCTTGGCTTCATGCTCGGGATTTTTGGAACCTTTCTGGTCTTCGGCACCGTATCCATTCCGGAAATCCTGGAGGCTGCGCCCGGCATGGCTGGATCAACCATCACCTTTGCCGGCATGCGTTTGGATACAATGACCATACTTTGCCTGCTGTTGTTTATTGGTGCGATGGGCAAATCGGCGCAATTGGGGCTGCACACCTGGTTGCCGGACGCGATGGAAGGTCCGACTCCTGTGTCTGCCCTTATCCATGCTGCAACGATGGTAACCGCAGGCGTGTTCATGGTCTGCCGTCTGTCACCAATGTTCGAAACCAGTGATGTGGCTCTGACGGTTGTGACAGTTGTCGGCGCTTGTACGGCAATTTTTGCCGCGACGGTTGGGCTTGTTCAACACGATATCAAACGCGTCATTGCTTATTCTACCTGTTCACAGCTGGGTTATATGTTCTTCGCCGCTGGCGTTGGTGCCTATAATGTGGCGATGTTCCATCTATTTACACATGCGTTCTTCAAAGCATTGTTGTTCCTTGGCGCAGGCAGTGTCATTCACGCGATGCATCATGAGCAGGATATGCGCTACTATGGCGGCTTGCGGAAAGAAATTCCGATCACCTTCTGGGCGATGATGGCGGGAACATTGGCCATTACAGGTGTCGGTATTTACTGGCTCCACGCCGGATTTGCAGGATTCCATTCCAAAGATGCGATTATTGAAGCAGCCTTTGCTTCTGGCAGCGAGGTTGGCCAATTTGCCTTCTTTATCGGCGTGCTCGCCGCTCTTCTGACAAGCTTCTATAGCTGGCGTTTGATGTTCCTGACCTTCTGGGGCAAACCGCGCTGGATCCAGTCCGAACATATTCAGCACAGTGTCCACAAAACACCGGAAGAAGCGGGCGAAGACCAAACCGGTGGCTATCATCCGCATGAAAGCCCATTGACGATGCTCATTCCACTTGGTGTCCTATCGGTGGGAGCTGTCTTTGCCGGCTTTGTGTTTAGTCACGCATTTATCGACGATGGCAATTTCTGGAATGGTTCTATCGCCTATGATGCTGCGTTGATGCATGCGGTACATGAAGTGCCTCTTTGGGTGAAACTGTCGGCAACTGTTGCGATGCTCACCGGTCTCGCAACGGCCTATTTCATGTACTTCCTTGGAACAGAGCGCCCTGCGCGTCTCGCATCGACCTTTCAGCCGATTTATCAGTTCTTCTTCAACAAATGGTATTTTGACGAGCTGTACAACCTGATCTTCATCAAGCCGGCTTTCTGGTTTGGTCGCTTGTTCTGGAAGAAAGGCGACGAGGGAACAATTGATCGCTTTGGTCCCAATGGCATTGCGGGAGTTGTTGCTGCCGGTGCCGGTGTGGCCAAGCGTTTCCAGAGCGGATATCTGTACACCTATGCATTGGTTATGTTGTTGGGTCTGGCGGCCGCTGCGACCTGGATTATTGTGCGGGGGGCCAGCTAATGAACCAGCTTGATTTCCCAATCCTGTCACTGATGATGGGCCTGCCTATGCTGGCAGCGATTATTTGCCTGTTCCTCAATGCTCAGGCCGCGCGTCTTCTGGCGTTGGCTACAACGCTTGTACTGTTCGTGCTCGGCGTTGTCCTATGGGCGAATTACGACATTGGCGGTCCGCAATGGCAATATGTCGAACGGGCGGAACTATTCGGTAATTTTGCCTGGGCGCTTGGCATCGACGGCATTTCGATGATGCTGATCATGCTGACGGTGTTCCTGATGCCGATCTGTATCGGTGCCAGTTGGGAAGCCATTCAGGAGCGTGTGGGCGAATATATGGCGGCCTTCCTGTTCATGGAAGTGCTGATGATTGGTGTCTTCGCCGCTCAGGATATCTTCCTGTTCTACATATTGTTCGAGGCTGGCCTGATTCCGATGTATCTGATCATTGGTATTTGGGGTGGCGCCAACCGGATTTACGCCAGCTATAAATTCTTTCTCTATACCCTGCTGGGCTCAGTCGTAATGCTGATTGCGATGCTGTGGATGGTACAGGAAGCAGGCACGGCGGACATCCCAACGCTGCTTAACTATGATTTTGATCCGTCTGCGCAAACGTGGCTCTGGCTGGCTTTCTTTGCCAGCTTTGCGGTGAAAATGCCGATGTGGCCGGTGCACACATGGTTGCCGGATGCGCACGTTCAGGCACCAACAGCGGGTTCTGTTATTCTGGCCGGTGTGCTTCTGAAAATGGGCGGCTATGGTTTCCTGCGTTTCTCCATACCGATGTTCCCCGAAGCGTCAGAACAGTTTATCTGGCTGGTCTTTGCCTTGTCGATGGTGGCGGTCGTCTACACATCACTGGTTGCACTGGTGCAGCAGGATATGAAGAAGCTGATTGCCTATTCGTCTGTCGCCCATATGGCGATTGTGACGCTTGGTCTGTTCGCGTTTAACAGGCAAGGTATCGAAGGGGCTATTATCGTAATGCTGAGCCACGGCTTGGTATCCGGTGCGCTCTTCCTGTGTGTGGGCGTTATTTATGACCGGCTGCATACGCGGGAAATAGATCGCTATGGAGGGCTGTCGATCAACATGCCGAAATATGCGATTTTGTTCATGTTGTTCACAATGGCTTCCATCGGTTTGCCGGGAACCAGCGGTTTTGTTGGGGAATTCCTGTCACTGGTGGGTCTCTACAAAGTGAATAGCTGGGTCACTCTGGTTGCGACGACCGGGATTATTCTGGGCGCTGGATATATGCTTTATCTCTATCGACGTGTGGCCTTTGGCGAACTCGTACATGACGATGTCAAAGAAATGCCCGATCTTTCCGCCAGAGAAATGGCGTTGCTTGCACCAATCGCAGCCGCCGTATTTTGGATGGGCGTCTATCCAGAGAGTTTCATGGCACCGATCCGTGGAGATGTCGGCGCACTGGTAGCGCGCATTGATCGCGCTGCACCGGAAGGAGACGCACATTTGAAAATGGGCGATCCAAAGGCGGCTAAAACACAAGAACATAAAGCTGGGGAGGCGCACTAATGGATCTCGCAACGTCTCTTTGGCTGGTATCGCCGGAATTGCTGCTAACAGTTGCCAGCTTGTTTCTGCTTTTGTTAGCGGCATGGGGTGGAGAGAAATCGGCTCGCTTGATTACGATCTTGTCTGCCGCGTCCTTGTTTGGCGCGACATTCCTGTTGATGATCCTTGCACATTTGCCAGAGTTTAAGGATGGCGCTTATGCGTTTGATGGCCTCTACCGCATGGACAATTTCGGCAGTGCGGCGAAATTCCTGATTTATCTGGCCGCGATTATTGCACTGATGATTGCTCCCCGATATTTTAAAGATGCGGGCAAATATAGCCCGGAATATCCGGTTCTTGTGCTGTTTGCTGCGGTTGGTATGGGCATCATGGTGTCGGCCACGGATATGATGACGCTCTACATCGGTCTCGAACTCAACAGTCTGTCCGCCTATGTTCTCGCGAGTTTCCTGCGCACAGACGAGCGCTCATCGGAAGCGGGCCTTAAATATTTCGTATTGGGAGCGCTGGCCAGCGGTATGCTGCTCTTTGGCATCTCATTGGTATACGGTTTTGCCGGTTCAACCAACTTTGCTGTCATCGGTGAAACATTGACTGGTGATCTTGCAACCGGACCGCTTATCGGTCTGGTATTGGTATTGTCAGGCTTGGCATTCAAGATAAGCGCGGTTCCGTTCCATATGTGGACACCGGATGTTTATGAAGGTGCACCAACCCCGGTCACGACTTTCTTTGCAAGCGCCCCCAAAGTTGCCGCTATCGCTATGACCACGCGTGTAATCATTGATGCGTTTGGCGGGCAGACTGAAGCGTGGCAGCAGATTATTGTGTTTGTTGCATTGGCTTCAATTATCTTGGGAGCAGTTGCAGCAATCGGACAGCAGAATATCAAGCGATTGCTTGCCTATAGTTCGATCAACAATGTTGGTTTCATGCTGATCGGTCTTGCCGCCGGGACTGCACAAGGTGTGTCGGCGATGATGTTCTATCTGCTGATCTATACCGTTATGACTTTGGGTAGCTTCATATGTGTGATGGAAATGCGCGACAAAGATGGCAAGCCGCTGGAAACGCTTTCAAGTCTGGCCGGCATGTCACAAACGCGGCCGGGACTGGCTGCCGCCTTTGCGGTATTTATGTTCTCGCTAGCCGGTATTCCGCCGCTCTTCGGTTTCTGGGGCAAGTTCCTGGTCTTTGATGCAGCGGTTGCAGCGGGAATGCTGCCATTGGCTGTGATCGGTATCGCGGCTTCGGTAATTGGTGCTTTCTACTATATCAAGGTCATCAAAATCATCTATTTTGATGAACCTTCAAATGAAATTGCAGCGACAGGACATAAAACGGAAAATGGATTGATCGTTGTTCTGGCACTGATTGTTTCTCCGCTTGGTTATCTGGCAATTCCGTCGATCGCGCCGATTGCCAATGCAGCCGCTGCGGCCCTGTTCTGACCATAAATATTGAGACTGTCACAGAGACCGCATCAACCAATGCGGATCTGAAAGCGCGCGTGCTCGGTGGTGAGAGCGTTGAAGGCTTGTGGCTTCGAGCCGAACGGCAATCCGGCGGAATTGGGCGTCTAGGGCGCAAATGGGAAAGCCCGGAAGGCAATCTCTATTGCAGCACGATTGTAAAGATACGTGATGCTGATCCTTATCCTTCTTCTCTTTCATTCGTGGCATCCTTGGCGGTCCATGATTCGATACAGGTCTGCGTGCCAGAGGGACATTTGATGCTCAAATGGCCCAATGACGTTTTGCTCAATGAAGCGAAAGTTTGCGGAATATTATTGGAGCAGGTCGAAAAGTCCGTGGTCGTCGGTGTGGGTATAAATGTTGCC
>Ga0316204_10011415_pt1 | contig 11120 bp, 8 predicted proteins | sample 6monrhotite_MG_2_FD_205661 | JGI IMG/M metagenome (GOLD analysis project Ga0316204, IMG submission 205661) | Microbial mat bacterial communities from mineral coupon in-situ incubated in ocean water Damariscotta River, Maine, United States -... | ecosystem: Environmental > Aquatic > Marine >...
TGGGCGACTCGATTGCCACCAATTTGTTCATGCTCGGCTACGCCTGGCAGAAGAGCCTGATTCCAATCAGCTTCGATGCGCTGATGCGCGCGGTAGAGCTCAACGGCGCCGCGGTGCCAATGAACAAGCTCGCCTTCCAGTGGGGTCGCTTAGCAGCACACGATTTGGCTCAAGTGGAGGCAGCTGCCGGGCTAGATGACGCTGCCGAAGAGCAGACACCACAGCTAGGACACAGCGACGACAATCCGCTGCATCTGTCGCGCAATTTGGGTGACCAAATCAGTCGTCGTCAGCGCTTCCTGATGGACTATCAGGATGCGAGCTACGCCAAGCAGTACACCGACTTCGTCGCCCGCGTCGAGCAGGTGGAGTCCGGCCAAGCCGCCGGCCGCACCGGGTTGGCGCAGGCCGTTACCAAGTACTTGTTCAAGGTTATGGCCTACAAGGACGAGTACGAAGTGGCGCGGCTGTACACCTCAGGCGACTTCGAAAAGCGCATCCGCGACACCTTCGACGGCGACTTCAAGCTGAACTTCCATCTGGCCCCGCCGATCATGTCGAAGAAGGACCCGGAGACCGGCCATTTGCGCAAGCGCCAGTTCGGCCCCTGGGTATTCACCGCCTTCCGCTTCATGGCCAAGCTGCGTCGCTTCCGCGGCACCTGGCTAGACATCTTCGGCCGCACCGAAGAGCGCAAGATGGAGCGTCAGCTGATCGAAGACTATCGTGCCTGCATCGAAGAGCTGCTCACCGGGCTGAACCAGGACAACCACACCCTGGCCGTCGAAATCGCCTCGATCCCCGAGCACATCCGCGGCTTCGGCCACGTCAAAGAGCAGCACTGGGAAGAAGCCAAGGCGCGCTGGGACGAGCTGATGGAGCAGTGGCGCAATCCGCAGGTGGCGAAGAAAGTAGCTTAGATAGAGTGGGGAAAGGGCCCAGGGCTTAGGGCCCAGGGCCTAGTAAAGGCAGGAGTGAGTATCAGTAACCAAAGGCCCGGATTGGAATGGGTTGAGCGGGCCGAAGAATTGCCAGCAACGACGCGTAGCAGTAGGATTTAGTCCTACTAGTACGGTCAATGCTATGCGAACGACTAAACAACTCAGCATTACCCTGCCAAATGAAATGGCCGACGTCGTGAAGGCGAAAGTTCGTGCAGGCGAGTATGCGAGCGAGAGCGAAGTCATTCGCGACGGCTTGCGTGCCCTGTTGGCGCGCGATCGGGCGGTCGATGCTTGGCTACAAAATGACGTGGGTCCAGCGTTTGACGCGCTCAAATCGGATCCGGCACGGGCAGTCACTGCCGATAAAGTGAGAACCCGCCTAGCCGCTGAGCGCAGCCAGTTGCGGTGAACTACCGCGTACTCTTCGCCCCAGAAGCGGAAGAGCAGCTAGCCGACTTGTATCGTTTCATTGCGGCGCAGGCATCGATAGAGGTTGCTGACCGATATACCGACGCCATTGTGGATTTCTGCGAGAGCTTAACCGTCTTTCCGCGTCGCGGTACTCAGCGCGATGACGTTCGCCCTGGCCTGAGAGTGACCAACTACCGCAAGCGCGTCGTCATCGCCTTCAGCGTCGATGCAAACGTCATATCAATTCTTGGCCTGTTCTACGGCGGACAGAATTTCGAAGCACTGTTACGAGATGCGGCCACACCGTAGATATACACCGTTCAAGCTATTCGCAAACAAGCGCCAGCGGCGCTCTGCGCCTATCAGGAGCCCTGCTGGGCTGATCTCCGCATAATCCGCGACTTTCTGCAATTTCGCGGTTTTTCGCCCTTCGCAAATGAAGCTCACTATGAAGCTGATCTTGGCAAGAGTCTGACCGTGATCGCGGATGAGACCTAGGTCGCGAAAGCTTCGACGCAATTTTGGTCCGTGTCGCCCAAAAAAATTCGCCGCGCCGTAGTAATTGACTGTCGCGACCAAGCCTGAAGTCGCTGACGCTGTGGAATCCTGCTTCTCGTTGAACGAGGTTTAATTGAGCCCAGTTGGCTCGACACGGTGCGCTTCAAGCAACCGATCCAGAGCATTGCGATCGGATTCGAAATGGACGGCGTTGCGCCCCCCTAGTTCAAAGTCTCGATAAACCTGCATCTGCTTGCATTCGTAGCAAATCACGAAGTCGAATACGGCGTCGGCCACGCGCATGCGCGCCCCGTGATGAGGAAAGAAACACAAGGGAATGGCATTGGGAGCAGGACCGTCGAGCCAGCGCCTCAGTTCAGTTCGAACCGCCTCCACCTCGAAGGGTGCCCGGATGGGGGCCGAGCCGCGCACCTGCCAGCGCTGGAAGCAAAACCCCCGGCAGCTGTGGGTTTGCATTACGAATCCCTCGGTCGTCAGGGACATCAGCTCAAATTCATTAGCCTGATCCAGGGCGCTGATGGTTTCGGTTATCCAAGCCCTTTCTTTTGCCAACATTTCAGCTCGATATGCCGCTTCTTCTTTCAGCTCGACAGCCGTTGGCTCCTGCGCAAACAGTCCCGAGGCCATCAGCAAAGGAATGAGTCGAAACATCGGCATCAGCCTTAGATCGAAAGTCTCAAGCTAACCCCTGCACTCGCCTCGCGCTAGCGCTTACACGCGAAGGCTGTTGATTAGAGCCGTCCTGGGCCCTTTTCTTCGCTCTAAGCTCCGCAATAGTCCGCGACTTTCTGCAAATACGCGGCCTTACGCTCCTCGCTAATGAAACTGCCCTTGAAACTATTCTCCGCCAGGGTGCGAGCATGCTCCCGAGTCAGCCCCAGCGCGGCGAAGGTCTCGATGAAATTCTGATTCATGTAGCCGCCGAAATACGCGGGATCGTCGGAGTTGATGGTGGCGACCAGGCCGGCATCGAGCAGTTCGCGCATATTGTGGTCGGCCATGGTGTCGAACACGCACAGCTTGATATTGGACAGCGGGCACACGGTTAGCGGGATCTGTTCGCGCACTAGACGTTCGACCAGCGCGGGGTCTTTGAGCGACTGCACGCCGTGATCGATGCGTTCTACCTTGAGCGCGTCCAACGCGCCGTGGATGTAGCTAGGCGGACCTTCTTCGCCGGCGTGGGCGACCGATCGCAGCCCTAGCTCTAGGGCAGCGGCATAGACGCGTTCAAACTTCTCCGGCGGGTTGCCAACTTCGCTGGAATCTAAGCCGACGCCAATAATGTGGTCCAAATACGGCTTGGCCTGCTCGAGCGTGGCGAAGGCGGCATCTTCATCCAGATGGCGCAAGAAGCACATGATCAGCTCGCTGCTGACGCCCAGTTCCTGCTTGGCCTTGGCCTGCGCGCTGATCAAGCCGTCCATCACGTTCGCAAACGGTACGCCGCGATCGGTATGGGTCTGTGGATCGAAGAACAGCTCGGCGTGCAGCACGTTGTCTGCACGGGCGCGCTCAAAATAGGCGTAGGCCATGTCGTGAAAATCTTCGGCCTTAAGCAAGACACTGGCACCGGCGTAGTAGATGTCCAAAAAGCTCTGCAGATCGCTGAAGGCATAAGCCGCGCGCAGGCTGTCGACGTCCGGGTAGTCCAAACTGACGCCGTTGCGTTGCGCCAGCGCGAAGATCAACTCCGGTTCCAGCGAACCTTCGATATGGATATGCAGCTCGGCCTTAGGCAAGCCGCGGAGGAATTTTTCGAATGCCGGATCTAGGTTGCTCATGGGCGAGTAGCGAGTCTGCAGGAAAGACCGCGTAGGGTGGCAGAAATCGCGGCCACGGCCCAGAGGCCTACGCCGATTTCCAGGCTGCGCCTCGCAGCCGCCAGTTCAGCGGCAGCTAGGCGCATGCCAGCGCCCGGTGATTCGCCCGAATGTTAGGCGAGATGTCGATTGATCTGTTTCGCATCGCTTAGCGAATCGCCCGCGGACTACACTACGCGCCATGTTTCGCTACTCACTCTTACTAGCGCTGCTGCTGTTCGGATCGACGGCTGCGGCCGCCAATTGGCAGCTGCTGGCTGACGATAGCGATCCAGCAGCCTTAAGCGGGCGGGCAGTTTTGCTGCTGTCGGTGCAGACCGACCGGCCGCTGCGCGGACTGCGGCTAGATGCGGTCGACGGCCGGGGACGGATTCGCCTAGGGCCCTTCCACGCCGGTTCCAACCTGCAGGCGATCGCGCTGCAGCCGGGGCGTTATCGATTGGCGGCATTCGCGCTGGCCGACAGTGGTGAGTGGTTCGACACCAGCGGCAGTGCCGCCGTTGCCTTTGGTGTCACTGCCAACACGCTGAGCACGGCAGGCGAGTTGGTCCTCACCGAGGTGCCTGGGACCGATCGAATGCTGCATCGGCTGGTCAATCGCAGCGCCCACGCCTGGGAACTGCTCAAGCTGCGTCAGCCCAAGCTGCTAGCGCAGTGGCCGTTGCGCTATGCCGGCGACATCCCCGATCCGTTCCCGTCCCTGTGGGCTACTTTGGCGCCGGGCGACGACGCTACAGTGGAGCTGCCGCCACGGCGTGTCGATACTGCCGAAGCTCCGGCAAAGAATTTTTTTCGACCGCGCGCGATCGGCGATATCGGTCTGTCCCCGGACGGCAAATTATTGGCGATGAGCTATGCCGAGAGCGGTCCACTGCGGCTATGGCTGATCGATTTGCACAGCCGCCAGCGATTTGAACTGCGCGGTCGGTTGCGCTCGGACAGCAAGCTGCAGTGGTGCGGCAAACGCTGTCTGGCAATCACCAGCGGACAGCCCGGCTCGGTTGAGATCCGCCGATTGCGCACCACCGACCAGGGCTGGACCAGCAGCAGCGTGCGCGTGCCGGTACCCGGATACGTGATCGACCCGCTGCCGCAGCGTGAGCGTCAGCTGCTGTTCGGGCGGGTCGATAACCCCACCGGCAACGATGCAGTGGAGGTTTATCGATTAGATCTGCGCGGCGATCGCATCGAACCCAAGCAGCTGGCGCGCGGCCGACGGCTGGACCGCGGGGTCAGCGGCGATTTCGGCTGGGTGGGCGATAGCACCGGCGAGCTACGCGCGGCGCTGGTGCGCAAGGGCGGACGATACCTGCTGCAAAGCCGCGATGCGCAAGACCGCTGGCGAACGCTGGTCGTCAGCACCCCGGAGTCGCAATACGACCCGCTGGCAATGGACGGCAGTGACGGGCTCTACGCGTTGAGCGAACACGTCGGTAATGTGCGCGCTCTGGTGCGCACCGATTTGGCCACTGGCGACAGTCAAACGCTTTATACCCAGCCCGGCGCCGACTTGGTCGGCGTGGTGCTGAGCCAGGAAAACCGTCAGCCCCTGGCGGTCCGCTATTTCGTCGACAACCGGTTGCGCTCGCACGGTCTTTCAGCGCCGATTGACGAACGCATCACGGCGCTGCAATCACTCCATCCAGACGCCTCCCTGGCACTCACCCAAGTAGCGGCAGACGGGCAGCGTTGGCTGTACTTCACCGACAGCAGCAGCGCCGGCGAGCAGTGGTGGGTGCAGGATGCTCCCGGCTCGACGCCGCAGCTGATTGCAGCCTACCGACCTTGGCTGCAGGCTGAGGCGCGCAGTTCGGCGCGCAGTCTACGCCTACAGACTGTGGAGGGTTGGCCGCTGGAGGCGGTGGTGGTTGAGCCGCCCAGCAGCGATGGCCCGCTGCCTGTCGTGGTGTTAGCGCACGGTGGTCCAATAGGGGTCCGCGACAGCCTGATGTTTGATTCACAGGCGCAATACCTGGCCAGCCAGGGACTGGCCGTGCTGATGGTCAACTATCGCGGCTCAACGGGCTACGGCAAAGACTTTCGGCGCGCGGCCTACGGCGCCGCCGGCCAGTGGATAGAGAACGATATCGCCGTCGCGCTGGCTGCACTGCTGGCCGATCCTCGCTACGACAGCCAGCGCGTTTGCGCCATGGGTTCCAGCTACGGCGGCTACTCAGCGCTGATGTTGGCGGTGCGCCAGCCCGCGCTGATTCGCTGCGTCGTTGCCTTGGCTCCGATCACCGACATCCCGCTGCGCTTTAGCAGCTCGGATTGGAATACTGATCCGCTGCAGTCAACGTTTCAACACCGGCTCTACGGTGACCCGCTCGAACGCTGGCAGCAGCAGCGCGCTCAATCGCCGGTGTACCAGCACCACCAGCTGCGCGCTCGCGTGCTGTTGGGGCACGGCCTGTTGGATCAACGCGTCGACCCTGAACATAGCCGGCGCTTAGCGCTGGTGCTGGCCCGCGCGGGTCGACCTACGCCGGTACTGTGGTACGCCAATGAGGCGCACGGCTTAAGCCGTGCCGACAATCTCACCGACTGGATGCAGCACGCGGCGGGCTTCATTCATCAACAGCTGGATGCGCTCGCACCGGCGTTGGTGACCCCGTGACTCAAGCCGCGCTACCGATCGATGAAGTCCTGCCGGAGCTGCTGCTGGCACTGCGCGATGAGACGCGCGTGGTGCTGGAGGCGCCGCCCGGCGCCGGCAAAACCACGCGCGTACCGCCGGCGTTGCTGGACCAGCCTTGGGTAGCCGGCGGTCGCGTATTGATGCTGGAGCCGCGGCGTTTGGCCGCACGGGCAGCTGCCACCTACATGGCCGCACAGCGCGGCGAATCGGTCGGCGAAACCGTGGGTTACAGAATTCGCTTCGAAGTGCGCAGCGGCACGCAGACCCGCATCGAGGTACTCACCGAGGGTCTGCTCAGCCGGATGATTCAGTCCGACCCGGAACTGCCCGGCGTGGCCGCACTGATCTTCGATGAGTTTCATGAGCGCAATCTGGAGGCTGATCTGGCCCTGGGACTGGCCTTGGAAAGCCAGGAGGCGTTGCGGCCGGATCTACGCATCCTGGTGATGAGCGCGACTCTGGACGGCGAGCGGCTGGCGCAGTGGCTGCCGGCGCGACGCGTGCGCAGCCCCGGACGCAGCTTCCCGGTAACTACCGACTACCTGCTGCCGCGCAACAACGAGCGCTTGGAGGCTCACGTTTGGCGGGCCACAGAGCAGATGCTGCAGAACGTGGACGGCGATGTGCTGGCCTTCTTGCCGGGCAAGGCCGAAATCCAGCGGGTCCTGCGCTTGGGCCAATCGCGCGGGGATCTGGAACTGCTGCCGCTACACGGCGATCTGCCGATGGCGCAGCAGGCTAAGGTTCTCAATCGTCCCGAGGGCGGCCCAAGGCGAGTGGTGCTAGCCACCAATCTGGCCGAATCCAGCCTGACCGTTCCCGGCGTGCGCGCCGTGGTCGATAGCGGATTGGCCAAAGAGCCGCGCTTTGACCCGCGGCGCGGCATGAGTCGACTGCTGCTGACCCGGATCAGCGATGCCAACGCTACCCAGCGCGCCGGCCGTGCCGGACGCTTGGGTCCAGGTCACTGCCTGCGGCTATGGTCGGCCAGCGAACGGTTGGAAAGCAGCGTCCGAGCCGAGATTGCCAATGCCGATCTGGCCGGGCTGGCGCTGCAGTTGGCCGCATGGGGCGGCGACGTGCGGCTGCTGGACCCGCCACCGCCCGGCGCTTTGGCACAGGCCTGCGATTTGTTGGCAGCACTGGGTGCACTCAACGCTGACGGGCAGATCACCGGTTTAGGCAGACGTCTAGCCAAGCTGGGAACGCATCCGCGCCTGGCCGCGATCTTGGAGGCGGCTAGAACGCCACAAGCCACGGCACTGGCCTGCGATCTGATTGCGCTGTTAGAGGCCCGCGATCCGTTGATCGGTGCGGCCCGCTTCGAACCGGATTTGCTACCACGGCTGCAGGCGCTAATCGCTCATCGCGGCGGTCGCCACAGCGACGATGCCGATCGCCGAGCGCTGGCATCAATCGAGCAGATCGCCTCTCGCTGGCGCTCTAGACGGAGGCTGCGTGAACCGCTCACAAACCTGGACACGCATCAGCTCGGCGAACTGCTGGCGGCCGGCTATGCCGATCGCTTGGGCAAGCTCAGCGGACGTGATCGCTACCGCTTGCTGCAGGGCGCGCAAGCGCAGCTACCAGCCAGCGCCAGCCTGGCCGGGAGTCCCTGGCTGGTTGCGCTTGACCTAGCCGGAGACGCCGGGGAGCTACGCATACGCCAGGCCGCTGCGGTGGACTCGACCTGGGTCGAAGGCATGCTCGCCGACCGAGTCCAGACCCAGCGCCAGCTGCGCTTTGATCCGGCCGAGCGCGCTGTAGTCGCCAGAATGGTGCGCCGCCTCGGCAGCTTTGTGTTGGACAGCAAGCAGGTGCCGATCGCAGCTGATGACCCGCTGCTGGAGACGCTGCTAACGGGCATCGCTGAGCTTGGCCAGATTCCCTGGCCCAATGACGGCCGATTGCAGCAGTGGCTGCTGCGAGTGCGCTCACTGCGCCGCTGGTTACCTGATGAGGGCCTGCCCGACTTTGACGAAACCGCGCTAATGGCAGACTTGGGTCAGTGGCTGGGACCCTGGCTGCAGGGTGTGCGCCGCCTTAGCGGCATCTCACCAGGTAACTGGCGCGAGGCTTTGAAGGCGCGCTTGAGCCATGCCCAGTCGCAACTAATCGACAGTGAAGCACCCACTCACCTGCTGGTGCCGAGCGGATTCCGCCGCGCGCTCAGCTATCAGCCAGACCAGCCGCCGGTGCTGGCGGTGAAGCTGCAGGAGCTGTTTGGACTGGCCGAAACCCCGCGTATCGCCCGGGGCCGCATCGATGTGGTGCTGCACCTGCTCTCGCCGGCCGGCAGACCTGTGCAGGTCACCTCTGATCTGCGCGGCTTTTGGGATCGCACCTACCCCGAGGTCAAAAAAGAGCTCAAGGGCCGCTACCCCAAACACCCCTGGCCCGACGACCCCTGGCAAGCCGTGGCTACGGCCCGGGCAAAACGACGCGGAAGCTGAGGGCTGAGGGCTGAGGGCTGAGGGCTGAGGGCTGAGGTCAAGATGGTCCCACGCGGCCCGACCCGCAGTGATGAGCCGCATGTCGGCCCTTCCTCAGCCCTCCTGCAAACGCTTCACCGCAGCACTCGGTCGTTTAGTCGTTTGGCACATGAGCCATGCACCATCCTCACCGTAGGGTCGCCGCTCCTTCATCAGTCAGGTTTCTCGATGCGCACAATCGCTCTAGTCGTCGCCTTGGCCACCTCTGTGCTCAGCCTCAGCGCTGCTGCCGGCGAAAAGACCTACCCACTGTTAAGCGGCCGCAATGCGGTGAGCTTCAATGACCCACAGTACGACCGCGACTACATCGGCATGGCATTTGTGATCGATCACCAGGGTCGTTACTACGGGGTTACCGCCAAACACGTGCTGATGGTGGTTAATCACCCGCAAATCAAACACGTTGATCCTCGAGCCGAATTGAAGTCTTGGACCATGGTGGCGCAGACACAAGACCCCAAGAGTGTGGAGTTCGGCGAGTTGCTCAATGCCGATGGCACTGAAGCGCTGGATATGGAGGTGCTGAAGGTCGACGCGCTGGTGTTTGAACTCGACGACCCCGGCCCATTTACCCCGATCAAACTGAGTAAGGCCGCTCCCGTGGCGGGCGACGAGCTGCACGCACTAGGTTGCACCTTTGCCACCAGTGATGACTGCACCCAAGACGTTTACAGCGGGCATTTTGTCGCATCTACCGAGCGCAATTTGCTGGTCGATATGGGCGATATCGAGCTTGGCAACCTGCGCGGGCTCAGCGGTGGTCCGGTGCTCAACGCCCGCGGAGAGCTGGTCGGAATTGTCTCCAACGTGATGCCCGACGCCAACGGTACTGCGCGTTTTGCGCCAGCCAATCTGGACTATCTGCGTTCGCTGCTGCCGAACTCGTAGCTGGGCGGCTACGTCCGGCCACGTGATACCGGCCCGCGAGATCGCTGGGCCGGTATCGATGATGCGAGTCTTGCCCCGCGCCCGCTCGGGCGCGGGCCGATCAGCGGACCTTAGGAGCCGCCGGCTTCCACTTCAATCATGACGTGCACGTCATCGCCAATCATCGGCACCATGTGGGCCATGCCGAAGTCGGAGCGCAAGAGCGTACCGGAGGCTGAAAACCCGACCCGCGGCTTCTTGTTGAACGGGTGCGCGCCCTGCTGGTTGAGGATCAGGTCCAGCACGACCGGCTTGGTCACGCCCAGCACGGTCAGTTCGCCGTGCAACTTGCCGTGCTTGTCGTCGGTCTTGTCAATCTTGCTGGAAGTGAAGCGGATTTCTTGGTGCTCGGCCAAATTGAAATAGTTCGGCGCACGCAAGTGATCATTCCAGGTGGCATCACCCATCTGCAGCGAGTCCACAGGGATGGTGACGTCGACCTTCGATTGGCTCCAGTCGGCCTCGTCGAAATCAAAGCTGCCGCTGAAATCAGCGAACTCGCCGTAGCTCCAGGAAAAACCCAAATGCTTAACTTTGAAGATGACCTTGGAGTGGACCGTATCGAACTGGTAGGGCTTGGTTTCCGCGTGTGCGGTCGAGGCGATCAGGCCGAGCGCTAAGGCTAAGGCGAGTTTCATCGGAATGTCCTGTGTGAGAGGTTGGGGCTAATCGTAGTTCCACGCAGAGTGATTGCGTAGTGACGACTGTCCCTAAGACCGGACAGCGGTCAAGTTGCATGCAGCTACCCGCTCAATGCTGCCGAGCAATATCCAGTAGGTGACGTTCTTCGCTCACATTGGGAACCGTGAGCCGGTGACTGTGAAGCAATTGCCAGCCTGCCGGCAGCGCGGCAACTTCATCGGCTGGGTAGCGACCCTTCATCGCCAGCAAATGGCCGTCGGAGGACAGCAAATGCCCACCGATGCGCAGCAGGTTTTCCAGCGACGCGCAGGCACGCGCAGTGATCAGCGGCAACGGTTGATCCAGCTCCACCGATTCGGCGCGCTCCTGCCGCACCTCTACCGAGGCTAGGCCCAATTCGCGCGCGACCAGCTGCATGAAGCGCGCCTTCTTACCGTTGCTTTCGATTAGCACCACGCGCCGCTCGGGTTGCCAAATCGCGACCACCAGCCCCGGTAATCCCGCGCCAGCACCAAGGTCCGCTAAGTCACCTGACGGCAAATGGGAAATGATCGACAGGCTATCGAGCAAATGCCGATCGACCATCGCCAACGGCTCACGGATCGCGGTGAGGTTGTAGACCTTGTTCCAGCGCTCGATCAGCTGCTGATAGGCCAACAGCTGGTCCGCTCGCGCGTCGACCGCTAGATCCAGCCGCTGCATGCCTTCGCAAAGACGTTGTTTA
>Ga0316204_10011416_pt1 | contig 11120 bp, 15 predicted proteins | sample 6monrhotite_MG_2_FD_205661 | JGI IMG/M metagenome (GOLD analysis project Ga0316204, IMG submission 205661) | Microbial mat bacterial communities from mineral coupon in-situ incubated in ocean water Damariscotta River, Maine, United States -... | ecosystem: Environmental > Aquatic > Marine >...
ATAATAGAATGCAGAAAATACCACTGATTTTATAGGTTCGCATTTCACTTTTGTACACTTCTCTTATTATCCCGATAACAACTAAAAGTCCAAATATGCTTGATAAAGTTGTCATTAAGTCGTGATATTTAGTAAAAATCAGAGTAGCAAAAATCATGGAGATTACACCAGATAGTTGAATTGTTAACTTCCAAAACCGTTTGGTTACTACCTCTCTAGAGAACTGTATAAAGAAAACCATTAAACTGAAACATAAAATTGTCATGGCTAAAATTGAAAATGGTCTTGCAGGGTTTGCCTGTCCGTTCATTCCCTCTTCATTCATTAGGTTACACCAATAATTATGAACCCAATCAAACCCAAGGTGATTTACATCTGCTTGCGATCCTCCAGGGTATAATGATGAAGAGTAGATATAGAGTCCAATAAAACAAAGAATGCCAATCAATGGAATTCTATTAATTATTCGGTCAATACTTGTTCTCTTTTTATTCAAGTTCAAATGCCTTTATTATACCTTTTCTAATTTAAAGTGAGGCTTTTCAGGTAATTCAACGACAATAACATCTCCAATTCTTACTTCACCTCCTTCTAAAACAATGCCCATTATTCCAGCTTTTCGAATTAGGTTTCCTTCAGTGTCTTTATCTAGAACGGCTTTCATTAATCCCTTTTGTTTTAAATCAAGTTGACTACAGGGGTTTCTTAATCCGGTTATTTTTATTCTTGATGTCCCAATGGATAAAATAGTATCCTTAGGAAGTTTTAGCAATTCAATTCCTTGAGTAGTGATATTCTCACCCAAGTCGCCAGGAAGTACTTTAAATTTTTTTTCTGCTAATTCATCAAATAATTCAGCGTGGATTAAATGAACCTGCCTTAGATTAGGTTGACTTGGGTCCTTTTCAACTCTTGAGCGGTGTTTTACAGTTTTACCCATATGAGCATCACCCTCAACCCCTAAACCTTTAAGTAAAGTAATTTTATCGCAAGTGTTTTTACCAAACGTATGCGTTCCACTTCTGCTTACAGATTTTACGATACCTTTTTTCACTTTCCGTATTTTAATTAGTAGACATAACTTCTTATATGTGCAAGCTATCAGCGATAGTTAAAGAGAGTTTATTGTATAATACTCTATAAATATACTATTTGATGGTATACTTAAGCTTCAGAAATAATCCGTACTGCTAAAAGGCGTTCAGGTCTAGATTTTCGGAATCTACCATGGTTACCCAACGTTTCATTTTTTTTTGGATAACTCTAAAATGATGCTTGTCTTCTTCGGTTACAAAAGTCAAGGCATCACCCGGATTTTCCGCTCGGCCTGTTCTACCAATACGGTGAATAAAGTCTTTTGGAGAACGGGGTAATTCATAATTGATGACATGGGGTAAAAACTCAATGTCGATGCCTCTAGAAAGTAAATCAGTAGCTACTAAAACCCTCAATTCTCCAGATTTGAAATTGGCCAGTGCTTCTCTTCGCTTTCCCTGACTTTTTTTGCTGTGCATGGCCTTAGAAGTTATTCCATTTTTTTGCAATTTATCAGCCACCAAATCTGCTTGATATACCGAGGAGGTAAAGATTAAAACCTGTTGCCAATTGTTCTTTTGAATTAAATAACGCAGCAAAGGACCTTTTTTATCGGGCTTCACAAAGTAGCCCAGTTGCTTAATGAGGCTGATGGTGTCAGATTCAGCTGCAATCTTGATCAAAGTAGGATTGTCTAATAAGATGTTTTCTACTTGCTGAACATCGGGGGTTAGAGTTGCTGAAAACAATAGGTTTTGCCGCTTCTGAGGCAAGAGTGCAAAAATGCGATCCATCTCTTTCTTAAAACCTAGGTTGAGCATCTTGTCAGCTTCATCCAATACTAGCGTACTTATTTCAGAGAAATGAACTGCATTCGATTCGGATAATTCTAATAACCTTCCAGGAGTTGCTACTAATACATTTACATTTTGCAGTGATTTCATTTGCGGATTAATGGAAGCTCCACCGTAAACTGCAAAAGATTTAAAAGCAAAAGGCAATGCCTTACCAAACAAACGAAATACTTCTTCAACTTGTATGGCTAATTCTCTAGTTGGTACCAAAACCAATACATTAATATGCCTGTTCTTTGTTTTGGTTTTCCCTTTTAAATTCATTAAAATAGGTAGCACATAGGCTGCAGTTTTTCCAGAGCCTGTTTGTGCAATTCCTAACACATCCTTTTGTTGCAAAATAGCGGGTATGGCCTTTTCTTGAATAGGGTAGGGCTTTTTATATTCTTGTTCAGCAATTGCTTTTAGCAAATATGGAGCTACTCCTAAAGCATTAAAAGGCATAAAAAGGGATGTTTAAATTAGAGTGACAAAGGTAAAGCATTGAGCCTGCTTTAATGGTGCTTAAGATACATTATGTGATTTGGGTTTGAATGAGTATCAGATATTTGAAAATTATATTTACCTACTGTCTTAAATCCTTTTTTAAAGTAAAAGTTTATGGCTCTTTGGTTTTCTATCCAAACTGCTAGCCAAATGCCCTTCTGCTTGTGTTTAATGGATAATTGAACGTTAAAATCAAATAATTTTGAGCCTAAATTTTGGTCATAAAACTTTTTTAAAAGGTATAACCTATCAAGTTTAGTTACATCTAATTCACTGATATCCCTATAAGGCGTATTTAATTCAATCTTTGAAAATCCGGCAGCTATATTATCGAAATAGATAATATGATATTGAACATTACTATTTTTAAACTCTTGAGAGATGGCTGATCTAGTATATGTTTTTAGAATAAAATGATTTATATCTTCTGCTGAAGCACTATCCCCGTGAGCTTCTAAAAATGATTTTTTTCCTAAATCAGCAATTAATTCTGAATGCTCAATATTTGCTTTTATTATTTGAATCATGGGTTAATTAATTCTCATCGTTTAGAGTAGTTATAATTTATTTTTTATACAGAAATGAGCCTTTCCTCTTGAAATAATGGAAGTGATTTTAGTTTGATAAATCATTTTTTAAGATTCTCATTTTAGCAGTTTGCGAGTCTATGATTGGAATTATTTCGAAATCTGCCAGATCATCCCAATGAGAAATCCATTCCTCTAATTTCCCTAAGCTTTCACTTTCCATTAACTGATAGCAGACTTCTATTTTTTCATCTATCCAGCTGTTTAGATAATGCACCCCGCTTGGGAGCATTCTCCCTTTTTTATCAAAACGGTTATAGAGTTCTTTGATGAACCCTGCTCTAAAGTGTTCAATAATCATGTACTTTCTCATATAAACTTTGCTTTGTACAGTTTGTAGAAATGAATAAGGAGAAAGAGAGAACCGCCTATTATAATGGGGTAGGCAAAAATTAAAATGCCGTAAATTAAATAGCAGATAGCGGATGCAATATGCCATAAGCGAAATGTCAGCATTCGCTTTTTGGTAACGGCGAATAAGCCTAGAAGCAAGGCCATATATCCAAAAATATCAATTACCATAGCTTATAAGATTAATTCCATTTTTATATCTGCTCTTGCGTAATGCGACTCAGGATTTAAAGGGACTTCCTTAAATCCATATTTCTTAAATACGGCTAACGCAGGTTTTAATATTCTAATAGATTCTAACCAGAGTGTTTTTTTGCCTTGGACTTTGCTGTATATTATTGCTGATTTTATCAGATCATCACTAATTTTTAATCCCCGATATACTTGCAATACACCGACCTTTGAAAGCTCAAAAGAACTGTCTTCACTATTAATCAAAGCAGCAGTGCCAACTATTTTCTCACCTAATCTGGCAAAAAAAATGTGTCCGCCCTTTTCTATAATATACTTAGAAGGGTTTGATATTACCATGCGGTCAATATCTTCTACAGAGAAATGTTCTTTAAAGAAATTTGATTCAAACCAGTCGAGACTAATGCTTTTAAAGTCAAGGGCGAATCTGTCCTCATAGTTAATGATTTCAATTTTGTGTGCTTCTTTCATTACCATAGCTGTGTTATATACTCAGTTCTTTTTCATTTTTATTTCAGGATATTTTATACCATCGAATTCTTGAGTCATCTTACCATAAGGTTTGTATCCATTTTTTAAATAAAAACCATAACCGTTTGGTGATGCAGTAAGTATCAGTTCTGTCAGTCCTTTTCTCTTGGCATAATTTTCTAAATGCTTAAGAAGCTTTTGACCAATACCTTGGCCTCTTTTGGAATAACTTACATACATTCCACAAACAAGGTTTCCCTCAAGAGCAATAGTGCCAACTAGTTTATTGTGTTCAAAAGCACAAAACACTTTTCTTTTTTTTAGCTGTTCCTTTAAAGTCTTAGGCTTGTTTTGTGCACTCCAAGTTGCACGTTGGATAGGGGTATAAAGGTTTTCCTCAACGTGTTCTGCATTTTTTTGTATGAGGTAACTCAACTTTTTGGCATCTTGTATTTTCGCTTGTCGAATTGTCAAAATGTTTCTTTTATTCTAGTAATCGATGCAATATGGTGGTTATCGTGCTCAGCAATAAAAAAGAGCAAATCAATAGGGCGCATTGTTTTTTTTATTCTTGGATGCATGACTTGATGGTTTTTGATGTCATCGGTTAAAGCATTAAAAATCCTCAATGTATTTTCTCTTTGGGTTTTAAAGTTGTACAAAAGAGCATCTAGAGATTGTTCGTTATGAGCGGCTTGTTTTGTTTTTTGATTCGACATGTCGGCAGAGAGCAGTTCGGTTTTCTTTTCTTTGAAATCAAGAAAACGTTTGTTCCATAATTCTTCTAAATCAACTAAATGACCAATGTGTTCTTTAATACTCCAAGCATCGTTTTGTATTTCTGAGAGTTGCTGGTTATTTAAATCTTTACAATGATGTTCCAGTCGAATTGCCGTGTCTTGCACTCGACATAAAACATTCAATTGCCAGTTAACATCAATTCCCGTTTCAAATTTATGGTCAATCCATTTTTGTCTATTCATTTTTTTTATTTAAAATCCTCACGGACAGGGGTGAAAACATCAGTTAACATTACATTGGAAATGGCTCGAGCCGTATGGTTAGTATTGGGTGGTATGTAGACAAACATCCCTTTGGTAACAATTTTTGTTTCGTTTTCTATGGTAAGTTCAAGTTTGCCTTCGGTTACAAAGCTCACCTGTTCATGAAAATGTTTGTGTGTTGGAAGTACAGTGCCTTTGTCAATTTCCCAAAATGCATAGGTCTGCGTTTCGGTGTGAACTACTTTTGCTTTTAGCCCTTTATTAGGGGTAAAATATTCGACTTCGTTGAGTATAATAAATTGATCCATCAAATTGATTTTGCTCCGTTTAAAAATATTTTTGTCATAAGGTCCATAGCTTCGCCTTTATTCAGATTGCTGTTCTCTAGCATGTCTGTTTCACAAACCATTTGTGAAGACTTTAGATAGGACTGTAAAAGGAAGTCTTCTGGAATGCTTTCGTCAAATAATTTATTTTTAATCCCTTCTTTAATTAATGGACGGTACACATTATCAATTCTTTTTTTTCTACCGACTAGGTATTGCTCGTATAATTCTGGTAAATGAATTTTTAGGTCATTGTAGAATTTGTAAATGTTTCTGCTAGGTGAATTTTTGGCGAGTTGTTCTGCAATTGCCAAAAATCGATTATAGGGCGAAAGTTTTTCATCGTTCATAATTTCTATTAATCCTAGATTGAGTTGTTCATCATAGCGTTCAACTATTTTTTCTATCAGCCCTTCTTTAGAACCAAAATTTTCATAAATAGTGCTGCGACTTACTCGCAGTTTTTCCGTTAAATCTTTAAGCGAAAGCTTATAAAACCCTTCGTTTGCAACGATGTCGTAGGTCAATTTAAGAATGCGATCATATCTTTTTCGTTGCTTCTCTGTCATAATCACTGCAGTATTCGTCTAACTGTTTCTAGATAATAGTATCTCAACTTTTTCAATAATCTATAATTAAGAAACAAATGTACTAAAACGATACAAATAGTACAAAAAGTAACTGAGACTACGTTTTATAGAGTTTTAAAGCTCATTTGAACTGTGCTAGATACTGATCAATTTTATACCTATGATATCTGTAATTGCAGGATTGGTTGAAATTATTTTAGGGTACTTACTTTTTAAATTCTAGATAAAGCATTGGTACACTGATGGAAAATTCTCCATTAGCATCAATTTTTTTCTGAATCTCTTCTTGTAATCTTTTAAAAAATACAGAATGTAACTCTTTAGGTACCATACTTTCCCAAGAATCTAGAAATCCTAACCTGATTAGACTGTGATCTAATAAAGCCAATGGATCAACAAACCTAAAATTTGTTTTGTCAGAAATTTCTTTTGTAAGAGTGAATCCAACCTCTTTTAATTCTTGTACTATTGAATCCTTGGTTCCTCTCCTTGAAATGCTATTCTTAAGGTTTTGTATCAGTTTTGAATCATCGAACTCTAGAAAGATAATTTCGAATAATTCAAAGAGCTCTTTAAATGTTCCAACAGGGTTTGTTGTTAAGCAAATACGGCTGTCTTTTTTTAGAATCCTGTAACACTCATGATATACTTTTTCCCTTTCGTCAAAATTATTGACACCAAGGTTTGAGCTGATAAGGTCAACACTATTATTCTTCAAAGGAATAGATGTTGCACTCTGTTCTATTAGCTTAACATTTGACAATGTTAACACCTCTATTTTTTCTTTTGTTTTATTTATCCCAGCTGGCCAAATATCTACTCCATATATAGTAGATCCATTACCAAAACGTTGACTTAGTTCAATCAAAGGGAAACCAGTTCCAAAACCCAAGTCAACAACATTCCACTCAGTTCCCATGGGGATATTCTCTAGTAAAAGTCGTCCAAAAGGGGCAGACCATAATGTGATTTCATCCCAGATGTTAACGACTCTTTGGCTTTGCCAATCAAGTTTTCCTTTCATATCGTTTTTATAGCAATTACTCTATTTCTAATTCAAACTTTCTAGCTTCATCTTTCTTATTCACTACAACAATTTCATATTTGCCTTTTGGTAAGGCGAGATGTGGGCTTGTAGTTTTGTTTTTAACTTCATAAATATCGATTGGAACAGCCTCATTTATATTATCACCTTTTTTAAAAGCAAAAACCATTAAAGGGTAAGGGATGTCTATTTCTTTTAATTCAATTGCCACATTAATATTTTTGCTATCAAATAACCAGCTTGGTCTATCATCTATGTATTTAGTTATTGGATGAAGAATAGCTACATCTGTCCAACATTCTCCACGCTCAAACTTAAGCGGCACATTATTTTCATCTAATAAGATAGAGGGCTCTTTAGGGGTTAAGGCTTGTAAAAGGAGGTTGTTGCATTCAACTTTACTTCTTTCACTATAAAAAGTTTGATTTATGGTGAATGGGTTGATCCCGGTATATTCCAATAACCTACCCGCCATTGTTTTTTCCCAAGGTTTGTAATTTCCCTCCAAAACATGACCATGTCCGCAATGAATTAGAAACTTTTCATTTGGCTTCTCTTGAATTACTTTTTGAATGTTTTTTGCTTGTCCAATTTCACGCAACTTTCCGTTATTGCCTTCTCTGTCTTCATAGGAAAATAGATGATATCCAATTGCTAAAGCATCTCTTATTAAATTTCCAAATTGTGGGTCTTTAGTATAGTAACCAGTTTCTTGAGTTGGATATTTCCGTTCGTGGAGAAGTGAATCTAAGCCTAATGCTTCTAAGCCTAAATTTTTATAGCCGTTATTGTATAATTCTTGTAGTAACGATTTAGTATAAATCCTATGAAAAGAGTTGGTGTGAGCCTCATTGATAATGATAATTTGATTTTTTTTAGATTCTTCTAATATGTATTCACTTGCTGAAACAATGTGATATTTTTGATTTATCGAATCTTTTTGCCTTAAGGTATAGTTGTTTGCATCTGTACCCTTTTTCATGGCTAGCTCCCAATGTTTTAAAGCATTTTTATAATCTCCTTTTAAGGCATATTCTGAAGCTGATTTTTGATACTTCCAGGGAACAGTGTCTGTACTAACTTTATGTTCTATATCAGAACCGAATTGATATTGATTTTTGAATTCTATTTTTTCAATCGCCCCTTTTTGACTGAGACATTTAAAGATTGGTAGTAGAATGAAAATCCAAACTATTTGCTTTTTCATAATTTATGGTTTAAGTAGTTAATTGGTTATTGCCAAGGTATTGGCTATTAATTGTATTGGTAAATTGTTATTTCATTACAGCTTTAATTACATCTATGATTCGATTATTTGATTTTATTTCGATAAGGTAAATACCAGCTAATTCCTTTGATAAATCTAGGTTAATTTCATTTGTAGCATTAATCTTTTTACGTACTATAAATTTACCATCTAGCGTTGAAACAGAAATCTCAATATCTGGATAGGTCTTTTTTAATTTGATATTGAACTTCCCAGTTGATGGATTTGGGTAAAATGAAGTATGTTCTTTTAAAACATTTTTCTTGGTTGATAAAGCACTATCTCCTAAATTTTCTTTTCGTGCTATAACCAAAGAAATATTAGTATTAAAATCAATTATGTTTCCTGCGGCATCGATTTGTGATGCGCTATTACTACTACTAGGATGTTGAATAGACATAAATAAGAATTTATAATCTGGGGTGAACGTAATGCCTGTGGGTTCAGCCCCTTTGGGTGTAAGTCCAAAAATTTTAACTTTTGGACTGCTTTGAGTATGATTATTTTCTACTAGCCATATGTGATTGTTTCCACCATCTTGTAAGACCCACAAATTACTATCTCCATCAAAAGCTAAATTATCATTGCCCGTACCCCAATCTACTAATGTTGCCCCATTTTCGTGCTCTATAATATAGGAGGCATTACCAACATAGGTTTCCATTTGAGTTACGGTTGTTCCAGAAATAGGATCGGAATCTTTAAATCGATAAACGCTGTTTTCTCCCTTAACTGCAAAATAGATAAGACTGTCAGGCCCTATTTCTACATCTTCAATCCCACGAAAAACTGTTGCCCCCACATTGGCGCTTTGAGTGAGTGTAATATTTTGATCGCTTGGAGTGGTATTGTTTATTAGAATCCAATTTCCAGCTCCATTTTTAGAACCACGATATACATATAGAGATCCTTTGCTTAAATCTTGAGAATTTTCTGCAACAAACTTATATAAATACCCAGGGTCAGAATCCGCACCCTCATAAACGGTTCTTTCATTATCGTGGACAACTATATTCTCGTGTTTGAAATTTCCCAGTGCCCACCTCTTATCTATAACAGTTTTGCTAACAGGGTTTATTTCGATACACCAACCTAAATCATTACGATTATCATTATTTGTATCTAAAATTGAGATACTCTCCTCACAAGATATTACAGTATTCCAGGGAGTTATTGTTCCAGAGCAGTTTCTTGCTGTACCTCCAACACTATCAAAATTTACCGATTGAGATCGTGTAGTTTCCCATAGTTTAGTTGTCTGATTAAATTGAATGTCTAATATACTTACCCCACCCGGAGTAGACTCTGAATTGATGCTTAAATATCCATTTCTGCTATTGCCATTTATTGGGACATAGCCAGTAAAGTCATTGTTTTTAGGCAGATAACCACCTTCTGTTAATGTATCCCCTTCTTCAATTATTTTCTGATATATATGAGTTGATGGAATAATGAAATTACTACTTTGCGGTAAAGGTTCAACAGAAATAAAACCTCCAATACCCTGTGCAGATGTTTGTATGCAATGAATAGATAAAATGAAAAAAATAAATTTCAAAAAAAGAGTATTAAAAATATTAACCATACTTAATCTAACTAATGTTTGAAACGCTTGGCTATAATAAGTGGGGAATAGAAAGCAATTCCCTTTCCTCTACCTCCAAGCCATACCGTTGTTAAATTTATTAATAATGACGGATTTTTAAGACCCGTCAAAGCATACTGATTGAAACTCCATTCATTATAGATTTTGTGAGCACACTTCATTTTGATAGTTCTACCAATTCATCTCTTTCAACAACCTTGGAGTTAATAAACCTAGAAATAATTGCTGTGATTACCAATACATGAGAGTCAAATTTTACGATTTCCAAAGCTTTATTAAGTAGTTCCTGAGTTGTTGGTTCTTGACCTAAAATCCCAACGAAATAGACAGAATGAAATAATACACCCCAAATTTCATGAGTCAAGAATAAGGCGCTTACTGCAAGTAATTTCTCAATCAGTTTCAGTTTGGTACTCCTTCTGAAATTTCGGATCATTACTATCGAAACACAACAGAATGCTGAAAGGTACGCCAATGTTAAGAACCCCATTGGGATTGTTTGATTCTCTATGAAGGTTCCAGCAATGAAAAGAATTGACTCTGATATAATTATAAATAGAGAATACTTTAATATATGCTTGCTTAGATCTATGGACATTTTATTAATAACAGCTAACGTTCGGCTATGAAATGCCTGCCTGTTGGCAGACAAGGTAGTCAAAATAATTCTTAAGATGCCTTGACTATGTTTTATAGCTCTTGTTAGGATAAGGCTTCAGATGAATTATCTTGACAGTTGGACTTTACCACTTTTAACATCTATTTCATCCGTTATTTGATAGATGTAAATTGATGGCATTCGGTATTGTGATCAGATTTGATAATGCTATCCAAGAATACTAAGAGCAATCACAATTAGCACAGGAATACCAAGAAAGACGATCATGCCAATTTTCATGAATCTCCAAGCGTCCTTATACTTTCTTTTATACCCTTTTGCTTTAAATGTTCCAGCCATTGCCCAAGGAATAATTCCCCAGAAAAATAGAAAAAATAGAATCTTTTGTCCCATTCCTAAAGCTTCCTTCTCTTTTTCTGTTTGATTTTTTTCTTTGATTTTGATTTCTTCTTCTGCTCGCTCAATTTGATCAAGGGACAAGTTTCTCTTTTTTATTTCCACTTCTGCTGCAGAAACGGCCTCTGGCTGATAGTCATCTTTCAGTTTGCTAATTATTTCTAAAAGCTCGCCATCAGATTTTTCTTGCATCACCTTGCTAAATTCTTGTGGCATTTCTATATAAATGAGTTAACGGTTATGCTTAACAGCGGTTTAATGCTGTTTAGCTTTTGTTTAGTGAATATAATT
>Ga0316204_10011417_pt1 | contig 11120 bp, 12 predicted proteins | sample 6monrhotite_MG_2_FD_205661 | JGI IMG/M metagenome (GOLD analysis project Ga0316204, IMG submission 205661) | Microbial mat bacterial communities from mineral coupon in-situ incubated in ocean water Damariscotta River, Maine, United States -... | ecosystem: Environmental > Aquatic > Marine >...
GTTGCTGGAGTAGCGATTGCTGCTTTTTTCGAAAAGAGGAATCGCTGGGTTCCTTTAGCAGGCATAGCAGCTGCGCTCGTTTGGTTGCTGCTATTGCTACCGGAATTCATCAATTGGATGCAAATGGGGATGCCTTCTATCACTGAAACAATGAAAGTAGAGGAACCACACATAGAATATACCCGCGAGTTCTTAGGCTTGGCGGTATGTATGGTGGCTTTCGTTTTTTATTGGCGCGGAGCCAAGAAACAGGAAGCAACTAAGTAGAGGAATGGAGACCAATTTTGAACCAATTTTTTGGACTAAAAAAAAGCGCTGAGTATTCTGTAATATAAATAATCATTTACTTTTGTTACAAATAGCTTTTTAGAGTATCCAAACTAAAACTAAAGAACCTTGAAATTTTCCACACTATTTTTTCTGTTAATGGTTTTACCTCAATTGGTTTTCGCGGACTGGGGTGCTAACGGCCATCGTATCGTCGCAAAAATTTGCTATGACAACTTAACGAACCAAGCTAGAGCGGCCGTAGATGAGGCCTTAGGAGATAATTACCTGGAGCAGGTTTCTAATTGGCCAGACTATATCAAGTCGGAGCGCAACTGGGGATTTATGGATTCCTGGCATTATATGACGGTCCAACCCGATGAAACGCTGGAAGAAATGATGGCTAATACTGCTAAAAATGATAAGGTGGATGATGTCGCAGAAGGCATCGAATTAATGTTGGCCATCCTACGGAATGAAACAGAGGCGACCAATACCTTTCAGGCCCTAATGGATAAAAATAAAGTAGAACCTTTAGCGGGTTCAATGGAAGCAACCGCTCTGGCCTTTTTGATTCACTTTATTGGAGACATTCACCAACCCTTGCATGTAGGCAAAAACCGGGACTCTGGAGGGAATAAGGTTAGTGTAATATTCTTTAATGAAAGGAAAAACCTGCATGGGGTTTGGGATACCGAAATCATTGAAAAAGAACGCCTGAGCTACACCGAATTTTCCGCCTTTGTAGAAAAGCATGTGCATCGGAATAAAGCTGATTGGGAAAATGCGCCAATGAATACCTGGATTGCGGAATCCATTGTATTGCGTGAAAAAATCTATAACACCTTATACGATTATACAGATCGGGAATCGGGTTTACCTAGTTTCTACTATAACTACCAGCACGATTTTTTACCCCTGGTAGAAGAACGTTTGGGCGCAGCGGGCTATCGGGCAGCGGCTTTGTTGAATTCGATTTATCGCTAAGAGCTTTATTGAATTTGACTATCAGTAATTGTTTTAGATGATTTTTGGACTGATTAAAACGCTTCGGAACTTAGCACCACTAATATCTGTCCAGCAGTTCCGCAGGCCTGCGGAATGCGCGTAGGCGTCATTTAAGACCATTCAAGCTTGTTTTTATTTTATTTCTTGCCTCTGGCAGCACTTTTGGCATAGGCCCAAAAGTGATAAACCCTTAGGCTTTTGCCGATTTCTTAACACTTCTGGAAGCTTCAAAATCCTAAACAAATTGAAACTCGCTCGCAACATTACAGCCATAAAAAGAGCAAATAAATATTCCGTTTTGAGCTTGGCATGAGTCAGCTCGGGCAATTAATTTGTTTTTAACGGATTTTGAACCTTCCATCCGCTAAAATCGCCAAGAGCCAATAATTTGTTTTTCATCTTGGTAACACCTTTGCTTATTTTCCACACTTTCCTATGGGAAGGATTTAGGCAAGCTCACCTGCAGCAGGCAGGCGACAAGCGGCTAAAAAGGGCTATTACAAAACTATACTATTAAACTCAAATAATTTCTAAGACCATTAGACCACCCTTCCTTTTTAGGAATCTGTAGTGTTGCCATAGACCCCCAACAATTGTTGTAAATCTGCCAGGGTATTTGCCGCTTCCTTGGGTTTGTCTTTATACCAGCGGTTTATTCGGGGAGATCGGAGGGCGACCCCTGATTTATGCCTGGAGGACTTTTGGATGCCTTCAAAAGTAATTTCAAAAACATGATGGGGCGTAACACTCCGGACCGGACCAAAACGCTCCACGATATTTTTGCTAACCCAGGCCGTAATTTCGTTGATTTCCAGCTTGGATAAACCGGCAGCGGCTTTGGTGAAAGGCACTAGACGCTCTTCATCCCAAACTGCAAAAGTGAAATTCGAAAAGAGGCTTGCTCCTTGGCCTTGACCTTTTTGCGCATAGATTAGCACCGCATCGATGCACAAAGGGGCTACTTTCCATTTCCACCAATCGCTTTCTTGGCGGTCTGCCTGATAAGGGGACGATTTCCGTTTTAAGATTAAGCCTTCGCTCTGGTGTGCTCTGGATTTTTCTCGTTCGGTTTTTAGGTCATTCCAGGTGGGGACTTCTACTAAATCAGAAATAAGTAGAGTGTCTGCTGCCGGATTTTCATGTAATAATTTCTCGAGCAGTTGTCGGCGTTCCCGCAGGGGGCGATCTCTGATATCCTGGCCATGGTATTCCAGCAAATCATAGGCGATCAGTACGGCCGGTATTTTTTGTAAGATGGTTTTGGTGATATTTTTACGACCGATTCGAGTTTGGAGGAGATGGAAGGGGAGGATTTGACCATCTTTAAAAGGCATGATTTCACCATCAAGAACCGTCCCATCAGGCAGGTGTTTTGTCAGCGGATGAAACTCCGGAAATTTAGCAGAAATTAGTTCTTCCTCTCTTGACCATACAAAGCACTCCTCTTTTCGTACAATGATTTGTCCTCGGATGCCATCCCATTTTCGCTCGATTTGCCAATCGCTTAAATCACCGAGGCTTTCTGGCGTTTTCTCCAGAGCATTGGCTAAATAGAAAGGATAAGGTTTTGAGATATGCTCATTGGGTTTAACTTCCAGAATCAATTGCTGGAAAGTCGTCGTCTCCGGGGTCCAATTGCCCATTAGGCGGTGCGCCAGAATATTTTCCTCGACCTGGGTGTGTTTGGAAAGTGCCTGGACCATCAGTTTTTGAGCAAGGCCGATTCGGAAACCACCCGTGATGAATTTATTAAATACAAAGCGTTCAGGAGGAGATAGCTGTTCCCAGGCTGCGATTACCTTTGTTTTGCGATCAGCCTCTTCTAAGGCACTTAATGCTTGGATATACCTGATCCAGTACGTAAGAGACTGTTGATTGTTTATGATTGGAGTGGGTAAAATGTTGGCGATGGTTTCTGCGAGATCTCCAAGCATTTGATAAGTTTGCTCAAATAGCCAGTCAGGGAGTTCGGATACTTCGGCGCCCCAGCTCCGCAATAGGGTCGTGTTGACCGTTCGCTTGGGTCTTTGGTGGGAGAGAATAGCTACGGCCCAAAGTTTGTCCTCTGGCTCCACCAGGGCAAAATATTGGGCTAAGGCTGCAACCTTAGCATCCGCTTGAGTGGTTTGATCGAGCACGATAAAGAGTTGTGCGAAATGCCGCATACCTAGCGTTTATTCAGGTTGTTTTTCTATGGTTGATGTATCCGGTGCTTCATCGTCAAACATGGTTTTTTCACCATAAGCCTCATAGCCTTGCTCTCTAAGCCAGCGGGTAAAGGTTTCGGTGTATCCGTGGGTAACAATGATTTTCTCCGCGCCAGTAGCCTTAATGGCGCTATTCAATCCATCCCAATCTGCATGGTCAGACATCACGAAACCTCGATCTGCATTGCGCCGTTTTCGAGCTCCGCGTGTAGCCATCCATCCCGAAGCAATACCCACAGAATAGGGTTGGAATTTTCGCGTCCAATTAGAACCGATTGCGTTAGGGGTAGCAATAACTATAGCTCCGACAAAGTCTTTTTTCTTTTGTTTAGCAGTGATCCGGGTCGTTTTGGGAAGAATCACGCCCTGCGATCGGATGACCTCGTTGACATTTTCAATAGCACCATGCGTAAAAATTGGCCCGATTGCCGGATCTAGATGATGCAATAAACGTTGGGCTTTTCCGAGGGCATAAGCGGAGAGGATACTCACTTTTCCTTCGGCTTTATTTTGTGCCCACCAAGCATTGATTTGTTGGTAGGTCTCGAATTGATCTGGCCATTTATAGGCAGGCAGGCCAAAGGTAGATTCTGTAATGAAACTATGGCAACGTACCGGTTCGAATGCCTCGGAGAGACCGTCATCTTCCAGCTTATAATCACCGGATGCCACCCATACTTCTCCCTTGTATTCAGCCCGAACTTGAGCAGAACCCAAAATGTGTCCAGCTGGATGGAAAGAGAATTTCACGCCGTTAATCATGCGCGTTTCGCCGTAATCCATACCTTCGATATTGATGGGGCCTAAACGGTGGCGGATTACCGGTTTAGCACTTCGGGTACAGAGGTAAAAGTCATGCCCCCAGCGCGAGTGGTCGCCGTGCCCGTGGGTAATCAGGGCTTGTTTGACCTTCTTCCAGGGGTCAATATAAATTTTGGCTTGAGCGCAGTAAATGCCTTTATTGGTAAATTCTAATAATGCCATGTATTCATTTCATTTGCGGAGCAAAGATCGGGTTTTATTTTGAGCTTTCGCTGGAAAGCACCTTGGCTTAAGCTTTAAACTAAAAATTAGCCCGAGACGTAATAACGTAGTATTAGTTCTTCAAAGTTTAGAAGTGTAGGAGTTGAGAAGTTTGGTCTACTCCTTAATCAGTAACATTTTATTAGGTCTTAATCTAAATGATAGTTCATGCATGTGCCAAACTCCAACCTTTTGAAAGTTCATAGCAGTTTACTACAAAAATGCTAAAGCTGAAGTAGATAAAAAACTATCTTGCTAATGACCCTTTTCAGATATACATCAAAAAATCCAACGCCTTATGCCACAAAATTGGTCCATTGATTTAATACAAAAAGCCTGGAACTTAGCTGCTGAACTACACCAGGGGCAGCAATATAGTGGCCCGCAAGAAGGACAACATTTTGAATACCTCAAACATATCGGTGGAGTGACTTTTGAAATGCTGAATGCCCTGCAATTTGACCCCGATTTGGATGCTCAGATTGCGATTCCATGTGCCATCTTACACGACACTATTGAAGACACTGCTGTTGACTTTGTTCAAATGGAAGTCCTTTTCGGGAAAACCATTGCTGAAGGCGTTGCAGCACTAAGCAAGGATTCCAATTTACCAGACAAAGCGGCTAGAATGCGGGATAGCTTGGATCGGATTCGGAAGCAACCCAAGTCGGTTTGGGCGGTTAAACTCGCAGATCGGATTGTCAATCTGGACCCGCCGCCTTATCATTGGAAGCCTGCAAAAATTCAGGCTTACCAGAAGGAGGCACAAATAATTTTAGAACAGCTGGGAGCGGGGAGCCCTTATTTAGCAGATCGCCTGGCTAAGAAGATTCTGGCATATAGGGAATTCATTATCTTGGAATGATTGAGGATGATAAAAGAATAGCCATGCTACATTTCTTTCGAAAAATACGCCGAAGTTTAGGAACACAAAATGCTACTCGGCGTTATTTACTTTATGCATTAGGAGAAGGTACATTGGTGGTTTTGGGGATCTTCATTGCCCTCCAACTTAACAACTGGAATGAAACGAGGAAAGGCCGAATCTTGGAAAAGACCTACCTACAACGGATTATTGGTGACTTGGAGGCAGATATAGCTAATTTGGAAGAACAGTTTATAAAGAATAAAGGGAAGGCGCAGCGTGGGAAATACCTGGATTGTATCTAATTAGGATTTAGAACCATTGAAGATCCGGCGTTCTTTATATTCGCATTGCAGAATTTAGGAAGGAATAGAATGAATTTTTTTAATGCCAAAACCTATGATGACTTGGTGAGTACAGGCAACTTAAATATAATTCATGATGCCAAACTTCGGAATCAGGTGAAAGAATAAGTCTAGTTTTTTTCTATAAAGCATTATCGATGAAAAATATAAGCCCTTTTCTCCTGCTCCTTTGTATGGCTTGTCAGCCGAACACCCATGTCGATCATACTTTCCCCTTAACAACAAGCAGCGATTCGGCAGCGTATTATTATCAATTGGGGTGGCAACAGATCATGGACGAAGGACGCTTTGCGGCATCTGGTGAAAGTTGGCAAAAAGCCCTAGACTTCGATCCGGATTTTTTATTGGCGAAAAGTGTGATGGCACGCTTGACCACCGATTTAGCTGAACGCAAAAAGATGCTACAGGAATTGGATGCTGCGAAAAGTCAAATTGAGGGCCCTGAGCGCTTGGTTTTGGATGTTTATATCGCTTTGGCAGAGTTTTATAATATTCGACAGGAGGCACCCGAATTGATCCAGGAAAAAGCGAAAGAAGTTTTTGCTTTGGCAGAAAATAATTTGAGGATAGCAAGCCATCAATTTCCGGAGGATAGCTATTTGAAAGCCGAATACATTGAATTTATCAATAGCCAGGAAGGAGCAGCCTCTGCCTTGGATACCTTACGGGCTTTACGTTTACCAGTCGAACTTAATAATCCCTTTATGTTGGGCTACGAGGCTAGTCTATTAGCGGAATTGGGTAAGCTTCCGGAAGCTTTGGCTAAAGCCCAAAAATTGCAGGAACTGATGAAAGACAATAAGCAAGCTATTAGTCCTCTTCAGACCTTGGGGAACATCTACACCCAAATGGATAGCTTCAAATTGGCAAAGCCATTGATTGATCAGGCCTATGCCATGGATTCTACCAATTTAGGGGTAGCACGATTGAAGAAAAGAATAGATACGGTTTTATTGGAGGCGAAGCATTAAAATAATTTTTGACTTAAATTAGCGTTATTTTTTTAGAAGAAATAGGGAAACACTCAAAGAAGGAAAGGTAGGAAATAGAATTTTTTAACTAATTAAAACAACATTCTAATGAAACAAATGCCTTTTCTCCTACTCGTTCTTTTGTTTGGTTTTGCTCAAAATGGGATGGCCCAAAAGGCCTCCAAAAACATTCTGTTTTTTGATGAGGCAGATGCCGTGTTTCAAGCCTCTATCGAAGAAGTGGCCTGGATTGCTGGGATCTGGAAAGGGAAAGCTCTAGGGGGAGAGATCGAAGAGATCTGGTCTAAGCCCCTAGGCGGAAGTATGATGGGCTCCTTTAAATTGGTATCCGATGGGCAGGTCAATTTTTATGAATTATGCACCATCACCGAAGAAAAAGGAAGCCTTCTGCTCCGTATCAAACACTTCAATAAGGATTTAAAAGGCTGGGAAGAAAAAGACAAAAGCGTCTCTTTCAGACTCGTTAAACTGGAGCCTAAAAAAGCTTATTTTGATGGACTTACTTTCGAGCTAGTGGGAAAGAATACGCTTCATGTTTCCGTGATAATCGGAAAGGGGGGCCAAGAAAAGGAAACGCTCTTCGCCTATCGGCGTCAATGATCAACAAATTTTAAAATTTCTGCTGCGATCAAATCCGGTTCCGTAAACATGGGCAGATGTCCGGATTTTTCAAGGATTAAAAGCTGCTTATTATCTTTTTCGGTTCCTAAAAGATTAATGATTTCCTGAGCATCGAAATAGGGTACATTGGTGTCGTAACGCCCGGCCATTAAAAGACTAGGCGTTTCGATTACCGAGACCTGATCCCCTAATAATAGGGAGTCGAATTCGCTTTGAAAGTAAATGCCATTATGGCTTTCATTAATACCGGAAGTAATTGGATTACTCGGAGAATAGAATACCCCACTTAAAAGATTGCCTATGTTTTTTCCCGAAAGGGGAAAATGATTATAGCGTTCTAAGTCTTCTATCCGGATCAGCAAATCGCTTAACCGCAGCAGACTGTCTCTTTCACATCGTTCCGGATTGACTTGATCAGCGCAGCGATATTCTGTCAATAATGTACGGTAGTTGGTGATCTCCCCTTGTTCTACCCAATGGTCCAACAAGCCTCCTATAAGCTGTTGCTGATATTTTGCTTGCAACTTTCGATTATAAGCTCCACAAAGCCCAATGAACCCCTCGACTTTCGCTTGATGAACTGGGTCTAATAAATAATGCATACCCAAGGATCCTCCAAAACTATAGCCTAGTAAATAAATTTCTGCCCTTTTATCCTCCTCTTTAATTACCTCAATGATTCGGTCCAGGTCCTGGCTTAATTGTGCTAAACTTAGCGATGCTGGTTCAATTGTTCCTCCACTGGCTCCGGAGCCTCTTTGATCATAGTAGACTACTTTAAGTTTGGGTTCCAACTGTTTGCGAAACATAGGAAAAACCCGTCGATAAAGTTGTCCATCTCCTGCCGGACCACCAGGTAAGATGACCAAATATTGATGGGAGCGGGCTTTGCCAGCTATTCGAACGGGCATTACTGCACCCTCGCTTTTGAGAAAAAAAGTGTCAGAATTACGTTGACAGGCGGTTCCAAGAATCAACAATAGACAAAGCAGAGCAAAAGGATATTTTAACATGATCGGAGCTTTTGAAGGAGGGGTTTCTTAAGGATGACGAAAAATAAATGGTCATTTTTTGTCACCCTTGAGATTGAAAACCAATTAATTATGAATTCAAAAAATCAGTTTATTTATTTCCAATTCCTTAGCGGAAAAGATAACTGGCATCCAGTGCAAAGTTGTAGGACGTGCTGGTGTTAAATGGTTTTAGATGAAGTAGGGTAGGGCGAATACTCCAAAAGTCATCTTCCAGGTTTCTACTTCGATTTCCACCAATACCAATACCCAAAGTTTTCAACTGATATCGTTGTGCATAGAAGTGTTTCAGCTGAATCGTTTCGTCCGCATCAAAATCATAGAGTCGATTTGACCTAAGTTGCCACAGGTAACCAAAGCCACCGAAGAGCTCGAGATTCGGACGGTTTAGCTTTCGACTGCGGAAGCCCAATTCGAGATTGGTGCCGAGTCCGATATGATTGCCACGATGAAAATAGAGCATTAGGTTGGCAGAGGCTAAGATTTGGTCCTGTCGATTTAATTCCTCGGTCTCGCCAAAAGTGCTGAGCGGATATTCGATACCAACCTTCAGTCCAGGATGTGTCCCGAGGATACCAAAATATCCAATCCGGAAAATGGGGTCTCTTGATTGCGCGATTAGGATGGAGGGTAAGAATAGAAACAGGAAAAACATTTTTCGCATAGGGGTAATTAACTAGGGTTGTTTAGCTGTACTTTTTTAGAACGTATTTTAGGTTTCGGAAGTACTTTCTGGTAGCTTAAAATAGGGATTGAAGATCAGGCCAATGTGGTTCCCCCATGGATCTTTTACCGTAGCGACCATCAACTCACCACCGACATTGTTCGGTGCTTCAAAGGCTTGAGCACCCTGCGCCAGGAAGTGCGCATAAGCAGTTTGAATGTCCTCTACGCCCCAATAACTGACAACACTTAGCGCTTTATCCGTGGTGGGCTGCTCTTCAGGCAATAAACCCAATTCATAGCCCTTGATATTGAATCCAACGTAGAAGGGTTCATCAAAATAAGGGGCTTGTTGAAAAGCTTTACTGTACCAGCCTTTGGCTGCTTCTATATCGGCTACATGATAAATGGTGGTGCGTAATCCGAGCATGGGCTTGGGGTTTAGGTAAATAGGATGATCTCTATTAATGTTGATCAATTTCTGATTGAAGTAAGTGTAATATAGCCAGCGTTTTTTGATGTAAAATCTTGCCTTGATTTTCGAGTTGACTCTTGGTGACCATATATAAACCGGCTAGAATATTTTGATAAGACCGATCATTTAGCAATCCTGCAACATCATCCTTTTGGGCATGATTTCTAAAATGTTGAAATTCTGGATCATTCGGAAGGATATTACTAAGTGAGAGGTATTTGTCTCGTAGCAGAGGACGTTGAAAATCCAGAACATAGTCAATTACAAGTGTTTCTGTTTTTTGAAATTGTTCAATACTGGCAGGATAGGACGTTAACAGCTTTTTTAAAGTGTCATTTTGAATCAACTCAAGTTGGTCGGAACTCAATACAGAATTTAAAGTTCCCTGGACAATTTCAGTAGAACGGTAGCCGGTATCATAAATGTCATTGGTAATCTCTTTGGTGTAATCTTCTGGCTGGAGACCTACATAACTTAAATGTCTGGTATACTGTTTTAGGCGAAACGGAATACCCTGTAAAGTGGCGTTTAGTTCCGATTCATTGGCTTGAATATCATCCTTTAGGCTCAAGAGAATTTTTAATTCCCTTTCTGCATCTTTTCTTTGTTCATTCCAATTGTTGACTTGCAGGGCAATTAAAATACCGATTACCACTAATAGAACTTCTCCAAAAGCATAAGTTAAATACCGGACAGGCTGGTGTTCAAAAAAAGCCTTTAGGCGAGTTTTATGGAAAAATCTAAACATAAGGAATGAGTTATCTTTTATTTTTCGATTCCAGTGTATTTCTTATAAAAAGCCCGGTATCCGAAAAGTCGAGCAATCGGGCCAAAGATAGCAACCAGTACTTTTTGCGGAGCTCTTGGAATATTAGCCAAAAAAGAAGGAGCCTCCATGTATCGTACTGTGACCATAGATTGCAGGAAGGAAGTCTGACCATTCTTTACTTTTCCATCGCTGGTCATACCGATTAGGTTTTCGATGAAAAAATCGGTATCGAATGCTGGCTCAATAACTTGTTCAAGGACCAAAGGTTCCTCTGCTGTATTGTAGTGGTTATGCGGTTGGTTTTTTGGTAGGACAATACTTTCTCCAGCTTGGAGGTAATTTTTTTCGCCGTTTAATAGATAGGTCATCCTGCCAGATAAGACCTTAAAGGTTTCTTGTTGCAAAACATGAATGTGATCTGGAGCAACTTTGCCTTTTTTATTAAGGGTCATTCTAATGGTGATGCGTTCACCGCCAGTATCCGCTGCAGTTTCAATGAATTCGTAAATGTTTCCACTCGATTCATCAACTAATACTTGTCCTTTTTTAGGCATGATATTGGGTGTTTTTATTTAAAATCTAGCGTAATATATTCCGTCTCATGAGGCTTGCCAGGAGCAATTAACATCCTAGGATTTACACCTAAGTCGTAGATCACACTAGCATAGGTATTGCTATTACTCACTACATCCCGGCTTTCTGAATCTCTGGCTCGAAGTACATCTTTGATCGATTCAATGTCAATGTTTTCGGTGTTCGCTGTAAAGCGCGCCTCAAAAGATTTGATGCGTTGACATTCTCGAAGCCCTTCGTCCGTGGTTTTATTGGCTTTTT
>Ga0316204_10011418_pt1 | contig 11119 bp, 10 predicted proteins | sample 6monrhotite_MG_2_FD_205661 | JGI IMG/M metagenome (GOLD analysis project Ga0316204, IMG submission 205661) | Microbial mat bacterial communities from mineral coupon in-situ incubated in ocean water Damariscotta River, Maine, United States -... | ecosystem: Environmental > Aquatic > Marine >...
TGCCAAACGTTCCCGCCAGCTTGCCGTTTTGTGATGCGCCAAGGGCAGGGGCGGCGTCTTCAATCAATGTGACACCTTTTGCTTCACATAGATCTGCGATCTCCTGTGTACGTGCCATCGCACCAAACACATGTACTAACAGTACGGCTTTGGTCTTAGGTGTGATCGCCGCCTCGATCCCTTCGGGGGAGAGGCACAGCGTTTCGTCGATGTCGGCAAAAACTGGGATGGCACCCGCCGCTAGTACCGCTTCAACCGGTGCGATAAAAGAGAAGGGTGAAACGATTACTTCATCGCCCGCACCGACGCCGCAGGCCGCGAGCGAGATCGCATCGGCGGCTGTACCGCTGGCGCACATGTGAGTGTATTTAATGTTGTGGTAGTCCGAGAACTCTTTTTCGAAGGTCTTCGCCTTCCAGTGACCGTTGCGCGCGTCATCCTGGTTGTAGCGGATGAAGATGCCGGTTTCCATTACATCTGCGACTTCTTTGCGCTCTTCGTCGCCAAATAGTTCTGTGCCTGCCATAACTCTCTTCTTTTTGTGGGTGTTTGAATGGTAACTTGTTGATTTTTAACAGTGCGCTAACGCGCTAACAGGTGGGATGATACGCGTGATTCGGGCTTTAATCCATAGTGGCGCAGGATGCGCGGGTGTTCGCTTCGATCGGCCCGATGAGCGCAGGCCGTTCCCTGTGCTCATCGGTAAAGTGGTGATTAGTGTTTTGGGCTATCGACCCACTGTGGATGGTCGCCAAGATCGCTACGTTCTGAGGCCATGTGTGCGATACGGACAGTGCTACCGCTTTCCATTGTAATCGGCAATGCGATTGAAAAATGAGAGTGGTTTGACTGTTTATTATGACGCTTGTAGTCGATATCGGCACCCTTCAGGAAATTGCCCTGTGCATCGAGCAGGCTGACATGCAGATGACCTGGAATGGGTCCGCGTGCCGATGATTTTCGTTTTAGCTCGCCGTGTAGATCCATGCCGCTCTCTGTGCGGTGAAGGTAGACGTTACTGACGGCAGCGACATCTGATTCGACGCGATCAAAGTTAACCCCTTCGACAATATCTCGACTGGACTGTAGGCCTGCGCAGCCGGTCATGACTGCGGCGATCAGTAGTAGTGCCAGTTTTTTTGAATAAAGATTTATTACCATGGGATCGCTCCTTTCATCGTTAATATTATATTGATTGGTTTATAACGATTTTGAATATAACACTGCTAGTTAAATCCTACCTGAATTTCTTGTGCGGAATGGTTGACCGTTGTTCATGTTAGAATTCGCCGCAATTATCATGGCCATTTAATATGAACTGCATTAGCTATTTTACTCCTGTCACAGTAAAAAACGATCTATTGCCACAGGGTTTTCCGAGCCCTTTTAGCAATATACCGCACCCGCTTGCGAGGCAAGCCGCACTTGATTTGCAGGCTCGATTACGTGATGAGCAGGAGTGGCTGCATGCATTTGATGCACCTGATGGCGGTAAAATGTTTGGCGTTCTGGTAGTGCGTGATGTGGATGGTCGAATCGGTTACCTCAGTGCTTTTTCCGGTATGTTGGCTGGGGAGTGGCGTTTGCCTGGGTTTGTGCCGCCGATCTTTGATCAGCAGATGCTAGATGAATTTTTACCGGATGGTGAAGCCAGGCTTTATGAATATGAAATGCAGCTTGATGAGTTGCAAGGTCGCCCTGAGCTAATCGCATTAAATGATCAGCTTGAGGCGTTACAGCAGCAGCGTGATGCCGAATTAAGCGCTTTGATTGCGTCGCATCAGGAGCGAAAAACAGAACGAAAAAATCTGCGCAGCTCACTCGATTCATCACCCGAAAGTAAGGCGCTGTTGATTAAACTCTCTTTTGAGAGTCAACAGGATAAGCGCGAAAGACGTGCGCTTCAGGATGAGTGGTGTGATCGGTTGGCGGTAATAGAGGAGCCACTAGCGCATATCGAATCTCAAGTTGTCGCGCTTAAGCGTGCGCGCGCTCAGTTATCCAACAGACTTCATCGACAGGTTTTTAAGGCCTATCGCCTGACTAATCAATTGGGTGAAGCAAAAACGGTTTCAGCATTTTTTGATACTCGGCTTCCACCGGGTGGTACGGGGGACTGTGCCGCGCCCAAACTACTTCAATATGCTCATCAGCAGCGACTGATGCCGTTAGCGATGGCTGAATTCTGGTGGGGGGCTTCGCCGGAGGATGGGGTTCGGCATCACGGAAACTACTATCCGGCGTGTCGCGGTAAATGTCATCTGATCTTGCCGTTCATGCTGAAAGGCATGGCGGTGATGCCGCGCATGATTACCAGTCAGGTGTTCAGTGATGATAGTGCGCCAGAGATTGTCTATGAAGATGATGAGCTGCTGGTGGTAAATAAGCCTAGCGGGCTGCTCTCTGTGCCGGGAAAGGAGACGCGGGACTCGGTGCAGGAGCGCCTGCGACAGCGCTATCCTGAGCATGATGTGATGCTTGTCCATCGTCTCGATATGTCGACCTCGGGTCTGTTGCTCGTCGCTAAACAACGAGTGATTCATAAAGCGTTGCAGCGGCAGTTTATAGAGCGAACCGTTGAGAAGCGTTATGTGGCGGTGTTATCAAAGCGCTTGCCAGCGTTGACGCAAGATGGGGCTGCATTTGAGGGTGGTAGCATCGAACTGCCGCTAAGGGTCGATATCGATGACCGTCCGCGTCAGATTGTCTGTGATGCCTATGGTAAACGAACGGTTACACACTGGCAGGTGATTAAGCGCGGCAAGCAGACGACGCACGTTTACTTTTATCCGCATACCGGGCGAACGCATCAGTTGCGTATTCATGCCGCTCATCGGGATGGGCTCGATGCCCCTATATTTGGCGATGAGCTTTATGGTGAATCGATCGGGCGGTTATTACTGCATGCTGAGCGACTCTGTTTTGATCATCCGGTGAGTTTGAAGCGAATTGAGTTGGAAATTCCCGTCCCCTTTTAGGCATCTATTATTAAGTCATTGTTATTTTAGGATTAACCAAAAATCCATATTGATTCGCTTGGTTATTTAAATAGGAATGTTCCTACAGGTTTTTTATGATTCCTACATAACGTCAAGCTCACTTCTGATAGTGCGAAGCAGGCGAGGGCCGAAAACATTAGTACACAAAGCGCAAGGAGGGTGCTTTAGCAGGGCGAAGGGTGAAGGGAATCACCCAGTATTATTACTCAAATAATAGGTATTGCTGGAGTCGGTTAGCTGAATAGTGTGATGAGCTGGTTTGACAAGGAGAGTGAATTTACATTACGTAGGGTGCAAAGAAGAGTTGTGGTTTGATTGTTTCAACGTTTGCTCATGGAGCTCAGCAAGGAGCTAGAAAAGGATAACAAATGGATTTGACGATGCTGGCAGGGAGCTGAAAAGAGCGTGGTTGAAATGGGTAGTAACTGTTTTGTGTAGCTGAAGTGTAATGGAAGTAACCTCGGTATGGAGTGCTGAGGGGCCAGGGTGGCAGCAGGGAAGGACCCGTTAGGAACGCTGTGACCAACGCTATTCACGACTCCAGCAATGTGCCTTGAGAGTTTGAAGATGGATGAGGCATTTCCAGGGATGGATCTTTTTACAAGATCACCCTTTCTGTTGTTTTCGATTTTATTATTGGTATTCCGCTGGACTAATTTTGATGTTATTTAGCGGGAGAAATAGTCTCGTTTATTGTTTTGATTATCGTTATTTAGTCGGTTTTTACACTAGTGAAGATGCCTGAAACGCCGATAGTGTTATTGGGCATAAAAACAAAGACGGATCTGTGAGGGGTGTATGACTGAACTGCGCAATTTATTTCATCGAATTCAGGTGAGTACCACTATATTAATAGATGATTTTATCAATGCCATGAATAGGATGGGTGTTTCTCTATTTAGTGCAACAGGGGGTTGTTAGCGATGGCCCGTATCAAAGTGATGGTAGTAGACGATTCGGCTGTTATTCGCCAGGTGTTTGCCAAAATCATAAATAGTGACTCCCAGCTGGAGCTGGTTGCGGCGGTTAATGACCCGATTCTTGCACTCAAGCGTATGCAGGTAACCATGCCTGATGTCATTGTGCTTGATGTAGAGATGCCAAATATGGATGGGCTGACATTCCTTAAGTTGATTATGAATGATAATCCACTGCCGGTGGTGATGTGTTCAACGCTGACGGGGCAGGGTAGCAAGACAACGATGCAGGCGATCGCCGATGGTGCTGTTGATTTTATTACTAAGCCAAAATTGGGCGCAAAAGGATTTTTAGAAGAGTCTTCTGCGATGCTACTTGATGTGATTAAGTCTGCCGCTCGTGCGAATGTTACGAAATTAAAGAAGAATGCTTCTTTGATGAAAAGTGGTGAGAAAATTGAGACGCTGCTATCGAAGAATGAGGCCCTTATAAAAGGAGGAGGTAGTGCAATGACGCGCACGACTGATCGCGTTATTGCGATTGGTACCTCCACTGGTGGGACTCAGGCACTGGAATTGGTGTTATCTCAGTTGCCAAAGAATGCGCCGGGAATGGTGATTGTGCAGCATATGCCTGAAAAATTCACAGCGGCCTTTGCTGCGCGCCTTGATAGTATTTGTCAGATTAATGTGAAGGAGGCGGTGAACGGTGATCGCGTGCTGCAAGGGCAGGCACTAATCGCGCCGGGTAGTCATCACATGTTGTTAAATCGTAGTGGCGCTCGTTACTTTGTTGATATCAAGGATGGCCCGCCCGTGAGTCGTCATCGCCCTTCAGTCGATGTGTTATTTCGTTCGACAGCAAAAATCGCGGGTAAAAATGCGGTGGGTATTATCATGACCGGCATGGGTTCTGACGGTGCCTCTGGGATGTTGGAAATGCATGATGCGGGTGCTTACACAATTGCACAGGATGAGGCGAGCAGTGTTGTTTATGGGATGCCCAAAGAGGCCGTAAAATGTGGCGGGGTCGATAAGATTATTTCACTAGGGGATATTCCCCGGGCGATCTGCTCATTTAGCGAGTAAAGCCCGGTAAAAAACCTGCAGTTATTTATGCCGCTGGCGCATTTCTCAGGAAGGCTTTATGGCGTTTTTTCTCTTTGCGGAAGGTGCGCCATGCAAGCCACAGTTTTCTGATAGGTGTCAGCGAGGTGCGGTGCTCCAGAACCCGATAACCATCTTTTTCAATCTCGTCGAGAATCGTGCGGTAAATAGCGGACATGATCAGGCCGCTGCGTTGTGGATGTCGGTCGCAGTCTGGCAGCAGTTCGAAGGCTTCATTGTAATAATTTTGCGCGCGTTCAGCCTGAAATTTAAGCAGGGCACGGATGTTATCTGTCGTTTTGTTTTCCATCAGCTCATCTGTTGTTACCCCAAAACGCTCTAATTCATCGAGCGGGATATAGAGTCGTCCACGGACGCTATCTTCATGTACATCCCGCAGGATATTAGTGAGCTGAAACGCCATGCCGAGTGAATGTGCATATTTCAGCGTTTTGCGGTCGTCATAACCAAAGATCTCCGCAGACATCAGCCCAACCACGCTTGCCACACGGTAGCAGTAGAGTGAAAGCTCTTTGAAAGTGGGGTAGGCATTGTAATCCAGGTCCATCTCCATGCCATCGATGATTTCAATGAAATGCTCCTGAGATAGGTCAAAGTCTTTAATGGTCTGCTGCAGCGCCTTGCCGACCATGTGCTCTGCTTTGTCTTCATATACTTTCGCGATTTCTTCACGCCACCAGGCCAGTTTGATGCGCGCAATCTCATGCTCTTCGGTCTCATCAACCACATCGTCTACCTCGCGGCAGAAGGCGTAGAGCGATATGATAGCGCGGCGCTGCTGAGGCGGCAGAAAGAGGAAGCTGTAGTAGAAGCTAGAGCCGCTTTTGGCAGCTTTGTCCTGGCAATATTGGTCGGGTGTCATGGCTTATCGAATCTAATCATTAATCTAAACGGCCAATGATCCCGATGTGAGGCTTGCGAGTCAAGTTTAGCTCGCATTGTTGTCTGTAATGGGCAGGGATAAGCCCTGAATGGATAATCCCCTGTTTTGAGAGTGGGTTCGGCGCTAGAGTTTGTTGTATTTATTGTTTTGACTGATGGCCAGGGTATTGTTCACCAGATCCTGGATAGATTGCCGATCTTTCGGCTCAATGATGGTGAATTCAATGCTCATTTCGTAGCCTTCTTTTTTCTTTTCTACTTTTAATATCTTGCCATAAATATCATCGCACTCGATGCCGAGTATGTTGAAATCAAGTATAAATCTAACAAAAAAATAGGGGTCTATTTTGACGTTGGTGTAGGCGAGCATGCCGCCGGTGCTGATGTTCGATATTCTGCCGCTGTTCTGTTCCGAGGTGATGATCTTCCCTTCGCAGACATGGAATTTGAACGGGATATTAACGTCCACACGAGGGCTGCGTCGTATCTCTCTTTCCGGGATTTTAAGCGGCTCTGGGTTTGTCACGCTTAACAGTTCGTACATTGAAACTGCTTCACGTTTTCCCTTCACGATCACCTGCATTGCGTCGCCAACATCAGCGATGTCGTTAACTTGTTGGAACGTGGTGTCGCTGATCAAAATCTGGCCACGCACCGTGTGTGATTCAATTCGTGCGGCCAAATTAACGTCGGCCCCGATAATGGTTTGTTCGTTATACAGTGCTGAACCCAATTTGCTGGCAACGACTTCACCAGTGTTGATGCCAATTCCCATGTAGAGCGATGGCATACCAAGCTGTTGGTTCTCGCGGTTGAATTTATACATTGCGATCTGCATTTCAGCGGCACAGGTCACCGCGTCTTCAGCATCTTTTTTTATACCATCATATGAACCGAAGAGCGCGAGGATTGAATCACCCATGAGCTTGTCGATAGTGCCATTGTGACGGTAGATGATTTCACTCATGTGCTCAAAATAGCGGTTGAGCATACTAATTGTTTGTTCTGGGCTGTAGGTTTCAGAGATCACGGTATAGCCGCGAAGATCTGAAATTAAAATGGTGGCGTCATAGGTATCTCGCCGCGACTGTATCCAGTCCATTTTATTAGTGATGAGGTCTATCTCTTGTTCAAGGGTATGCATCTGTTCGTTGATGGGAACCGATTCATCTTTAGAATGGCTGAGGGCATCAAGGAATTCATGGGTGGGTGCCAGGATGCTCAGAATCTGCGACTTTGAGTCATTCGTTAATATGGGCTGGCCAGATGCTTTAGTTTTTTTCAATAATTGAATGCGCGCTAGTGCCCATGTGGAAAGTATAGCGATAACAGTGGCGCTGATAATGAATATCAGCGCTTTGTCATTACCCTTGGTAAGATAAATAGCGGTAAGAGACGGTATTAGCGCAACTACAAACAGTCCGCCCACTGAAGTGGGGGTTGTTGACGCGGTTTTATCTGGAGTGATTGGCATTTACTCAATTATCATCTTCATGATTTTCATAATAACTATCGGCGAATGTGATCATGCCTTAAGCACCGAAATCGCCTTAATATTGAAATGATTATCTTATTTTCTGGAGGGCGGCCAAAGCGACAGTGGTATTGAGGTTGATAAATGCATTGGATTGGTTACTAAAGTCCACATTGACCGCCCCTTGTTGCGCCAGCCATAAGGCTGCCTTTTGATTCTTGGCAGAAAGATAGGCCTGAAGGGAATCGGTTAAATCACGGTGGATTATTGAAAAGAGCGGTTGGCTGCGATGACCATCATGTGCGGTAAATAGCCTGGCCTCTGTCTGATTGGCGGTGTTGATAATATGCTGGATTAAACCGAGAGGAAGCTGAGGGCTGTCGCACGGCACCGTTAAAAGCCAGTCACTTTTACATTGCAACAGTGCGCTAAGAATTCCGCCAAGAGGTCCCTGTTTTTTTATCTGGTCAGTAATAACTGGGTAGCCGTATGCTTGATAATGTTCAATGTTGCGATTGGCACTAATGACGATATTTGAGGTCTGAGGTGTTAGTCGTGCGATGACATGTTCTATTAATGGCTTTCCATCTAGCTCAATCAGCCCTTTGTCGATGCCACCCATACGGCGTCCTTCACCGCCTGCTAATATTACTGTCGTGATGTCAGCTGCTGTAATTGTGTTAATTACGTTCATGTAATGAGTTCATTGAAGGGGATCACTTCAACGAGGTCGCCCGGTTTAATGATGCTCTCAGGTGGAATAATCGTGAGGCTATTTGCCCAAACTGTTGAGCTTAAAACACCGGAGCCCTGCTTTCCAAAGGTAGTTACTTCACTGCCGTGAGTTGTGGTTGATATACGTGAGCGGACATACTCTTGCCGCGTGCCTTTTTTGATATGGCTAAATTGCGCGCGGATTTTTATGCGCTGCGGCTGCACATCCTCGATACCCTGCATACGTAAAATATAGGGGCGTGCAAACAGGCAGAAGGTGACAAATAGTGAAACGGGGTTGCCGGGCAGTCCAAAATAGGGGGTGTTGTTAACCTCCCCAAAGGCGAGTGGTTTGCCGGGTTTGATGTTTAGCTTCCAGATATCAAGTGTGCCGAGTTGATCAATCGCGGCTTTGACATGGTCTTCTTCACCGACTGAAACGCCACCGCTGCTAATGATCAGGTCAGCGCTATCTGCGGCCTTTTTAAGTGTGTCGATTGTTGCGGGCAGTGCGTCGGGAATGGTGCCGAGATCGATAATCTCGCAGTTAAGTGCCTGTAAAAAACCCGTCAGCGTAAAATGGTTGGCATTGAAGCACTTGCCATCCTGTAATGGGTCGCCGGGCATCAGCAGTTCATTACCGGTTGAGATCAGTGCGACCTTTAGTCGGCGAAAGAGCGGGATAGTGGCAATGCCATTGGCCGCGATTAATCCCATTATTTGCGGTTGAATGCGGCAACCTGCGGGCATGAACGCTGTGCCTTTTTTGATGTCTTCGCCAGCCTGTCGGATGTGTTGGCCTTGGCGTGGACGAGCATTAAATGTGACGTAGCCATTTTTCTCATGGCACTGCTCTTGAGGAATAATGGTGTCCGCGCCACTTGGAATGGCTGCGCCGGTAAAGATGCGAGCCGCGCTATGGCACTTCAGTTCAGATGCCACATCACCTGCGATGATGCGTTGCGAAATGGCGAGGGTGGTTGGTTCGTGTTCAGATAGATCGCCGTAATGTATCGCATAACCATCCATCGCGCTATTGTCGGTTGGCGGCACCGGGTGTGGGGCGATTAACGGTTTTGCAAGTACGCGTCCTAGTGTATTGGCGAGGAGGCACTGCTCAATTTCATCAACGGGTTTGGCATTGGTGAGCAATAGCTCAAGTACCTCGCTTGCGCTGAGAAGAGTTGGCTTGGTATTAATGATTAAATCTCACGCAGTCGAGGAATTAAATCGACGAAATTACATGGTTTATTACGGCTATCGAGCTGTTCTTTTAGGATGCCTTCCCATGCGGTGCGGCAAGCGCCAGGTGAGCCAGGAATGCAAAAAACAAAGGTGGCGTTGGCAATGCCGCCGAGCGCGCGGGACTGTATCGTTGAGGTTTTGATCTCGTTAAATGAGAGCATGCGGAAGAGTTCACCAAAGCCTTCAACTTCTTTGTCGAGTAGTGGGGTGATGGCTTCGGGGGTGCCATCACGGCCGGTGAGTCCGGTGCCGCCACTAATGATGATGACCTGTACATGGGCATCTGCAATCCAGCGTGAAACCAGCGCTCGGATTTGATAGATGTCATCCGGCAGGATTATTTTCTTTTCAGCCATGGTGTGACCTGCCGTGGTGATCTGTTCCAAAAGGTATTTGCCAGATCGGTCTGTTTCATCATCGCGCGTATCAGAGACCGTTAATAACGCAATCTTGAGTGGTGTAAATGTCATGGGTGATTACTCATGGGGTTGTTATGGTGGTGCTGGTTTATATTGCTCATGAGCCATTAAGCGCAATATTTTATATCGCTCACTCTCTGTTGAGGTGCTTAACGCTTATATTAGCATGAAGTTTGTGTTGCGGGCTTTGTACGGTATTACTATAGTGATTGAGGCGGGATGTCTGTTGAAACCACAGTTATCCCCTGTTCGAAGTTCACACAAGTACGGGGGAATACTGGTGAGCTTCTAGCAGGGGAGTCCTGTGACTGGGTTATTTCATTGGTAATGAAATGATGTTTGTTGGCTGCTTAATCATGAATGTCACTTTTATGATTGCAGAATGTGGGCGCTGTTATCGAAGCGATCGAGCTGCTTTCTGAATGCCAGAAAAAACAGTGTGCTCAGGTCGGTCTGTATCGGGTTGAAGCGAATTCCAGTTAAGAACAGGCCGCTTTCATCATCCAGCTCTGACCAGATTATTTCAGCTTCAATCGACATGTCCAGGTCATCCGCCTGGTAAGATAGGGTGGATGTGCTCCCTTCCTGCACTGGCGTCTCCATTAATATTCTGACGCCCGTCATCGAGACATCTTGAATGTCACTAATTTCGTGTGAAGTTTCATTGATTGAGATATGGAACGCGCCACTATTTTCGGCTACATCTGAAATGGGGTGTCTTTCTGAAACGCGTTTTTCGCAGCTGGCTGGCATGCCTGACCTCCTGTCTTGGCGGTGAATTGTTTGACTTACTGTTGCGTATCGACACCTTGCTGTGTGACTTGATGCGTCATGAGCAAAAAACTTAAATAAATATACTGGTGTGATTTCGCTGTCAGTATTTACTGACAAATTGCTGTTTGATATGTGAACATCCTTGTTCAACCGTTAATTTTCTAAGCGCTACTCTTTACCCTGCAGTTGAAGCAGTATCGCTTCATTTTCAAGGGTTGATGTGTCTGATGTGATCTCTTCACCGCTGGCGATGGTGCGTAGTAGACGGCGCATGATTTTGCCGGAGCGGGTTTTCGGCAGGTTATCGGCGTAGCGAATATTGCTCGGTTTTGCGATCGCACCGATCTGCTCACCAACCCAATTACGCAATTCTGCGGTTAAGGTGTCATCAATACCACTGGCGGGACGGTCTCCTTTGAGTACCACATAGGCGAAGATCGCTTCGCCCTTGATTTCATCGGGGCGGCCAACAACGGCTGCTTCAACGACGGCCGGGTGGGCGACCAGTGCCGATTCCACTTCCATCGTACCGAGGCGATGACCGGAGACATTCAGGACATCATCGAT
>Ga0316204_10011420_pt1 | contig 11117 bp, 11 predicted proteins | sample 6monrhotite_MG_2_FD_205661 | JGI IMG/M metagenome (GOLD analysis project Ga0316204, IMG submission 205661) | Microbial mat bacterial communities from mineral coupon in-situ incubated in ocean water Damariscotta River, Maine, United States -... | ecosystem: Environmental > Aquatic > Marine >...
TGCCAGTTTATCTAAACGCGGGTCTGGCATGGGCACTATGCCAACATTTGGCTCGATGGTGCAAAACGGATAGTTTTCCGCCTGAATCTCTGCTCTTGTCAGTGCATTAAACAGTGTTGATTTGCCTACGTTTGGCAGGCCAACTATGCCGCATTTGAAACCCATGGTTTTCTCCGGATGTTTGTTATTGCCCGCTTAGTTTGGGTGGGAACCGGGTGGTTTTTTAATCCCCCTCGGTCCCCCTTTTTCTAAGGGGGAGGTACATTTTCTTTCTCCCTTTTTCTAAGGGGGAAGCTTTCTTAACTCCCCCTTTCTAAGTAAGGAGGGAGATCTATTACTTGCTGTGTAAACGATGTACGGCTTTCTCCCAGCTGCCTTCAGCTAGCAGGGGTAAGGCTCTTAGTGCATCGTCAATTGAATTATCTATGCTGATCTGCTCATCTTTTGAGGCGCGGTGCAGCACAAAATCGGATACCTGGTCTCTGTGACCAGGGTGACCGATACCGATTCTTAGTCGGTGAAATTCTTTACCCATTTGCGCAATAATATCTCGCAGGCCATTGTGCCCGCCATGTCCGCCGGCGGTTTTTAAACGGGCGGTGCCAGGATCGAGGTCTAACTCATCGTGAGCGACTAAAATATTATCAACGGGAATTTTATAGAATGTAGCCAGCTTGTGTACCGCCAGACCACTTCGATTCATAAAGGTGTCGGGCTTGATTAGCCAGACGTCTCGGCCTTCCAGCTCCACCTTACAAACCTCGCCTGAAAATTTGCTTTCAGGACGAAAATGCGCGCCCTTAAGACGCGCAATTTCTTCAACGAACCAGAAGCCGGCGTTATGTCGGGTTTGCTCATATTTTGATCCGGGATTGCCTAAACCGACAATCAGATCAATATTCACCGTTTTACCCGACATACGCCGCCCTTCCTTCAAAGACTATTAATCTTCAGAAGGAGCTTCGTCTGCTGCTGCAGCGGCTGGAGCCTCTTCAGTTTCTTCCTTAACAACCTTAGGTGCATGGATAGAAACAATTGCCGTATCGTGATTTTCATCACCGTGGCTCAGTGCAGTTAATGTAACACCCTTAGGCATTGTCATTTCAGTCAGGTGAATAGATCCACCCAGCTCTAACGCAGAAATATCAACTTCGATGAACTCAGGAATATCTTTTGGCAGACATTCGATTTCAACTTCATTTACAACGTGACTTACCAGGCCGCCAGCTTTAACGCCAGGTGCTACATCTTCGCCAGTGAAGTGTATTGGTACGTGGATGTGCATTTTTTTCTTAGCATCAATACGCTGAAAATCGATGTGCATTACATCAACTTTAAATGGGTGATGCTGGATATCACGAACGATAACTTTTTCTGCTTTTTTATCGTCAATTTTCAGGCTAACAATTGAAGAATAGAAAACTTCATTATTTACCTGTGGACGAATTTCGCGCTGGTCAATTGTTAAGCTAAGAGGTTCGCCTGAACCGTAAACAATCGCAGGCATTTTCTCTTGATGACGCAGGCGGCGGCTCGCACCCTTCCCCAGGTCTGTACGCGTTTCAGCGTTAATTTCAATAGTCATAATAGACTCCAGTAATATATGCCCAGACGACGCGACCATAGCCTGGGCGAAAAAAGAGGGCGAATTATACATGAGGTTGGGGTTTTACGGTACTGATTGTGGGGCGGTTTTGGGGAAATGTTGTGATTTTGGGGCATTCTGCTGGAAATATGAGCCCGTTATGCTGTTGGTGGTATCAATACGGAGGACAGAGCGCCAAAAGCTGCGGTCTGTCCCCAGGAGAAGGAGGCTGGATAAAGGAGAAGAATCAGCCGCCCACCCTCGGGGTCAGACCTCCGCTGTTTGAGCTCTGACCCCTGTTTTGATACCACAGAAGTAAATCGTGAATCTCTCACCCACTCGTCAACTTCGCATAAAGCAGTGGCAACTCTTTCGGCAACTCCTGCGGTTTTTTAATTTGCACATACGCACTGGTGCCAAACATATAGGGTAAATAACTGCCCGCCTCTGGATCGATGGTCACACAAAATGGCAGCAGACCTTTTTGTCGTGCTTCAATAATCGCCATGCGGGTATCTTCTATGCCGTATCTGCCCTCATATACATCCAGGTCATTGGGTTTACCATCGGTAAGCAATAATAAAATTCGTTGCTGGGCTTTACGCTCTTCTAATAAATTGGTGGCATGGCGAATGGCTGCACCCATGCGGGTATAAAAGCCGGGTTTGATTGCGGCGATTCTACCTCTTGTGCTGGCGTTATAATTTTCTTTAAAGGTTTTTAAGCTATGCAATCGAACATGGTTTCTATATCGGGAGGAAAAACCATACATTGCAAAACCATCACCTGTGGCGCTTAGTGCTTCTGAAAACAGCATTAAACTATCACGGATAACATCTATCACTCTGGCATTTTGATTTACTGATGCATCGGTCGATAAAGATAAATCAGCCAGTAACAAACAATCTAAATCACGAATGCCTCCGCGAAAATCTTTAAATAAGCCCTGATCATTTGGTGCATGCCCCTGCATGTGTGCGACTTTAAAATCCAGGTAAGCATTCATATCCAGCTCACTGCCTTCGGGCTGCCCCCGGTGCCAGACTCGTTGGGGTGCCAGCGCTTCAAACTGTTTACGAATACGTCTTGCACCGGAGCGTAAATGCTGGGGTAATTCCTGTGGCTCGGCATCAGCAGCAATCATGGGTAATAAACAACAAAAATCTTCTACCATGGTTTGTTTTCTGTAATCCCATTCGGGCAATAAAATACCTTCGCCCAGTTGCATATCATCCTGCTCGGCTGAGGGTAAATCCAGATCAAAACGAATACGTTTTGCGGTGGCTTTGTTATCACGAGCAACACTGAGTTTATCTAAATCATTCGCCGCTTCTTCCGCCGATGCCAGGTCTTCATCTTCATCGGTGGTTCTATCAACTTTTATGTATTCTGCCCAGCTAAAAATGTTTTCAAATCGATCCAGCACCAGGCCATTATTTCCATCGGGCATTTCTACCTGTTCGGCTTTGTAATGGCGTTGCTCTTCGGGCACTACAACTTCACCAGCTTCTTGCGATTGTTGTTGTGTGTCCTCATCCAGTTTTGTTAACGAACTGTTTGTCTGCGATGTCATGGGATGTAACCATAAATACACAGGTGAAATTTTCATTTCAGAAAAATTTTCACTAATATCTGATGCTTTCACAGAACCTGGCTCACGAAGTGCCTGGCTGATAATAGCTTCCTGTTGAATTTGTTCTTCGTTTAATATTTTTTTATCAGGCCTGATTTGTAATTGCGCTTCTACTAGTGTGTCATAACGATTTTGTAAACCGGGATATTTTTCTAACACCTGTAAACAGGCTTGTTGATTATTTTCTATCCACGCACCTGAACTGTCAGTGGTATTGGTAGATGATTCAGTTGAAGCCAGGGCGGCTAACCAGAAATATAAATTTTGATTCAGTTCTATACTGGGAAACAGGTCAATACTTGAAGGAAGGTATAGTGCATCACGATCACGCCAGCCCAGCTCAACTTTTTGTTCAGACCCTGCCAGGCGCTGCAGCCAGTTGCGCTGCGCCGTGTTGTCTGTTGCTGCTGACACACCCACTTTCATTCCACCATCGCCACCCAGGGCACGAAAGAAAATGCCAATGCGTTTATTCATTTGTTTAAAAGTAACTTCGGCTTGTGGGTAATGTTTATTGGCAGTACTGGTGACCATTCGATGCCATAACTTACCGACGTGTTCTTCGAACTCGACCATGGTATGTATTTTATGTAGAACTGAATTTTTACTCATGCTTCTGTTCTCTTTACAAACGTAATAACGATGTTAAGTGTTTGAAGATATCAATATTAAATAATTATCGATCACTTTCCTGCCTGGCATCCTGCCCTGACTTCCAACGAATTATCGGGGCTTCATTATTTTTAAACTGCACCTGTTCACAGGCGCTTAAACATTGCCCGCACTGGGTGCAGGTAAACATACTGCGTTTTATGGTGCGTGGTTTTAGTCGCATTGGGCAAACCTCATCGCAGGCGTCAGCGCAATCGGAGCATAATTTTGCACGTGGGCGATCAAAACTTACCACCATGGCTTTACGGTTTGCCATCCACACAAAACTTTGAAACACACCCACCGCACAACCAAACCGGCAAAACAAATGCCGCGCAAACATAAATTCAATGGTTAAGGCCACGGTTGCCGCACTTATAAAAATTGATTGGCGCATGCTTAGCTCACCGCTAAATAAATTGCCGTATATTTCTGCTGGCGGTAACAGGTAGGTAATTAAAACAACCGCCCATAAAAATGCAAAACCTAACACCGCAATGGTGACTAACAGCCAATATTTTTTGCTTCTTGGAATTTCACTTCCATCGGCACGTTTATTGGACATTTCTTTTTTGTCCCACAGGCTAAATTTTCCTGAAGCTCGGCGCATTAAATTATTGATGGTTTCGACCACCGAAAAATGCGGGCATAACCAGCCGCAATATAAACGGCCATATTTCCATGACACCCAGAAGGCAAAACCCAGCAGCCCAGCCAGCGGTAAAAACCCTCTTACAATTAAATTAATAATGCCATCAGAAACCGGGGCTTCACCTTTTAAAAAAGGATCAAGGCCTAATGTCCAGGGCTGAGAAAATATAATAAAGTGCCCTAAATTTAAATCAAAGCGAAAAATATCGAGTATGGGCGCAAAAATAAACAGCACAAAAAAACCCAGCTGAAAAATACGACGCTGCGGGTTTCTAAAACTTTTAACGGCTGAATCTGATTTGCTCATTACTCATTGCTCACTACTCTGGCCAATATGGGAGATGAATCATCAAGGTCGCAACTCGGGCCAATAATATGATAGTGATAATGTTGATTGTTAATCGCGCGGGACAATCCAAACGCGCCCATAAAGACTAACGCTGCATGGATGCTAAGAAAATAAAGCACACCCACTAACCATGTACCGGGCTCATCCAGACCACCAATAAAAACAATCATTAAACTAACAAAAACAATCATTACCCCCGCCCACAAACTTGCGACAAAAGCTTGTTTCAGGTGGCATCGCACCACCGCAGAGGGGTGCTGTTTATTTTTAAAATAAACCAGGCTTAAAACCAGAAAAGCCAGACCAGGGAAAAACAGCAGATTAATTAAATACAGACACTCTGCAACAATCGCCAGGGTGTAATCTTCTTTTTCTGCTGCTTCTGCCTCTAATAAATTACTCACCGTATGTGGCATAAACAACATCCATCAGTGCCTGCACTGTTTCTTCATCATCGGTTAATGGCTCAACCATTGCCGCACGGCAGGCTTCCACCTCACTAAAACCACCCTGAATCAACGTTGCGGTATAAACCAGTAATCGCGTGCTCGCGCTTTCTTCCAGATCATGATCTTTGAGCGCACGAAAGGCTCGTGCAAGAGACACCAGCTGTTTTGCCTTAAACGAGGGCAAGCCGGTTTCACCTTCAACAATCGCCTGTTCGGTTTGCGCATCGGGGTAATCAAAACGAATACTCACAAAGCGTTGTCGGGTGCTCGGCTTCATGCCTTTAAGCATGTTCTGATAACCGGGGTTATAGGATACCACCAGCATAAACTCCGCCGGAGCTTCTAACTCCTCACCGGTACGTTCAATCGGTAAAATACGTCGATCATCGGACAAAGGATGTAAAACTACTGTGGTGTCTTTACGGGCTTCAACCACTTCATCGAGATAACATATTCCACCTTCTCTTACTGCGCGAGTTAGTGGCCCATCAACCCAGTAAGTTGAGCCATCACCAATCAGGTGTCGACCTACCAGGTCGGTGGCGGTGAGATCATCATGACAGGCAACGGTATTTAATGGTCGATTTAATCGCGCCGCCATATATCGAATGAATCGAGTTTTACCGCAGCCAGTTGGGCCTTTAATTAATACGGGCAATTGATGACGCCAGGCGTGTTCAAACAACTCTATTTCATTACCACTGGGCAGGTAAAAAGGCTCATCAGTATTTTGCAGTGTTTTTTTATCTTTGGGTATCTCTTGTACATTATCCACCGGGCGGGTCTCCTTATATCTTGTTACGGAGTTCTGGAAAAAAACGGGGGCCGTGGTTTAACATCACGACCCCCGTTGAATACTACCTTTTAGCTCGATGTATTACTCGGCGCCTCAGGCAGTTCTCTCTTCTCCTCCTACAAAGAAGCTGGTGATGTAGCAGATCAGACCAATCAGGAATACAACTCCTGCGGCTTCACGCATCCAGTAGAACAGGGCAATATTATCCTGCACTAACATAAATGACTCAGGGGCCTCGCCCATGCGCTGCATCCAGATCTGTAATATGCCGGCACCTGTCAGGAACAGGGTGATAAACACCATTGCCACTGTCATTAACCAGAATGACCACATTTCCAGTGTCTGAGATTTTTCACTGTTTGCTGCAGCCCTTCCATTCAGTATCGGCATGGCATAAGAGATAATCGCCAGTACTACCATTACATACGCACCGTAAAAGGCCATATGACCATGGGCTGCAGTGATCTGCGTACCATGTGTGTAGTAGTTAACCGGTGCCAGTGTATGCAGGAAGCCCCACACACCTGCGCCCAGAAATGCCATTACCGGTGTACCCAGTGCCCATAACATAGCGGCTTTATTGGGATGTTCACGGCGACGACGGTTTACCATATTGAAGGCGAATATCACCATCATAAAGAATGGAATTGGCTCTAATGCTGAGAAAATACTTCCCCACCACTGCCAGTACTCAGGTGCACCGATCCAGTAGTAGTGATGACCCGTTCCGATGATGCCGGTAATCAGGCTCATGGCAATAATCACATATAACCACTTCTCAATAATCTCACGGTCAACACCGGTCATTTTGATTAATACAAAGGCCAGAATGGCACCCATGATTAATTCCCACACACCTTCTACCCAAAGATGAACAACCCACCACCAGAAGTATTTATCCAGTATTAAGTTTTCAGGGTTATAAAATGAGAACAGGAAGAATATTGCCAGACCCCAGAGGCCCAGTAACAGAATCATACTAATAACGGTTTTACGCCCTTTTAGCACGGTTAAACTAATGTTGTACAAAAAGGCCAGGGCCACAACCACGATACCTATTTTGGTTATGGTGGGCTGCTCGAGAAACTCTCGACCCATGGTGGGCAATAGATCATTTCCGGTTATCTGAGCAAGCGTTGCATAAGGCACCGCTAAATAACCAACAATAGTTAAAGCACCGGCAACCAGAAATATCCAGAACATGATCATTGCCAGTTTCGGGCTATGTAATTCGTTTTCGGATTCTTCTGGTACCATATAATAAGCTGCGCCCATAAAACCGAACAACAACCATACAATTAACAGATTGGTGTGCACCATGCGGGCAACGTTAAAGGGAATTTCTGGGAACAGAAAATCACCTACGACATATTGCAAACCCATAATGATGCCGAACAAAATCTGCCCTACGAACAGACCAATTGCAGCAATAAAATAAGGCTTGGCTACGGATTGAGTTTGATATTGCATTTATTACTCTCCTTAACCCTGTATGTTTGGCGGCCAGTTTGCTGTGTTAACTTCTGATGTCCACTTAAGGAATTCAGCAATTGCACTCAGCTCTTCATCGCTTAAATTAAATTGCGGCATACTGCGTCGGCCTGGAATACCTTCCACCGGACGACTCTGAATAAACGCCATAATTGCTTCTTTTGAACTGCCAAAACGCTGATATACATTGCCCAGCTCTGGTGCAAAATATGCGCCTTCGCCAAGTAAGGTATGACAACCGATGCAGTTATTGTCTTCCCAAACCTTTTTTCCTAAAGCAACTTCATGTGTAATATTTTCACGATGATCTCGCTCGGGTAAGGTACCCATTGTGTCGAAGGTTAACGCCACAAAGAACAGGAAGAAAAACGCAGACCCACCATAAAAGGTGTTTCGCGCCATGGATTTAGTGAATTTTTCGCTCATGGTCTAGCCCCTGTGCTCCACTGTTAATGTCAAATGCAATTAACACATAAGAGCTCAATGTATGACATTGACCTTTATCAATTTAGAAAAAACAGGGTATATGCCTGCTCACTGAAACCTTTATGTTAGACACAAGGTTTAAGTCGCCAGATAGAGAAATCTGGCTTAAGCGTTTGATAATAGAAACGAAGTTATTATAAAAGCCGCTTCAACCCGGCCACGTCAAGCAAGCTAACATCATTATTGCTCACTTCTATCAAGCCTTGTTTACTGAGACGTTTAAGTATGCGAGAGAATGTTTCTGGTTGTATTGAAAGGCGTGATGCGATAACACTTTTAGGCGTACTTAAGTGAATTGCCGATAGTTGTAATGCTTCTTCGGGCAGTTGTTCCAGTAAAAAAACTACCAGGCGATATGTTGCATTATGTAATGACAGATTATTAATGTCCTCAACCCGCGCTCGCAATAAACGGCTCATACTGGCAAGCAAATGAAAACAGGTTTCCGGTGATTCATGCAATACACTAACAAATGTTTTCATATTAAAACTACTTAACTCACTGCGCTCAATTGCCTGTGCATACACTGGATAAATACTTTTATTCATAAACATAATAGCTTCTGCAAAGGTATCACCGGGGCGTATAATTTCTAGCACCTTTTCATCACCATCTGCTGATATACCAAATAACTTTATCTGCCCCTTGTTCAGTAAATAAAAATTATCTGCCTGCTGCCCAGCCTCGAATAAGGTTTGTTTAGGTGACAGCTCTACTTTGTGACCTGATGATATAACCTTGTTAAATTGAGCATCTTCCAATGCGTCAAAGAGATACACACTTTTTATGGATTGAATTTCTTCTTGAGTATATTTCATATGCGTATTCTCATGTTTACACAAAATTTAAAATTGATCTTTATCAATGCCTGCGATAAAACATTATGATTATTATACATTTTTCTTGTAAAGACTTCCGTGTTGTTTAGCCCATACACTCAGGACGCCAATATGCAGAATCTTCAGCTAATTTTGGCAGGCCCTTATCAGGCCTGTTTAAATACAAAAAAAATATGGAATGAGGCCTGCAAACAATACAGCCTTGAAATTGAAATTACAAACCTGGATGAACAACTGGGCAAAACATTAGAAAAAGATCTTAATATAAAATCCTTTCCCGCGCTTATAGTAAACAATGAGGTTAAAGCTGTGGGGCACCCAAACAGAGATGCGGCATTTGAACTGATTAAAAAATTATTTGAAAAAAACAAAGAAGCTTAAATATCTTTGACACAAAGGCACAAAGAACTCAGAGAAAAGCTTTATTATTGTAGACATAATAAAAGAGGAGCAAGCACAACGCGATGCAGTAGAAGATAATTCGTAGAAATGAATTGCGCCACCGAGGAGGCGGTTATTCTTCCCCCTTAGAAAAAGGGGGACCGAGGGGGCGGTTTTTCTTCCCCCTTGGAAAAAGGGGGACCGAGGGGGATTTAAAACAACAGTAGTTCAAAAAAAACTATAAACATAGAGCCAAAAGCCAATCTCCTCCAACCCCTCTTTATCAAAGAGGGGAGCTACACTTTCTAGATTCATGGTTCATCAATAAGTTACACCTTAACTTACTGACATAGGAACTGCCCCCGAGTACGGAAACGATATGGCTCTAGCAATGACGAAAGTCTATGGGCAAACGACTAAAGACGTCTTTTCCATGTTAGTCCATATACATGGAGCTGACTGACTCATTTTGATAGATGCGTCGAATGGTTTCTGCCAGCATGGTTGCAATCGATAACTGACGCACCTTGCCACAATGTTTGGCTTCTTCGGTTAAAGGAATTGTATCGGTTACTACCAGCTCATCGAGCTGTGAATTAGTCAGATTTTCAATTGCCGAGCCCGATAATACCGGGTGTGTACAATATGCGGCAACACTCACCGCACCATGTTCTTTTAGTGCCCCAGCCGCATTACAAAGCGTACCGGCAGTATCAACAAGGTCATCTACCAGCACACAGTTTTTACCTTCAACATCACCAATAATATTCATTACCTGGGCAACATTCGCCTTAGGCCGACGTTTGTCGATAATGGCAAGATCTGCATCACCTAAACGCTTAGCTAATGCTCGAGCACGCACCACTCCACCCACATCAGGTGAAACCACTAATAAGTTCTCATGACGCTGACGCCATACATCACCTAACAAAATAGGTGACGCATAAACATTATCTACGGGAATATTAAAGAACCCCTGAATCTGGTCCGCATGCAGGTCAACGGTAAGAATTCTGTCAAGACCAACACTTTCCAGCATATTGGCAACCACTTTCGCAGTAATAGGCACACGGGAAGAACGAGGGCGGCGATCCTGGCGTGAGTAGCCAAAATAAGGCACTACCGCAGTCACTCTTGCCGCTGAAGATCGACGCAGTGCATCAATCATCACCATCAGTTCCATAATATGGTCATTAGTGGGCTGACTGGTTGGCTGGATAATGAAAATTTCACGACCACGCACGGTTTCTTCAATTTCAACGCTGACTTCACCATCGCTGAAGGTTTGTACAGTGGCTTTACCAAGGGAAATATGCAGATGTGACGCTATGCGGCGGGCTAGTTCCGGGTTTGCATTACCCGAAAAAATCATCAACTCGGAATCAGTTTCGTTCACAGTATGTTTCGCTACAGGGTTAGAACAAAAGGGCTTGTTCGTTAGAACAGACCATATCAAATCCGGGGTGTGTTCGATAGAGACTGTTTGAAAAAAAATTTGCTCTATCAATAGAATCTCTTTCTATTGAGACTCTTTTGGTGCGCCTTTGGGCGCACATGTGCGCTTGAAAGCGCACCTACACATGACTTCGTTGAATTTATACGAAGTATGTGGTTTTTCACGACGGGAGGATTACTCGGGCTTTCCCTGCCCTCGCCCCTGCGGGGTCAGTGAATAAAAAGCAATTCACTGCTAAAAATCGCTCCAGGCGATTTTTTCAAACCTCTTTCGGTTCGAAGCCTCCCGGGTGATACTGCAAAAGAACTTCACTGGGATTATACCCTGGTGGTTTCTTACAGTTTCTCTAT
>Ga0316204_10011422_pt1 | contig 11115 bp, 6 predicted proteins | sample 6monrhotite_MG_2_FD_205661 | JGI IMG/M metagenome (GOLD analysis project Ga0316204, IMG submission 205661) | Microbial mat bacterial communities from mineral coupon in-situ incubated in ocean water Damariscotta River, Maine, United States -... | ecosystem: Environmental > Aquatic > Marine >...
GCTTGGGGGAAGGCTTCGCGGACATAGGAATAACACATCCCGGAAGTGACGATGCCTAATTTGGTGTCGCGGATTTCCGTCTGGTTGATGTCGAGACGCTCAGCCAAGTCGGCCATGTGCAGCATGCGATCTTCAATCACGATGTGCCGGCTGATCGCTTGCCGAGGCAGCAGGACGTATTTGTCGAAATCAGGTTGAAACCCAGTGGCCCCGTTGCGCGACGGATCGGGGGACCCCAGCGTGACGCGACTTTGCGTATGGCAAACCCGCGTGGTGAGCCGCAACATAACGGGCGTGTCGTATTTTTCGCTCAGGTGCAAAGCGATTCCGACAAAGTCCTTCGCCTCCTGGCTGTTGGAGGGTTCGAGCATGGGCAGTTTGGCGGCGCGGGCGTAATGCCGACTGTCTTGTTCATTTTGCGAACTGTGCGCCGAAGGGTCATCCCCGACGATGACTAGCATGCCGCCGTTGATGCCTGTGTACGAAGCGGAGAACAACGGATCGGCTGCCACGTTCAGTCCGACGTGTTTCATGGAGACCATCGAGCGGACACCCGCGTATGCGGCTCCCAGCGCGGTCTCCAACGCGACCTTCTCGTTCACCGACCACATGGCTTCCATTGAGCCGTAGGTCGAGGCACTCTCCACGATTTCCGTGGCAGGAGTTCCCGGGTAGCCGGTGGCGACACGAATGCCACTTTCGTAGGCGCCGCGCGCGACCGCTTGGTTGCCCGAAAGTAATAGTGGTTGCAAAGGGTTCGTCATGAACTACCGGTCTGTCAAAACAGGACTTGTGAGGTCAATGGCACTGGCCGTTTCATTACGTGCGAGCAAATCGGACACCGTTTCAATTTTGGCGGAGAAATCAATGAACGGCATCATTCCGGTCAGCACTGCGGCAGCACCGACTTCTACAAAACGTCCGATGCCCAGAGTCTGCACCGTGCGCATGGAGGCTTCCCAATGAACCGGTTGTTGGAGGAATTGGCCTAAATAGCGGCGGACATCCTCTGTTGTGTTCATAGGACGCGCCGTGTCGCAATTCATTTGCGGAACCGTCGGATCATTGATCGTAATTCTCGCCAGCGTTTGTTGGATTTCGCCGTTCACATCCGCGAGCAACGGCGTGTGCATCGCCCGGGATCCGGCGATGCGTTGAGATTTCTTGGCCCCCACTTTTCCGGCTCTTGCCAAGGCGGCATCGACACCGGCGGCGCGGCCGGCAATGACGTATTGCTCCGGTGAGTTACTATTGGCAAGGTAGACATCTTGTGCAGTGGTGCACATCTCCGTCACGGTTTTCTCATCAAGTCCGATGATCACACCCATCGCCTGTTCACCGTCGGCAACGCGCTGTTCGAGCAGGTCTTCGACGGTCGTGACCATTTCCAACCCGGATTCGAAATCGATGGCTCCGGCGGCGTATGCGGCAGCCCAACTCCCCAAACTGTGACCGCAGACAATGTACGGTGCGTGTCCCAGGCTGTGCAATACATCGACATACGCACAATTGATAACGTAAATGACCTGCGCTTCGATCCTTGTAGCCACAACTTTGCGTCCGCTGCCGGAGAGGCAAACCTCATGGATGTCGTAGCCCAAATGCTGAGCAGCGAGCGCGATCAAATTGTCGGCTGCGGAAAATTTGCCGATAATATCGGCTCCCATGCCGACGTACCGCGAACCCAATCCGGGGAAAAGCCAAGCGACCGGGTCGGCCGTAGCGACGGCTTTGACCGTTTCGCCTGTTACGTCAGGTGTTTTGCGTACGCCCACCGACATCAATTTCCTTGGTTGTCAATCGATACAATGCGGTTTAATTCAGACGGCGCAACTGGAGGATTACCCAACCGAACTTAAATCCTCATCGACTGCCGACCGGTGCATACGACACAATTTGGCATCGCTTGCACGATACGAACCATCACAGGGGATGTCGCGAATTGGTTATCCGAATTACCCCGATTGATCCTGCGGCTATGCCGGGACGGAGAGACCTGATTCGCGTATTACCGGGGAAAACTATCAACGAACTGCCGTGACCGATTTTTCCCAGCCATGAGAGATACGATCGCGGGAGGACCCTAGCTGATATTTTCCTAATGTACGTAACCGCGGAATTGAAACGGCCGTAAAAATGGTGAAGTCCCAATCCACCGTTCGACGGATATACACGGTTCCGCGCTCATTGCACAAACTCTTTGCAACCCATGGTACGGTTCCGCTACGAAAATCGCAAACGAATAAGGGGAGAACAACAGTGTACCTTTGTATCAATTTCACATTGGGGAGCGTTTATGGATTCATGCTTTATTGGGGTTTATATGCGTTAGGAAAAATTCTCGCACCTTGTCGTGGTACTCTTCCTGCGCCACCTGAATGCTCTGATTGTGCTTTGCCCCTTCAACGATCCAAAATTGCTCCGGCTGACCGTTCCCATCAAAAATCGCCTCGATGACCTCCGTGCGAACGTAATTGTCTCGTTTGCCGTGAATGAGGAACAATGGCCGCTGCGCAAGAGTTCTAAACGATGACTCCACATGGGGATAGCGACAGAATCGGCGTCGTTGAATTCGCGCCAGCTCCAATCGGGTAATGCTCGCATGCACCCATCGGGGCAGCATCCGCAGCAATCCACCAAAGGCAACCACTAGATGCACCCAACGTTCCACGTAGATGGTCACGATCGAATGTGTGGGGAAGGCGCCGTCGGTGGCCACAGCCTTAATGTGCGGGTTGCGCGCCGCTGCAACAATCGCCGCCGCACCCCCCTTGGAAACACCAAACAATCCAATTTCGTCGTATGTGGCGATTAGCTGCGATGTCACATAATCGATGGCTGCATCGACGTCTGCCACTTCGTGCTCTGTGACCCATTGCAGCGGCCGGTAGCCATCGATTGAGTCGCTTTGTCCGTGATTCGAAAAATCGAACGAAAACACGTCAAAGCCGTCATCGCGCAGAAAGTCAACGTAGGGCTGAAACATCCAGCGATTGCCGGTGTATTCATGGCAAAAGATAATCAGCCCGCGACGCTCACCGCCGTGATGCCGGAACAAACTTCCCACAAGTCGACGGCCCGTTTGGGTGGTCAACTCGACGGGATCATCGTCCGGGGGGCGTTCTACAAGCTCCGCTTGCAACGGTGGTGCGCTTTCGAACAGGCGTTGGAATTCTTTGGTATAAAAAATCCCCAGTAATATCGGCACAGCTACGCCCGCGCACAACACGACCACCAAGCCGTATTCCCCGATGGTCCACCAGTCGATAGTCGAGATTACCTGCACCGCTAACCCATGCTTGCCATTGATTCGAAACAAGGAGAGGCGGCAGCGGAGCCACTTTCCTATCCACAACTCACGGTGACCGTTAACTCACAATGCCACCGATGTCAATGAGATGTAGCTGTCGACCGTGACCGCCATGGGGGGTATCAACCACAATTTTCGTGCCATCGGGACTGTACCGCGGATGCGTGTCGCAGCGCCATTCGCCCACATACTCCGGTGCGGATCGAAAATAACCCAGCGGCACAACCTTGCCGGTCGCCACGTGAAACAAATGCGGCATTTGGTTGCGGTTCGAGTCGGGATAGGTATCGTTGAGCATCCACTCGCCACCGGGCAGATACGAGCAATGCCCGTCCCGTTTGAGGACACCTTTTCCAATAAACTCTGCTTCGCCGCCCGTCTTGTCCTGAAACAAAAAGAATCCCCGCCCATGCGGCTGCTGTTCGGAGAAGGCCAGAATTGTGCGCGGGTCGCGCCAGATAAAATGCGAGGTCAGCCCGTTGTCGTCAACAATCCGCAAGTCCTTGCCGTCCGTATTCGCGGTTAGCATCCGCGTGCGGCGATGGCCATCGGGATATTGCCAACGATGCAACATGATGAACCGTGTGCCGTCGGGATTCATGAGCAAGTGGTTGAAATAATGTTTGCACTGCGGATTCCATTCCTGTTTGTCGACGGTTTTGAGCGCCTCGGCAATGGGGACAATGGTCTGCGATTCTCCCGTATCGAGATCGACGCGGTAGATCCCCGAATCGGACGGCGCCAACTTGTCGGCGTTCGCGTCGGGAATCCCCACATAACCGTAACCGGGACGCACGTCGTTCACGCGGGCGAAATCCAATCCGACCGCCGTCCGCCCGTCGGGGCTGATCGTATAAATCGCGTGGTCGATCGTGCTTTGTTTGCGAGAAAAGACATCCAGAACTCGGCAGACGTACCGTCCGTTTTCGCGGTCGTTCCACACGATCTCGCGGTCCGAACCAGGCCGCCATTGTAACATGCATCCCTGCTGCCAACCCCACGCCGTGCTGCTGCCCAATTCGATCCATCGGTCGTTGTCCTGCAGGTCGACCATACCGATTTTAATTTCGTCGTCCGGCCGGGGCGAGCGGTGTTCGAAGTCGACCTCCATCCCCAAGACATACCGCCCGGTGGGATCAAACTCCAATTTGTCATAATAGCCGAACCAATGGAATTTCGGCCCGCGCGTGATCACCCGTGTCGGTGGCAATTCCTGCGAAGCAGCGGCTCGCAATCCGCCGGTACCGGCCGTCATAGACAACCCGGCCACCGCGGCTGTCTTGAGAAACTGCCGACGATTATGTGGTGACCATGGGGCGATTAAGTGAGACGCGTGGACGGAATGGTTCATCGTCATTGCTTCGAGTCAAGGTGTGCGATTTAGTGGAGATGTCAATTGGACGATCGGTGAAAGTGGATGTGCCGCCAACTGCCATCAAGGTGATGCCAGATTCTGGTTTCCTCGGCGGTCGTAGTCTGCGGCTCCCCATCGACGCCGAGAAACTGTGTCAATCGGGTAAAGGTGACAATTGCGACATCCCCCATCAGCCGGACGTGGGGAGAGCTAATCGTGCTTTGGCGTGGACCTTCATTTTTCAAATCAAAGTAAAAGCGATGAAACTCCAAACCTTTCACCAAATGCCCGCTAGCTTCCGGTTCGAAAGCGGTGAGATCGGCGTCGCATAAATCGACGTACGTGCTCCAGTCGCCCCCATCGATGGCCGCTAACAGTTTCTGATTGAGAGAAATGAGTTCGACAATGTCATGTTTGTCCGACATATTATTGTGCCCGATTATAGCGGTGATGTCTCACGCGACGCGCCGGCAGCGGCAGTCACCGAAGCTTTTCCAGTCGCGAAATATCGCATTTTTCTAACACACGCCATGGTAACCTAGGAAGGGAATGAAACACAACAATAAATAGCCGTCGGCTAAATCTGAAGCGTGTGGGGGGCAGGCAGCATAGGCTGGACACTTCGAGGTCAGGATCGGGGTGGTGCTGTCTTTGCCGCAACCTGTCACCTCGCGCCCAATAACATCTTGCGTTCCCGCGCAGCCGCAAGTAGGCTGTTAGCTGAGCGCAGCAGTCGCCCAATCCCGTTGTTTTTCATCACGAACCATTTCTCAAAGTCGGCACGATTCATGAAGTTCGGGATTGCTTTCAAAATCAGTGCGCTCGCCACAGGTTTGGTCATCTTGACCGCAGCGACCATCGGACTGTTGATGTTCAATGAGTCCGAAAGGATTCTCACCGAGCACGAGCTGACCGACTTTCGCGACGAAGGGTACAGTCTCGGCCTGCAGATGCTGTCGTCGATCGCCACACTCCGCGAAGACGTATTGGCCTTGTCGGGGCTTCCGGAAGTGCGGGCGATTGTCCGCTCACAAAATGCACCCGACGGCATCGATCCCGTCACCGGCAAGTCGGAACAAGACCTCCGCAAGGCGCTGTCGCTCGCATTTCAGAAGAGTATGAAAGGCAAACCGTATGACCAAGTGCGGTTGATCGGCAAGGCGGATGGCGGTCGTGAACTGGTCCGCCTCGACATACAAGACGGCGAGATGCACGAGCATCTGAATCCGGAAATCCGCAAAGGGAATGAGCGGTACTTCACCAAATCTGAAAAGCTTCACCCTCAGCAAGTTTATCTTTCGGAAATCGATCTGAATCGCGAGAAGGGCATCGTCGAATATCCCTTTTTGCCGGTCCTGCGAGCGGCCGTCAAGGTGCTGGACGACGACGGCCAATTTTTTGGTATCGTCGTGATTAACCTCGATTTTCAACAGCTCGCGCGGAAAATTCATTCGTCGCGACTGTTCGTCTATCTGACAAACGACCGTGGCGATTTTTTGATCCATCCCGATGAGGACAAACAGTTTGTCTTCGACGCGGTTGATGTCGAGGAGTGGGCGGCCGACCACAAGGAACTGGGGGAGCACTATCGACTTCAGGAGCAACCCGGCTTTGAAGTGCTGCACGACGTCTACGGCCGCCCGGATTCTGACGAATTGCAACGACGCGGCATCACAAAAGACGACGTCCCGCTCGACTTGAAACAAGAGTCACAGATCAATAATCGCCCGCTATATATGCTGACGATGCATGTAAATATCGATCCAAGCACCGGCACCGGCGACGTAGACGAACTCAACCAACGTTTGCGGGAAATCCAAGACGAAGAACCATCGGTGCCATTCTTTCGCGATGTGTATCCCGATGTGAGCATCATTCGCGTGCGTGGTAACGACCCCGAAGTACTCGAACGAGTTGCCCGCGACTTAGAGGCGAGTTTCCCGGGCAAACTTCAGCGGGACACGAGCGTCCGGATGGATACGTTTGCTCTGCATTTTCGCCGCTTGTATTTTGATCCCGGTAACCCCCATCGCTATCTGGGCATGGTCATCGCTGCCTCTTATGAGGAGTTTCTCGCCGAAGGTGCCGCAGTCCGTAATTATGCGCTGCTGGTCGTCGGGATGTTGATTGTTGTCGGGGCGCTGTTGGCCTTTCTCGTTTCGGGCGTGATGACGCGTCCTTTGCAGCGGATCAATGCGGCGACGACGCAGTTGGCCAACGGCACGTTTGATGTCTCGCTGCCGGTCAAAGACAAGAGCGAGATCGGCGTGCTCGCCCGTTCGTTCTCCGAAATGGTCAAGCAGTTGCAGGAACGCAACGCCGACCTGGCCGACCGGGAAGCCCGCATGAGCGCCATCGTTGGTACAGCTGCCGAGGGCATCATTATCTGTGACGGGCTGGGAATGGTGGAATCCTATAACAAAGCGGCCGAAGAGATTTTCGGCTATACGGCCGAAGAAGCGATTGGCGCCAGTTTCAGCCGGTTGCTTGGCCGCGAAGGGCATACCCCGCCGGTGCCCTCGGCGAACCCCGCGGATTCGGCGCCTACCTTGACCCGCTTCAGCGAAATCATGGAACTTACCAGCGAAACGATTGGCGTACGTAAAGACGGCACCAAGTTTCCCATGGAAATCTCAGTCAGCGAGGTCCGCATCAGCGAACGCCGGTTGTTCACAGCCATCGCGCGGGACGTGACGGAGCGAAAGGAAACCGAACGCGAGATCCGCAGCCTGAATGAACACCTCAAGGAAGCCAAGGTGCATTTGGAAAACCGCGTCCGCGAACGGACGTTGAGGCTGCAACAAACCAATGCGGAACTCTCCACCGCCCGCGACGAAGCCGAAGACGCCAATCGCGCCAAAAGCGCGTTTTTGGCGCAAATGAGCCACGAATTACGGACTCCTTTGAATGCAATTATCGGCTACGGCGAGCTGTTGATCGAAGACGCCGAAGAGGATGGCAACCAGTCGCTGATCGACGACCTGAACAAAATCATCGAAGCCGGGCGGCATCTGCTCACGCTGATCAACGACATCCTCGATCTCTCGAAAATCGACGCCGGGAAGATGGAGTTGCACCTGGAACGGTTCAATATCCAGCAGCTTGTCGAGAGCGTTGTCGACACGATTGACCCGCTGGTCAAAAAGAACAGCAATACGCTCAAGCTGCAGAGTAACGGCAACGTTGGCGAGATGTACGCCGATCACACACGCGTACGGCAGGTGCTATTGAATCTACTGAGTAACGCCTGCAAGTTCACCGAAAACGGACAGATCGATCTCATCGCGCAGCGGATCAACGTCGATGACACGCCGTACATCCAATTTCAAGTCAAAGATACCGGTATCGGCATGACGACGGAACATCTGGGCAAACTGTTTCAGACGTTCACGCAGGCCGACAGTTCCACGACTCGGAAATACGGCGGCACGGGGCTGGGGCTGTCGATCAGCCGCAAGTTCTGCGAGCTGATGGGCGGGGGCGTTGCTGTCGAAAGTCGCCCTGGCGCCGGCTCGACGTTCACGGTCCGGATCCCAGCGGAGGTTGTCACATCCGCTCCGGTTGTGGAACCGGAAACTCCCGTAGTACACGAAACAACTGTCACCAAGCCGCACCCTGGTCGATCGACCGACGTGTTGGTGATCGACGACGACCCAGCGTCACGCGATCTGTTGCGGCGGTTTTTGGAGAAGGAAGGGTTCGACGTCATTACCGCCGATGGCGGACACGAGGGGCTGCGGATCGCACGGGAAACCAAGCCCGCCTTCATCACTCTGGACGTGATGATGCCCGAGGTCGACGGCTGGGCTGTATTGTCTGACCTCAAATCCGATCCACACCTCTGCGACGTGCCGGTGATTATGATCACGATGGTCGATGACGAAAACTTGGGTTACGCATTGGGGGCCACTGATTATTTAACGAAGCCGGTCGACCGGGACCGGTTGATGTCGTTGGTCGACAAACACCGCGTCGGCACGCCGTCCCAGGACGCGGTGCTGATTGTTGAAGACGACGATGCCACGCGGGAATTGCTCCGGCGCATGTTGCAGAGTTCCGACTGGACCATCGCCGAAGCAGCCAACGGTCGACTCGCGTTGGACGAGGTTGCCAAGCTCCGACCATCTCTCATCCTGTTGGATTTGATGATGCCCGAAATGGATGGGTTCGAATTCTTGGCCGAAATTCGCAAGGCACCGCAATGGCGGAGCATCCCCGTGATCGTGGTGACCGCTAAGGAACTAGACGCCGAGGACCGCAAACGGCTCAATGGAGGTGTGACGCGGATTCTGCAAAAAGGACACTGCTCGCGAGATGATCTGCTGAACGAGGTCCACGCTATGATGCTCTCGGCGAGTGGGAACGCATCCACAAGCACTGCGGAGGATTCACATTCACCGTCAGATTTGGGGGACGACTGAGAGTAACCCTACAGAGGCTCAGGACTTGCCGCAGCTGCAGGTTGATGATACCGCATTGGAAATACCACGTTGTATCCGGGGTTTTGAGATGGAACAATGGTTGTAATCGCGCTCATCGATACCTGGTGCCGGCACTTTCACGCGATTCACTAAACCTTCGCCCTTTATGCTGTCCGCTTTTTGTACGATTTTGTGATCCCCGTCTTGCGGGGGTGAAGAACTTCGACGAATCGCGATTGCGGACGACAACCTAAAAACTCGAAAGGACGCGGCGGATGCCGAAGATTCTGCTTGTTGACGACACCGAAGACAATCGCGACATGCTGACGCGCCGTTTGCAAAAGCGAGGCTTTGATGTCGTGGGTGCCGTCGACGGCGTCGATGCTTGTGAAAAGGCGATTATCGAAACGCCCGACCTGATCTTGATGGACATGCAGATGCCTGTGATGGATGGCTACGAAGCGACGCGGACGATCAAAAACGCGGCCGAAACCCGCGACATCCCCGTCATTGGGCTGACCGCACATGCGATGGCTGGTGATCGTGAAAAGGCCCTGGCAGCGGGCTGCGACGACTATGAAGCCAAACCGATCAATTTTTCGCAATTGCTCGACACCATCCAAGCTCTGTTGGAAAAACGGTCAACCCCATGACACACCCACCCCAGGCGGGCGGACAACAGCGGCGGCACGACGACGCACAGTCCGACCTCCCCGCCGCCGCCACACTTATGGCCGACCGCGTCCGGCGGGCGTTCTTAGCCACAAAGCGGGATGAGTTACTGACACCGGTCCGCGTGATCAGCGATGTCAGCAGCCACATTCTCACCGTCGCCCATGACTTGGATCAGCCGGGCTTCTCCGGTGACATCCTTAAAATTCAATCTGCCGGCGAGTCGCTCACCGCCTTGGTGAATCAAATCCTTGCCCCGGCGTTGCCGGGAGAACCTACCGTTGATGACGAGTCAGTCCGTTCGCGTTTACGGCACGATATGCTCAACGAACTCAACGCGGTGATCAACTATTCGGAAATGTGGCTGGAAGACGCAGACGAACAATTCCTTTCCGGCTTCATTCCCGAACTGCGGCTGATTCACAATGCGGGATTGCGGTCGGCCGAACTCGTCGACAAAATTCTGGCAGCCTGGGATATCGATGCGTCCGACGTGGCCCCAGACCTGGGAGACTTGGATCATCTTCACGCGATTTTCGACTACAAAAAGGACACCACCATCGCCACGGAACAGGGACATGTGTTGGTCGTCGACGACAACGACATCAATCGTGACATTCTCAACCGGCATTTAGAAATCCAAGGACACACGGTTGCCACCGCACGGGACGGCAATGAAGCGTTGGAAATGCTCAACGACGGCGACTTCGACTTGATGCTCTTGGACATCGTCATGCCCGGCATCAACGGTTTTGAAGTGCTAGCGCGGACGAAAAGCGATCCGCAGTTGCGGGAAATCCCCATCATCATGATTTCCGCGCTGGAGGAAATGGAAATCGTTGCCCGTTGTATTGAGTTGGGCGCCGAGGACTATCTGCCTAAACCCTTTAATCCTGTGGTGCTTAAAGCGCGGGTTGGTGCCTGTTTGGAAAAACGACGGTTCCGGCAACGGGAAATTTCGTACCTCAATCGCATCGAACAGGAAAAACAGCGAGCCGACGAGTTGCTACACGTCATTCTGCCGACCGATATTGTCGCAGAATTAAAGGCGACTAACGAGGTCGTGCCACGGCGGTACGACAACGTCGCCGTCCTGTTCGCCGACATCGTCAATTTTACCCCCTATTGCGATCAACACTCCCCCGAAGAGGTCGTCTCCAATCTGCAAAAACTCGTTGTTATCTGGGAGGATATTGCCCTGCGGCACGGCGTGCAAAAGGTCAAAACCATCGGTGACGCCTTTATGGCAGCCTGCGGACTGTTTGGTGACAGTGACGAACCGGTGCTCAATTGCGTTCGTTGTGGATTGGAAATGATCCAAGCCACACTCGATTTGCCCATTGGCTGGAACGTCCGCA
>Ga0316204_10011424_pt1 | contig 11113 bp, 9 predicted proteins | sample 6monrhotite_MG_2_FD_205661 | JGI IMG/M metagenome (GOLD analysis project Ga0316204, IMG submission 205661) | Microbial mat bacterial communities from mineral coupon in-situ incubated in ocean water Damariscotta River, Maine, United States -... | ecosystem: Environmental > Aquatic > Marine >...
CTGACGTTGACCCGCCTTCAAAAGCTGTTACTCCACTCATGAACCAATTTGGATATCCTCGCATCACCGGAGTTAGCATGCGCATAATCCTTGCCTTTGCAGCCTGCGTGCTGATTTGGGGTACAACTTGGTATGCCATTGAATGGTAATTGGGGTATGTCGCCAAAGAATGGTCTCTTACCTACCGTTTCGGTATTGCGGCGTTGATGCTGGCAGGATGGTGCCGGTACAAAAGCTTGCCCATGCGGCATGCCGGGCGGCAACATCTTTATATGTTTGGAACCGGGCTGTTTTTGTTCTCGGCGAACTATGTGATGGTATATTGGGGCACCCAGTATCTTACGTCGGGCCTCGTGGCTGTCACTTTTTCACTTTTGACATTTCTCAACATCATCAATGGCCGCATCTTCCTTAATGTTCGCGTTCAACCACAAACACTGCTGGCGGCAGTGTTGGGCGTGGTGGGGTTAATGCTTATATTCAAGCCGGAAATTCAGGCTTTCCACATGGAAGACACCACCACCCTGGGCTTGATTATATGCATTGCCACCACGGCGCTGGCCTCATTGGGCAATACCATTGTTGCTACAAAAACGCCATCAACCGTGCCGTTGCTGCCCTTCAATGCATGGGCCATGGCTTATGGCACACTATGTAATCTGGCATTTGCCCTTGTGCAGGGGGAAGCGCCAAGCCTCGACCCCCGGCCTGAATATTATCTGGCACTGCTCTATCTGGCCGTTCTTGGAACGGTGATTGCCTTCACGCTGTACCTGTGGCTTCTGGGCGAAATAGGCGTGGCACGGTCATCTTATATGGCAGCCATGACACCGCTGGTAGCCTTGATGATATCAACCTTATTTGAAGGGTATCACTGGACAGGATATGCGGTTCTAGGCGTTACCTTTGTTCTTTTAGGCAACATACTGATGAGCATAAGCAAATCTCAAAAGCCCATCAAAAGTTAGAGCCAAACCTCGATAATGAAGTTTGGCCTTAACCAGCCTGTATAGCCTCGTAAATTTCGTTCAACGCCTGTGTTAACACATCTACCGTAAAGTTAACTTCAGCATGGTTGATAATAAAGGGCGGGCAAAGAACCAGCACATTGCCACATGGGCGCACAATAAGCCCGCGTACAAGTGCCGACTGCCCAACATGATTGCAAATGCCCAATTCAATTGGATATTGTTCCCGTGTGGATTTGTCTTTCACCAGTTCAATACCAGCGAACAGGCCGCACACGCGCACTTCACCAACAAGCGGGCTGGCTTCCAGTTCTTTCAGCTTTTTTTCGAAATAAGGGCCAATATCCTCACGAATATAATCAACAAGGTTTTCTTCTTGCAGAATATCAATATTCCTAAGAGCCACAGCCGCTGCTACAGGGTGCGCAGACGTTGTAAAACCATGCTGGAAGATATCTTCACCTGCCTCCAGCACTTCAGCCACGGCGTCATCAATAAGTACTGCAGATATCGGCAAATAGGCAGATGACAGGCCTTTTGCCAGTGTCATAATGTCGGCTTTGAAACCAAAGGTCTCCTGCGCAAACCAGTGCCCTGTGCGGCCAAGGCCTGTTACCACTTCATCAGCAACAAGCAATATATCATGCGCCCGGCAAATACGCTCCACTTCCGGCAGGTACCCTTCCGGTGGAATAATGGCACCCATGGTTCCCTGAATGGGCTCAATAAACATGGCGCCTACATTTTCAGCTCCAAGTTCGAGGATTTTGTCCTCCAGCGCTTTTGCTGTCTGCTTGCCAAATTCTTCCGGGCTAAGGTTTCCGCCGTGGCGGTACCAAAAAGGTGCGGGCACACGAGCCACGTTTTTATCGTCAATACCGTACGGTTCCAGCATGGCAGGGTTGCCGTTAAGCGCGGTCGTTGCCACTGTACTACCGTGATACGCATACTCACGCGTGATAATTATCCGCTTTTTCGGCTGCCCCCTTTTACGCCAATAGAAATTGACCAATTTGAGCACAGTTTCATTCGCCTCGGATCCTGAATTGGCAAAGAAAACCTTATTCATCCCCTCAGGAGCCAATTCGGCAAGACGTCCGGCAAGAGCCGCCGCTGTGGGTGTAGTGATAGCTGAAAAACTGTGATAATAGCTAAGCGCATTCATCGCTTTTTGAGCTGTTTCAGCCAGCTCCCTGCGGCCATACCCCACATTCACACAACCAAGGCCTGCCATCATATCAAGCAGTCGAATTCCCTGACCTGAAATATAGGCGCCCTCGGCATTATCAACCACAAAGGGAGGGGCAGTACGCATGGCGCTGGCAGCCGTAAAAGGATGCATATGATGCGCCTGATCAAGCGCCTGCAATTCCTCAAGAGACTTCCCTCTAGAAACGCTGGTTTTCTGCGGCATAAATATACTCCCTCTATGTCAAAACACTTAGCAGAAATAAGGGTTTAGAGGAAACAAAATATCGCCTGTCAGAAAGGTACTCAAGAATTTTGCTTTAACGGCGTAGATTCAAATATTCAGATTCTGTAACCGCATCACGTCGGGCATGGTCTTGCGTGCCCAATTCATCAAACATAATTTGTTCTTCTTTATCTTCGGCATTTTTAATACGCTTCATTTCCTGATCATGCGCGATCTCAAATGTTTTCAGCTCGCGGAAACCTTCGGCAACTTTGTCTTGCTGCTCGGATATTTCCTCTTCTTTCGCGGTAATCTGTATAGCAATTTCGTCACATCGCTTTTTTACACCAGTCATATAAGCACCAACTGTAGTTGAAAATACTTCAATAGAACCACTGCGCTTTTGTTCGGCTATTTCTTCGTCTATTAGTTCCAGCTGGCGCACCATAGCACCGCGTTCACCCAACAAATCAGCAAGCACCCGGCGCACTTCATCAAGCTCCCACTTTCGCAAACGTATGATAGTGTCTAATCTGCTCATTGAGCACCTGCCTCAACACTTGCACCCGCTCCAGCAAGCAATTCTGCGGCTGGGCCCATTTCCAATATCTGCCGCAGGCGCTGATATCCTTCCTGCAACTGTGTTTGATCATCTTTCCACTGGCCGAGAAATTCTTCAAAATGCGGATTATAGGCAACTGATGCATCCACATCAGGATTTGTCCCTGCCCGGTAAGCGCCCAACCTGATCATCTCTTCCATATCAGCATAAGTAGACATATATTTTTTGGCTTCGCGCACCAGCAGATTTTCTTCTTCATTGTTACAGCGCGGCATGGTTCGTGAAATGGATTTAAGCACATTAATTGCCGGGAAACGTCCGCGTTCAGCAATCGCACGCTCCATCACAATATGACCATCAAGAATACCACGCACAGCATCCGCTACAGGTTCATTATGGTCATCGCCTTCAACCAAAACTGTAAACAGCCCTGTAATATTACCAGCGCCGCGTGGTCCCGGGCCGGCACGCTCCAGCAACCTCGGCAATTCGGTGAATACGGTAGGTGTGTAGCCTTTACTAGTGGGCGGTTCGCCGCCCGCAAGCCCAATTTCGCGTTGGGCCATAGCAAAGCGCGTGACGCTATCCATAAGGCACATCACATCTTCGCCTTCATCACGGAAATATTCTGCCAGAGTCATGGTTAGATAAGCAGCCTGCCTGCGCATCAGCGCTGATTCGTCAGATGTTGCCACAACAACAACAGATTTAGCGAGACCATCTTCGCCCAGATCATCTTCAATAAACTCCTGAACCTCGCGTCCCCGCTCACCAATCAGGCCAATCACACTAATATCGGCCACCGAATGCCGCGCCACCATAGACAACAACACCGATTTACCAACACCCGAGCCAGCAAAAATACCCATACGTTGCCCCCGGCAACAACTGATGAAAGTATTAAGCGCCCGAACGCCCAAATCCACTTTCTTGCCAACCCGCTGGCGATTATGGGCAGGCGGCGGGCCTGAGCGTAAAAGCTTAGGGCGTGTACCTTGTATAATAGGCCCTTTACCGTCAATCGGCTCGCCGAGAGCATTCACTACGCGCCCAAGCCAACCATTTGACGGAAAAACAACGGGATCCGTTTGTGTTAATATTGCCTTGCACCCAACCCCGACACCTTCAAGAGCATCAAAAGGCATGGCCAGAGCTGTATCGTGGCGAAATCCAACAATTTCAATAGGGATGCGGCGATAATCACGTGCCTCTACCTCAAGACGGGACCCAATAGAAATATGCTGGCCAATGCCAGACACTTCAACCAGCAGCCCGCGAATTCCGGCCACTCGGCCATAACGCCGTTCAGTTCTAACGCGCTCGATTTCCTTGATTAAGCTATGCACTCTACTCTCAAACCATACTCTTGTGGCACAAACCGGCGAAACACCCGGCCAGCACTAAACGTTCATAATGCCCGATCCCCTTTAAGGATTGGTAAAAGCTAGAGGCATTAACGTCAAACTGATATCTTAAATTTTAATTTTTCTTGGACAAAACGTTAACCTTCGTTAACATTACCGATATCAGCACATGTATTTTGCTGGCTTTTATTGTTTGGTCCAACAGAACGTTTGTGGCTTTTAACATGTCGCAACAATTTCCTGCCTCGGGCCATGAGGGGAAAAAACATGCGCGTTCTTCTAATAGAAGACGATCCAACAATGACCCGCAGCATTGAGCTGATGCTGGTTTCCGAAGGATTTAATATTTATTGTACGGATCTGGGCGAAGAGGGCCTGGATTTGGGTAAACTGTATGACTATGACATTATTCTTCTGGATTTGAATTTGCCAGACATGCATGGTTATGATGTTTTGAAAAAGCTCAGAACGGCGAAGGTTAATACACCTATTTTAATTTTGTCGGGCCTCACAGAAATGGAAAACAAGGTTAAAGGCCTTGGTTTCGGTGCTGATGATTATTTAACCAAACCCTTCCACAAGGAAGAATTGGTTGCCCGCATTCATGCGATTGTACGCCGTTCAAAGGGCCATTCCCAGTCTATCATCTCTACAGGCAAACTTGCCGTGAACCTTGACACCAAAACCGTTGAAGTGAGCAAACAGCGCGTACACCTAACCGGCAAAGAATATGCAATGCTTGAGCTTCTCTCACTTAGAAAAGGCAGTACGCTCACCAAAGAGATGTTCCTAAACCATCTTTACGGCGGCATTGACGAACCTGAATTGAAGATCATTGATGTCTTTATCTGCAAGCTCCGGAAAAAGCTTGCAGCTGCCTCTGCGGGGGATAATTACATCGAAACCGTGTGGGGTCGGGGGTATGTGCTTCGAAATCCGGTTGATGAGGAAGAAGCTGCGGCCAGCTAAAATCTTCTGAAGCGATAATAAAAAAGAGCGGCCCATGAGCCGCTCTTTTTTTATGCGCTGGATAAAGCTGGTTATTTTTGACCCAGCCCCATTAATTCCTCAGCCGTACCCGCAGACGGTACATACATACCGCGTTGCCCGCGTACTGGACGGAAAGCGTCCGTAATCCCGAGCACCGTTTCAGCGGCCCCCAGAAAGAGCGTACCATCCTTGGCCAGTGTTTTCGACATACGTTCAAGCACTGCTGATTTTGTCGGCTGATCAAAATAGATAAGCACATTTCTGCAATAAATAACGTCAAACGTGCCCAGACCAACAAAATTCTCGAGCAGATTGAAAGGCCGGAAAGTAACCATTTTTCTGATATCGTCGCTAAGACGCCAAACATCGCCCTCTTGCTTAAAATATTTAATCAAAAGCTGAATTGGCAGGCCGCGCTGCACCTCAAACTGGCTGTAAGAACCGGCTTTGGCTTTTTCAAGAACCTGCGTGCAAATATCGGTTCCCACAATTTCTATGCGCCAATCTTTCCACTGATGCCAATTTTCACGCAGTAAAATGGCAAGCGAATAAGGTTCCTGGCCAGTTGATGCAGCAGCACACCATATGCGCAACCTTTTCTGACCAGCCCGCGCCTTTGCCATTGCTGGCATTACATGGTTTTTAAACAGATCAAACGGCGTATTATCACGAAAGAAGAATGACTCGTTGGTTGTCATCGCTTCCGTAACATCCCGAATCAAGCCAGCGTCACGCTGCATACGCAGCTTTTGTATCAGAGCATCAAGTGTATCGAGCCCACATTTGCGCGCTAACGGCGTTAACCGACTTTCCAGCAAATATACTTTGTCCGGGGTCAGCATTAAGCCTGACCGTTCTTTTAGCATGCCTGCTAGAAATTCAAAATCTCCTGGCTTCATCCAACGCCTCCTTGCATCCGCTTGGCGGTTGCCGCGCCTAATTTTTCAATTGGCAATATTTCAGTACATAAACCCGCTTCAGATACAGCGCCCGGCATACCCCAAACCACGCTGCTTGCCTCATCCTGCGCAAACACTGTGCCGCCTGCGCGAGTAAGAACCCGAGAGCCTTTCAAACCGTCATGTCCCATACCTGTTAAAATAACAGCGAGTACATTTTCGCCGTATATTTTGGTTACACTTCTAAACATTGGGTCAACGGACGGTTTGCAAAAATTTTCTGGCGGATCATCTGTTAGTTTAAGCCGGATCTCACCGCTTTCTTCTACAACTTCCATATGCTTGCCGCCGGGCGCCACATAAATTTGGCCAGCCTCCACGGCCATACCGTCACGGCCTTCCTGCGACACCCAACCTGTTTTTTGCCCTAAATGGTCAGCCAAAATTGCCGTAAAAGTAGCTGGCATATGTTGAGTGATCAAAATTGGCATAGATGGCTTGGATGGAAAGCCTTCAAAAAATTTCATCAGCGCCTGTGGGCCACCCGTAGAAGACCCAATAACAAGTATTTTTGGCTTTCGGAATGAACCCGTTCTTAATTTAATATTTTCCTGACGCGGAACACCTGTAGGGATAGAATCATCATCCCCAACTTCTGCACGCCCCTTTGGTACAACGGCGACAGGCTTAACAGCCGCCCTGCCCGCAGGCGCAGCAAAGCCGGGCGCCGCAGGCCGTGCGGGCCGTGTAAAACCGGGAGTTGTCAGCCGTGCCCTAGCTGTAGTTGCGAGCGTTGAACCAACGATCGCACCGCCGCGTAAACTTTGCGGCATTTCTTCCCCGCGTTTTTTACGCCCGCGCGATGCCCACACTTTCACCTTGTCCACAAGCTCGCGGCGGAAATCAATATTGGCATTTACGCTGCGCGCAGTTTCTGGCTTTGGCACATAATCCACGGCACCCATTTGAAGCGCACGCAAACTGACTTCTGCGTTTTTACGGGTCAATGTTGATGCCATCACCACGCGCAAATCAGGAACCAAATCAATCATGCGCGGCAAAGCTGTCATGCCGTCCATCACAGGCATTTCAATATCAAGAACAACCACTTCAATATCGTGCATCGTTAATTGCCGAAGGGCTACTTCACCGTTATTGGCGGTAGTTACCACTTCAATATCAGGGTCTTCGGTTAGATATCGGCAAAGAAAGCCCCGAATAATGGCGCTATCATCCACAACCATAACCCGAAACGGACCGCCGGTTTTGGCTTCACTGCCAGATTTAGTCACAGCTGAGATCACTCAAAATTCCCAATCACATCAAGCCTACCTGTGAAAATTTAGCTTCAATAATTTCACGGTCAAAAGGCTTCATAATATACTCGTTCGCGCCAGCCTCAATGGCAGTGCGAATATGTGACATGTCATTTTCTGTGGTACAAAAAACCACGATCGGCTGCACAAAATCTTCCCGAGCCCTAACAGCCTTTAAAAATTCAAGGCCATCCATCACCGGCATATTCCAATCAAGCAATACCACATCAGGCATGTTGCGTTCGCATGCATCAAGTGCATCCTGACCATCAACAGCCTCTTCAATATCAAAGCTCAACTCTTCAAGAATACGCCTTGCGACCTTCCGGATAACTTTTGAATCATCAACCACAAGACATAGTTTCATTTGCAGGTATCTCCCAATTCCAACCCGTTATTTGGATAGTGCCCCAAAATGGAGCAGCCCTCTATCTATTATGCAGCTTTTCCGCTGGTTTCAAAGGTTAGAAGACGGTCCACGTCAAGAATTGGTAACAATTCCCCCTCCAGCCGGTAAATTCCACGGCTAACATCGCGCCACTGAGGATCAAGTGTCACTGGATTACGCTCAAAAAGCTGATCATCAAGAGACAAAACTTCACCAACAGAATCAATTTGCAAGCTGTAAGGTTCTTCATTGTGTTCAACAACAACAGACATACTTTTTTTGCCGTCTTCCTGTGGCGGCAAGCCCAACCGCCGCCGCAGGTTAATGGCGGTAACAATACGCCCCCGCAGGTTCAATACGCCAGACACCCAATCAGGCGCTAACGGTATAGAAGTAATTTGCTGGGCATTCAACACGTCATGAACTGCCAGAACAGGAATCCCGAATGTCTGCCCACCAACCTTGATGGTAACAAAATCCTGGGACCCGGTTGTTACAACGCTTAAATCGTTGCGGACGACAATATCGTTCATGCCGCATCTCCTCTGATTTTAAGCTGTTGGGACAAGCTCCTCAGCAGCGTTTCCTTATCAAATTTTGCGATATAATCATCAAAGCCCGCTTCGTGACCCCGGTTAATATCACGCTCGGATGCAAGTGAGGAAAGGGCAACAAGCGGTGTATTCTGCCACTGTTCGCTCGCGCGTATGGCTTGCGCAAATTCAAACCCGTTCATATCAGGCATTTCAATATCGGAAACTATAAGGTCAAATGTATGACCTTCTTCCATTAGTGCCAGCGCTGCCGCTGCACCAGAAACCGTTACCACGTCATACCCCGCAACGGTTAACACCGGGCGCAACATGTTACGGAAGAAATCACTGTCATCTACCAGCAAAAGATGCGCGCCTGATGTCGGTGCCCCAACATCAGATGCATCGCCGCTCTTAAGCCAGTCGGGGAAAGCCAAACCAAGGAAATGAACTACGTCAACAATCTGTGTGGCCTTGCCGTTTATAACAGTAGAACCAACAACTCCTGGCTGATCGGAAGCAAGTTTAATCTCTACTTTATCCTCAACAATATCGTTGATCTCATCAACCGCCAAACCCATGGTAAATTCACGGTCAGTGAAAACAAGCACCGGCTGGCGCCCATCTTCCATCAATTTCATATCAGGGTCAGCAAGGATAAGCGGCATCAACGCGCCCCGATACTGCACCATGTTTCGGCCATCAGATACTTCAATTTCACTAATATCAATCTCTTCAAGCCGCGCAACAAGAGCCAGCGGTACAGCTTTAGGTGTTTTGTCACCTGCAGCAAATACCAGCATACTCTCTTTATCATCGCTCAAACGCTTGCTCGCCAGTTCTTCTTCCTCGTCTTTTTGTTCACTATCGGTAATGCCAGAGCTCACCAGTGATGCGATGCCGTTGGGATCAAGGATCATGATCACACTACCATCACCCAGAATGGTATTACCGGAATATACACTCAGGTCTTTTAGAATAGGCGCAACCGGCTTCACCACAATTTCTTCGGTATCAAATACCTGATCAACCACAATGCCAAAGGTAAATGGCCCCACCTGCGTAACAATCACAAAATCGGCTTCGCTGTCACGTGCTTCAATTTCTTCACGTGTTTCAAAACCCAAAATTTGGTTCAAATACACCAGCGGCAGCAACCTGTTCCGAAGCCTGAGCACTGGCGAATCTTTAATTTGTTCAATCTTGTGTTCTGAATTGCTGGAAGCGCGTACCAGTTCAAGAACACTAATCTGCGGAATCGCATAGCGATCTTCTTTGGCTTTCACAATCAAGCCTGCAACAATAGCCAGTGTCAGCGGAATTTTAATCTGGAAGGTACTGCCTTTGCCCTCAATCGATACCATATCAATGGTGCCGCCAATTTTTTCGATATTCGTACGCACCACATCCATGCCTACACCGCGACCAGAAACACTGGTGATTGTTTCTGCTGTAGAGAAACCTGGATGGAAGATAAATTTCTGAATTTGGGCGTCCGTCATGCCCGCAAGTTCACCTTCTGTAGCCAACCCCTTGGAAAGTATCTTAGGTGCGAGCTTGCTCGGCGAAATTCCGCGTCCATCATCTTTAATTTCAATGATGATGTGCCCGCCTTCATGATAAGCATTCAGGGTAATAGCCCCTACTTCCCGCTTGCCAACAGCAATACGTTCTGCCGGCGTTTCAACGCCGTGATCGGCGGAATTACGCACCATATGCGTAAGAGGGTCCTTGATCAGCTCTAGCACCTGACGGTCCAGTTCCGTATCGGCACCCAGCATTTCAAGTTCAATCTTCTTATCAAGTTCAACTGTCAGGTCACGAACAATCCGTGGCAGCTTCGCCCATGCATTGCCAATTGGCTGCATGCGCGTTTTCATCACATTTTCCTGCAGCTCGGTTGTGCACTGGCTTAGGCGCTGAAGCGGCACGGCCAATTCAGAATTGTCAATATTACGTGTAATTTGCAACAGCTGGTTACGTGTTAACACCAGTTCGGAAACCATATTCATCAGGTCTTCCAGCAGATCCACATTCACCCGAATTGACTGGGTTACCTTGCGTGTGCCTTTTGCTTCGACTGGCTGTTCGTCAGCCCCCGCACCGGCAGACGAGCTTTTCTTGCCAGGCGCCGCCTGCGTTAACGCCTTGGAGGCAGTTATAACTGCGTCACGCACCAGTTCAAAACTCATCACCGCTTCATCAACAGCATCAACCGGAGCATGACATTCTGTAAGGGCTGCCTTGATTACTTCAAGAAGCTTGTCGAAATGCTTTTCGCCGAAACCTGCCACTGTCACCAGTTGGCGGCCAACATTATCTGCCGCATCAAGATCATCTTTGAAAATTGCCAGCATAATGCCCATAAACTTGGCTTTACGCTGATCAGCAGAAATGCTTTCAAAAAACTTGGCGAGGTCTGCGTGGTTAGCAAGACGTGAGGAAATCAAATGCGCAGCCACTGCGATAGCATCTTCGCCGCCCACACGCTCAAACAGCGTTGCACCCTGTGTTGATGCGCTGTCTTCAGCGCCTGTCTCTGCTTCACTTGTATCACCAGGGCCGGGCGCTGAATTAAATACAGCTTCCAGTTCCTCAAGCGACACTTCTCCTGCTTTCAGGGAACGGCCAAGGCCTGGATCAATAATTTCACCTTCAACCACGTCCGGTTCAGGGACT
>Ga0316204_10011426_pt1 | contig 11112 bp, 12 predicted proteins | sample 6monrhotite_MG_2_FD_205661 | JGI IMG/M metagenome (GOLD analysis project Ga0316204, IMG submission 205661) | Microbial mat bacterial communities from mineral coupon in-situ incubated in ocean water Damariscotta River, Maine, United States -... | ecosystem: Environmental > Aquatic > Marine >...
GATAAAGGCATAGTGCATCAAGACACGGGAGTCACCCACATCTTTGTCTAAAGAAACAAGCGAAGGAATCACCTCAATACGCTTGGACTCAGGACCAACCTCATTATAAAAAGGTCCCGTTGTCCCGTTTACTTCATAGAATAGCCCTGAGTTAATAAACGAGCCCTTGGACACGTTAAACAATTCCTCAAGCGTGGCAGTGTCCACCTTCTCCTGCGTTTGGTTCACGACAGCCGAGACCTCAACTTTCTTGTACTGAGCAAGCTCACGTGAAGAACCGTCAATCTTGTGATAGCTTCCGCGTGTGGCATCTACCGGAGTAGAGCAACCCATCAAGCATCCGAGGGTAAAAGCGACAAAGACAAGGGTAAGAAAAAAGGGCAGGGGTTTTTGCATACTACAGACATGGAACCTCGATAAGCCCACAACTGTCAACGGCTTGTTGTTCACATTTATTCACAAAGCCACCCCCGGAGAAACCCCTATTTTGAGACCATTGCAAAACTCCACTTTTGCAAAGGTCTCTTTTTTACGATTGAAGACCCCCTAAAGCCCCTATAGATATTAGCACACATGAACATTGAAGTCTCTACCCGCCCCCCCCTTGCAATTGTCACAATATCCGGGAAAGTACACCTTTCCACGGCTCAAAGCTTTGACGAGCGCCTACAAACGCTACTCGAAGACGAATCCCTTAACCGGCTCATTCTAGACTTCTCAGGCGTTGACTACATCAGCTCCGTAGGCCTTCGCAGTGTACTGCAAGCAGGAAAAATGATGAAAGCTCGCAGTGGCAGCATGGCCCTTGCGACCACCCAAGAGCTCACTCAACAAATCTTTGAAGATGCTGGCTTTTCGATGCTCTTCTCCATTACAGACACGGTAGAAGAAGCAGAGAAAGCACTAGAAGCCTAGAACTCCCTAAAAAAGGATTTCTCTGGCCTCTAGATACTAATACGGCCAAGAGGCTGAATCGTGATCTCGTCCGTAAGCTCCTGATGAGAAAGTACAGGCAATTCATACAGCTCAAGCTCAATAAGCTTCCTCATATAGCGGCGAAGGTCCATCGCTGTAAGAAGAACTGGTTTTTGGGCTAGTTTTGAGATATCCCCGACCTCGTTACGTACGGCCTCCTGAATTTGCTTAGCAACCTTTGGCTCCAGGGCCAAATAGCTACCTGCAGAGGTCTGACGAATTGCCTTACGCATAGTCTCCTCGATATCAGGATCCAGCAAATAAACAGCGAGGATATTCTGCCCTCCGCTAAACTTATAGCTGATATAACGCTTAAGACTAGAGCGACAGTATTCTGTCAGCAAAACAGGCTCCTTCTCTTTTTGACCCCAATCGATCAAAGCTTGAAGGATAGTTCTCAAGTTGCGAATAGAAATCTCTTCTTGGACCAAGCGCTGGAAGACCTCAGCAATCTTCTGAACAGGGAGCACACGCTGCACCTCACGCACAATTTCGCCAAAACCGCTCTCCATATTTTCGAGAAGGAAACGCGTCTCTTGAATACCAACAAAATCTCCCGCGTAACGCTTAAGAATAAACGAGAGGTGAAAAGTCAGCACCTGAGAAAGATCCATGCAATTAATATTTGCGTGCTTAAGGTGCTCAGCGTAACGCTTCTCTACCCATATAGTAGGAATACTTGGCAAGAACTGCTTATCCTCGAGATAGGGGATATTGAGCATGGTCAGGTTATCTGTTGTCTCACGAACAAGAATATACCCAGGTTTCAATGATCCCTGAGAAATGGGTACCTCTTGAAGCAGAATCTGATAAGAGTCATCCTGGAAGGCATCATTGTAGCGCAAATGAATTCCTGGAAACGGAACCCCTAAGTCATGGTAAAGCGCACGGCGAATCCCAATAAGCTCTGAATTCATAGCCTCAGGCTCGATCGCTTTCTGAACACTTGTGGCAACATCCAGCATAAGCGGCACTGTGACAGAAAATTCATCACCCGTACCCTCTTCGCCCTCAGACTCATCCCCGGGCTGACCAGATGGAGCCCCGGCAGGAGACATTGCCGACATACCCTTGCCTTTTTTACGGGAACGCTGCGCAGCCTTAAGTAAAGTAAACCCAACAAAAAATACCCCGAGTGAAAGCGCAAAAAACTGGGGCTTGGGAAACCCTGGCACAAACGCAAATAACATAATAATGCATGATCCGAGAACCAGAGCCTTAGGTTGAGCCAAAACCTGTTGGCCAATTTCTCCGCCAAGAGGCGTTTCTTCATCGGAAGAAACACGTGTCACGATAATGCCCGCAGTGATCGAAATAATGAGTGCAGGAATCTGGGTAATCAGGCCATCACCAATCGTCAAAATAGAATATGTCTTAACGGCCTTATCCAAGGACATGCCCTTTTGAAGCATACCAATAGCAAGACCAGCCATAATATTAATTGCTACAATAATAAGGCCTGCAATTGCGTCCCCTTTAACGAATTTCATGGCACCATCCATAGCACCATAGAGCTGATTTTCCTTCTCAAGATCCGAGCGGCGCTTTTTCGCTACCTCCATCGTGAGCGTACCTGCACGCAAGTCCGCATCGATACTCATCTGCTTACCCGGCATAGCATCCAGAGTAAAACGAGCAGCCACCTCAGCAACACGCTCAGCACCCTTGGTAATCACGATAAACTGAACAATCAGAATAATCAGAAAGATAACTGCACCGACGATAAAGTTACCGGCTACGACGAAGTTACCAAAGGTATTAATAATCTCCCCAGCATAAGCCTTTACCAGAATAAGACGCGTCGTCGTGATATTAAGCGAAAGCCTAAAAAGCGTCGTAAAAAGAAGCATACTCGGGAAGGTAGAAAGCGAAAGCGCCCGAGGGATATAAAGAGCCATCATGAGCAACACGATGGCCAATGTGAGATTAACCGTAAGGAGGGTGTCCAGGAGCCACGGCTCAATTGGAATAATCATCAAGGAGATGATCATCACAACGAGCAAAGCCAAGGCTATGTCACTGTAACGAGTGATTTTATAAACGTAACCCTGTATTGTAGAAAGCATAATTAATTAAGACGCAATGGACGCATCTACCTCCTCTTGCTCCTTTTTAAGCTCCGCGGCAGCTTTTTGATAATTCAAGAAATAATTAAAAACATCACGCCCTTCCCGCTCGCGCCCCAACCCATAAAGCGCATGGGCCTTAATAAAGTGAGCGTAAGCAATATGATCCTCCCGCGTCGCACAAGCGAGCGTCTCTTCAGACTCCTGAAGGGCGGCTTGGAAAACACGCATAGAAAGATAGGCGTAAGCACGTGACAATAAGATATGAGCATCCCCAGGAAAAAATCTTTTTAAAATCAAAAGGACAACTAAAGCCTTCTCGTACTTACGATAGCGCAAGTAAAGAAATGCCAGAACGAGTAAATACTCTTTTTGTTTTTCGTTCACAGGGGGTTATAAAGCTAAATTGGGGATAGTTACTTATTTAAAAATTAGAGCGTTCTTGCAAATCTATTATGGAACTGTGGAAGCTAGGCTTGATAAAGCGCGTTCATGCCCATGGACAGAATCTCAAAATTCTCCTGCTGCTCACGAACACCTGCTTGGGCCTCCTTTATCAGCCAGTCATCGCCATCTTCGTCACGAAGCTTGTCAAGTACTGCAGGATCCTTCAAGGCTTCACTAAAAGCACTAAAAGCCGCGTCATACTCAGTTGGAAGGGTCCGAGAACCATCCACAGTAGGCGTTAATACCTGCAATATTCGCGTCTCGACTGTCTGTTTAGGAAGCACATGGTCCAGCGCGTCTTCAACTTTTTCATCACTAGGACGTATGATTCCAGCAGGCAGCATCTCTTGAGTCTCCCCTGTAACGTGGGAAACACTGGAAATACCATAATTCATGTTCAAAGGTCCAAGATCCATAACAAGCTCCTATTTCTTAAATTCGGTCATGCAATGCGTTAAGCATAGCAATACCTTCCTCAATGTTGGGTATAATGAAATCCTCCTCGGTAAGCCGAAATCCAAAATAAAGCTCATCTTCACCGCGCAATGCAGCATTCACGGGCATAGGGTTGCGCTCCTCAAGGTGACAAAACTCTAGAGCTTTCACTAGTTGATCGCGGTCCAGGTGCCCATACTCCCTTACGATATACACAATGTATTTTCCATTCGGACACGTCTCGATATAAAGCTCACCAATTTGATCAATGGAAAAATGCGCAACCCCATGCTCATTGAAGGCAACTTCCTCAATGTTCATGGACTGGCCAAACTCTCTCAATGTAGCTTCTACATTACTCATGATTCATCGCCCTCCTCATCATCCTCGTCTTCATAGCCTCCTTCTTCTTGCTCTTCCTCTTCATAAATGACCTCATCGAGCGCCTCCTGAGAAGCATCCAGAAGCTTTTCCCTGGATTCAGGCTCTTCATATAACTTGAAAGGAATGAGCCGAATTTGCTCATTAAGTCCCGTTAAGAAATAGATTTTCTGGAGCAGATCCTTAAGCCCCATTTTTTCAGCAAGCTTCAAGAACTCCTCCGACTTAACACGATAAGCCTCTGCCAGAGTCAAGATGGTGTCCATAACCGTCTCAGAACCACCCTTTAGCTGAACGCCAAAATTAGAGACCACGCGGGCCAGTAATTCTTGCAGGCGCTTATTAATACCACTGAGCGACTCCACCTGATAGAGATTGTCAATAATAGCCTTCAGCTGCGCTGCTTCCATCGAGGACCCCTGCGCTGCAAGGTCACTCCCGGCAGCCTTAATCAAATAGGCAATCGCCTTTTCAAGACCGCCCTCTCCATATTCGTTGCGGATCGCATTAAAGGAATCCTTAATTCCCTCGTGATTCAGGATGATGTCACGGTAAAAGTCGCGCAATTGCTGAAACTCACCCACACCTTCCTTAGAAGCGCTCATAGCCTCCCTGGTAATATTTAGCCCTGCACGCACTGCCGGACCGGCGTCTTTCATGAGCTTTTCCTTCGCTTCCTTCACCTGCTGAAGCAAATCTTCTGACTGATCCTCTCCCTCAAGCACTTCTTCTGCAAAAGAAAGGGCTGTAAACTGATCTGTAACGTCCTCGAGCAAACGTGCTAACTCCTTAAGTATAGCATCAGGCGTTGCGTTGTTCATCTTCTTGAGAAGATCCATGAACTTTAGCAGCACTTCAGGCGACTTAATGTTTTTAGCGAGGTCGCAAAACTCCTGCGCCATCTCAGACATCGTGAGCTGACTCTTGCGAGACTCCTTGGACTTACGCTTAGCGAGTTCTTTTTCGAACTTCTCTGAAGCAAAGAAACCAGCCTCTTCTGCAACGTCTTCAAGATAAGAAGACATATAAGGACTATACAAAGCCCGTTGCCCTAAGAAGACCCCTGCCCGCGCATCCGCTTTCTTAGCCGAAAGTGCCTGATCAAACTGGCCTCCCGGGGCAAAGACATTGGTAATACGAGGTGTTTCCGTCATGGGGTCATCTATTCAATAAGAGGGGGACAATTGACTCTAGTAGATTCACCAAAAAGTGTAAAGCATTCTTCCCCTTTATTTTAGACAGGAAAAGCCCAGTTTAAAGGAAACTCACCCTCATCAAAGTTAAGTCCTGCAGAACACTTAGATTTGACCCTAAGCCTAATATTGAGAGAATAGGACTCTTGTATCATCAACGTCACCTCCTGCTCCAGTTCATCAGTCTTTTAATACTAATAGGAACAAGTACCACCCAGGCACATGTTCTTATTCGCTACCCAATTAAAAGTTCTCAAACAGCAAGCGTCACCATTCCTGATCAGATAGCACCAGGATTAATCTGGGACTTCCTAAGACCCTCCCACGAAGGGGGCCTAGACTACGGAAGCCCTAATGGATTCCTCCGAAGCCATGCACTTGGTGGCTACCTCGCCCAAAAATGGCCTAGCGGCGCTGCACCAGATTTAAACAAATATTTTGAATTCTCCATTCAACCTAGAGAACACTGCGTCGCACAGCTCGAAGGAATATCGATGAGCATATTAAGCACCGCCCATACCTATGGACAGAGCGCTCAAGCGCTCAGCCCGCAACATTGGGAAGTACGCCTCAGCCTAAGCAACGCACCAGAACAAGAGTGGACGGTATTCAGCGAACCCACACCTCTCGCTCCCAATAGCGCTTACACCGTTCACTTATTTGAAAATGCCGGAGACTTCTCTGCAGCCCCCCTTATCCCAGAAAAAACAACAGCAACCTTCCGCATATACGGATTCGATGCAGCACCCCTAATACCGAGTGAAGAAGGACTCCCTGAAATCCACGCTACTGGAGGGCTCATTCATACGACCTTCCAAAATGCCATGCTTGGCCAAGACCTCAGCCTACACGGAACCCTACACTGCAAAAAAGAAACCCACAGATATCTAAACTCAGCTAATACTAACCATCCCCTACTCGAGGCCGTGAAACTGGAAATCCCGATTAACCCAATAAAGCCAGGAATAAACCAGGCATCTCTCTCAATGATCCCAGAACCCAAAGCCACTTATTGGGTCTTCGGGCTCCTCTGCGCCCTAGCTGCCGCCCTCAAAGGACAACATAAGCCACTAATTATCAATAAGATAAAAAGAAAATAAGCAAATTGTTCATTTAGCTAAAAAAAGTGTCTAAAAATCATTTGACAACTAGGGAAGATGCTCTACTACTATACCCCTTTTAGAAATCTCGTATGAAAACGACTTTAGCAAAAACAGACAATGTAGAGCGCCAATGGCACGTAGTAGACGCCAATGGCGAAGTGCTAGGTCGCCTCGCAGTAAAAATCTCGAATCTTCTCCGCGGGCGCCACAAGCCAATCTACACTCCACACGTAGACACAGGAGATTACGTCATCGTCATCAACGCAGACAAGGTTCGCCTTACTGGGAAGAAAGAGGAAGACAAGCAATACATGTTCTACTCAGGCTGGCGTGGTAACGAAAAGTACCGCAATGTAGCCCATTTCCGTGCGAAAGACCCAGCATTCATCATCGAGCACGCCGTAAAGGGCATGCTTCCTAAGAATCGCTTGGCTCGCCAAATGATCAAGAAGCTCAAGTCCTACCGTGGCGAAGATCATCCTCACACAGCTCAAAACCCAATTCCTTTCAAGGGCTAATTCTACAATGGTAAAAGAAAACGTTTTTTTAGGCACCGGTCGTCGCAAGCGCGCAATTGCTCGCGTTCGCATGATGGCTGGCAGCGGCAAGATCACCATCAATGATCGTCCTCTCGAAGACTACTGCTACACAGACCAATTGGTCGAAATAGCAACAGCTCCCCTCGTCACCGCCGAAAAGCGTGACGTTCTCGATCTTTCCATCCGCGTTGAAGGCGGAGGCCCTGTAGGTCAAGCCGGTGCTATGCGCCTCGGTATTGCCCGCGCCCTCCAAAGCATGGACGAAGAACTCCGCGTTCCCCTCAAAAAAGAAGGTTACTTCACTCGTGACCCTCGCAAGAAAGAACGTAAAAAACCAGGTCAGCCTGGAGCACGTAAGAAGTTCCAGTTCTCCAAGCGCTAAAGTCAAATTTATACGCTTTCAAAAACCCTCCATTACGGAGGGTTTTTTTTTATGCCCCAACATAACTCATAGCGCGTTAGAACACAGCCAGAGCAAACAGCCTTAAAGAGAAATCAAAAAAGAACCTCCCAATAAGAGAGGTTTGAAGAAAATGAAGTATGGTGCCCAGAGGGGGAGTCGAACCCCCACTCCCTCACAGGAAGCGGATTTTGAGTCCGCCGCGTCTGCCAATTCCGCCATCCGGGCGCACCATTAAATAAAAACCCTTGATATGGCGGAGAGAGCGGGATTCGAACCCGCGAGACCCGTAAGGGTCTACCTCCTTAGCAGGGAGGCGCTTTCGGCCACTCAGCCATCTCTCCAATCAAGAGACACACATAAGGAAGTATCGCAGCCGTTGGGTCAAGCGCAAATACGCAAAAAACCAAACACATTTTTAAAACAAAAAAACCCTAAAGAAAGCTCTGCAAAACTCCAAAGCAAAGCTGTTCTGGATGAAGCTGGCCTCGGGCGAGGATCGTGGAAACGTAAGCCTATCATAAATATAGGTGCGTCCCGCGAAAGTCGAGGACGAGGCCAGATTCGCCAAAAGTGGACTTTTGAAAAGCTTTCTACAGAGCGTCCGGATATTTAAACTCTAACAGCACTGGGCGATGATCTGACAAATAAGTTTTAACGACTTCACAATGCATCGGTTGAAAAGGCTCTGGTACAAAAATAAAGTCGATCAGTCTTTGTGGTAAATGAGCTGGAAACGTCGCTGCACTTTTAGGAAAAATGCCATAATTACCATGACTCCTAATATAATCAAAGAGATGCCCAACGGCGTCCCCTGCCCGTGCAGACCGGCTATTAAAATCACCACAAATAATGGGAGCAATGAGACTCTTATTCCGGCGCGGATGACGCTTTTGGCTAATGTACTCAATCAGTTGCTCAATTTGAGCAATACGGTTACGCCTTGAGCGATAGTCGAGGTGTAGATTAATAAAAGGCAAAACCTCATTTTTGAGCTCAATTTCAGCATACATGAACCCCTTCTCTCCCAACGTGGCATTCCCAAAGGGGTTATTTTCCCAAAAATGAACGGGGTATTTGGACAAAATCCCATTTCCGTAAGCCAAATTCCGTCTTGGATGCTCCCTCCTTGTATTTACGCCCATCAAGGCATGCTCAAACCCTGCCTTTTCCTGCAAGAATTGCAGACAGTCCACACGCTTATTCCAAAAAGAATCCTGATCAACCTCCTGGAGCGCAACTACATCTGCCTTTGATTCTTTAAGCAATGCAGCAATACGACACAGATTTCGCTCAATGCGCTTCATCGACTGAAAACCCTGGTACAGGGAAAGTCCCCGCCCATGAGCAATATTAAAAGTCAGTACGCGCAGTGAATTCATCTAAGCGTTTACATTCTCTCTGATCTGCCTACAATGGGCAACATCTCAATTCAGGATCTAACACATTTACTCCAAAACACTCAATGAACGAGTCCTTATGGTCCCAGTGGCTATCCACCGCTCACACGTGGTTTGACTTTTTCAGAGTCGCGCTACTCCCTCACCTACTGACACTTGGAGGTTTCATCCTTGCGTTGCTAATTCTTGCCCGCTTTTTCAGCGAAAAGCGCACCCCAAGCAATATTTTCGCCTGGTCTTTGCTTATTTTCTTCATCCCCTACCTGGGGGTCCCCCTCTACTTCCTCTTTGGAGGCCGAAAAAGCCGGAAACTCGTATCTAGTAAGATGAAGATACGAGCGATGATCGAATGCGCGTCCAATATCCCCTCCTCGGAACCCTCTGAAGAAGTTGACTCAGAGCTTTCAATATGGAATCCGAAGCAAGGCGTCTACCATGGCAACACTTTTCAACTCCTTGGTGATGGACTATCCTCCTACAACGCACTGATCTACGAAATAGAACAGGCAAAGGAGTCCATCCACATAATGACGTATATCTTCAGCAATGATCGCGTGGGCTCTGCTGTTGCCAAGGCCCTCATGAAGCGAGCCCGTGAAGGTATTCAAGTACGCGTCTTGGTCGATGCGCTAGGCAGCATGGGGCGTATTGGACCCATAGCAAAAGAACTCCGTAAGGCAGGCGCTGAGGTAAGCCGTTTCATGCCTATGCTTCCACTCCAGACAAAGACCTCTGCAAACCTCAGAAATCACCGAAAAATGTGCATTTTTGACGGAGAACGGGCAATTGTCGGCGGTCAAAACATCGACGACCGTTTCATGAGTGTCGCAGAGGACCCAGATTGCTTTCGCGACTTCAATACACTCATGGAAGGACCTGTTGTTCAGCACTTTAACATGATATTCTTGAGTGACTGGTGCTTTGCAAGCAAGCAAAAGCCCGAGCAATTCAGTAATTTCTTTGAGCGCAAGGTAGAAGCCCGCGGTAATAACACAATCAAAGTCATGTCTAGTGGGCCGGATGTTAATGGAGACCCCCTCTGGGAAGCGCTTATTACCCTTGTCCAAGAATGCCGGTACGAACTCACCATTGTCACCCCCTACTTTATCCCAGATGAAGTCCTCTTCCGCTCACTTATTGTAAAAGCCCATACAGGAAGACGCGTACGGCTTGTCATGCCCCAAAAGTCCAACCATAAGCTCACGGACTTTGCGCGCAATTACTACCTTCGCCAACTGAACAAAGCAGGCGTCGAGATACTCCTCTACACCCCAGGAATGATCCACGCCAAACTATTCTTAGTAGACAACAATGTGGCAATGGTCGGTTCGGCAAATATTGATATGCGTAGCCTTTTTGTGAATTTTGAGGTAGGGGTATTCCATGCCTCAGAAAAACCCATTGAAGAGCTTAAAGATTGGCTGGAAACAATACTGCCTCACTGTATTCAGTTCCAAGACTCAGAAACAGCAAAAGTAAGCTCTAGCCGCCATATTCTAGAAGATTTTGCTCATCTACTCGGGCCCCTCCTTTGAGTAATACCTTGATCTTCGAGCAATAATCAGCTAATAATCAAGATCTAGCTTATGAATCCTTTGCCCCCTGAAACGACTCAAGGCCAGCGTGGTGGCCCCGTTATCCAATTTTCTCTATTTGCTGACAATAAAGTCGGGCGCCTCAATGATCTCACGATGCTCATGGCAGCCAACGACTTGCACGTGCTTGCTATTTGTTCGCTAGACACCACGGATAGCTCCATCGTGCGCATGATTGTCAACTACCCAGAGCAGGCTCGTGAGCTTTTTGCCAAGCATGGCCACCCCTTCAATGAAGTACAGGTCGTTGCTGCAGAAATAGATAGCGAACAGGACCTACGCAAGGTCACTTGCTCCCTCGTCCAGGCCGAGGTAAACATTCACTACCTCTACCCCTTTATTATGCGCCCTCAGGGCAAATCCGGCCTCGTTATTCGGGCCGAGGACAACTACCTCGCCGCAGACGTTCTCCTGCGCAATAAGGTCAAGGTCCTGACTCAGGCTGATATTGCACGGTAGTATTGCGTGTGGCATGCCACACAATCGGACTAAATTAAGGGGTCACATGTTGTGTTCTAACACACTGTGCACACCCTAGTTTCTGCGTGTTCTAACACCGTTAGAGCACATCTGCCTCA
>Ga0316204_10011427_pt1 | contig 11110 bp, 8 predicted proteins | sample 6monrhotite_MG_2_FD_205661 | JGI IMG/M metagenome (GOLD analysis project Ga0316204, IMG submission 205661) | Microbial mat bacterial communities from mineral coupon in-situ incubated in ocean water Damariscotta River, Maine, United States -... | ecosystem: Environmental > Aquatic > Marine >...
TGCAAATTAAGTTCACTTTCTTCAGCTTTTTGTTTGGCCAAGATTAATTCTAATTGGGCTTTCTTTATGTTTGTGATGTCTCGAATTACACCTACCAAATATTTATCTCCATTACTATCTAAAAATCGAGTTTTACGTGTTGAAATTGTTCTAGTTTCACCACCTCTTACCGTAAGAGATTCTTCATTTATATTTTCAATTCCATTAGAAAGTACTTGTTTGTCAATTTTAAAAAAACTTTCTCTTTCCTTGGGTGATACATCTTCAGCAAGTGTTTTCCCTATAATTTTACTTTTGGTTAAACCAAATAGTTTACAAAACGCTTCATTTACAAGAAGTAATCTACTCTCTTCATCTTTTACAAACAAAGGGTCGCCAACATTATTAATTATATTATCAAGATATTCCTTACTTTCTTCGGCTTTTTCTTTGGCTTTTTTTAATTCTTTTTCAACTTTTCTTTGTTTGGTGATATCAACATGAGTTCCTACCATTCTTATTGCATCTCCAGATTCATTAAAAATTGCTTCTCCGCGTGACAGAATATCAACCCAATGACCATTTTTGTGTTTCATTTTAAACTCCATTACAAAACGGTCTATTTGTTTTGAAATAAGTTTTTGCTGCATGTCCCATGAATTTTTAATACCTTCAGGATCAGTCATTTTTTCCCAGAAGGAGAAATCATTCGAAATTTCGTGATCTTCATATCCTAGCATTTTTTTCCATCCCGGGGAATAGTATATTTCGTTGGTAACTAAATTCCAATCAAATAAACCATCATTCGAAGCATTCATTGCAAGATTAAATCGCTCTTCACTTTCTTTTAGTTGTTTTTCTGTAGCATACTTTTCAGTAATATCCGAAAAAACCAACACCACACCACAAATCAATCCTTCTTTATTTTTTATTGGGGCCGCGCTGTCTGAAATTTGGTATTCACTTCCGTTTTTTGAAACTAAAACTGTATGGTTTGCAAGCCCCACAATTTCACCATTCTCCATCACCTTTTCAACAGGATTATCAACTTTTTTACGACTTTCGGCATTGATAATGTTAAAAATCTTTGCTAAGGGCTTACCCTTAGCTTCATCGAATTTCCATCCGCTAAGCTTTTCAGCAATTGGGTTCATGCGTGTAACCTTGCCATCTATATCCGTCGAAATTACACCATCACCAATAGAATGAAGCGTGATACTTAAGTTTTCCTCGCTGTTGACAAGAGATTCTTCTGCTAACTTTCGTTCGGTGATATCAATAAAACTAATAACTATTTCTACTATTTCTCCCTTAGTATCTAACACAGGAAAACCATTTACTGTTACCCAAACAACCGCATTCTTGTCAGGTTGATGAATTCCTAGTATTTGATTTTTTATTGATTTCTTGTATTTTACAAGCCTATTAACGGGATATTCATCAAATGGCAAGGGCGTCCCATCTTCACTTATAAATTTCCACGAAGGATCAATGGCTGCTCTACCTCTTAGCTGTTCTGTAGTTAACCCCAGTATTTCTTCAGCTAAGGAATTATTCATTAAAATTGAAGTATCTGGCGCATGAATTACTACTCCGGCCTCAAGATTCTGTAATAAACCCAAATACCTGGCCTCACTTTTACGATATGCATGATGCACTAATTTTCTTTCAGCTATATCTTTTAGGACATCTTTTGGAAGTTTGCTTTGCTCAAAATCTGTTTCAATTGAAAGCAATAAGGAGTCATATTTTTGCTGTAGTTCTTGTAATTCAAAGTTGAGTTTTGATTTACTTTTAGCTTTATTGTCCATATCTAAATATATAACTTCAAATATTACATAGCTATAAATTTAAGCTAAATAAATTCGTTTATATAAAAATGGATTAGTTTAAAACCATTCTAAGTAATTTTCGGATATATATGAAGTACCTTAAAGCAAGTAAAGAAGAAATTTTAAACAAAAAATGAACTCCTCCTTAGCATTATTGATAAAAAATATTGTTTTTAAATTTCTTTTACTTCAGCGTTTGGTGCATTTTTCCTAACTGATGCCATTCCATTCTGCATACCACTATTTGACGAGTACATTTCGCTCGTTCCAATAATCTGTCCATTCGTGGCTTTTAGATTAAAGTATGTTTTCCCACTTTTAGATTCTAACTTCTCAAATTTTGAATCATCTTGAGAATTTTTGCGCACTGATTCAATTCCATTTGTACAACTTGCTTTAGACTTATACCCTTCACTAGCTAAAATAGCTTGTCCATTATTTGCTTTAAGTCTAAATCTAAACTCTCCTCTTTTGTCTGTGTAAATTTCAAATTTTGCCATAAAAATTATTTTAATGTTATTTTAAATGTTTGACACTAATTTAATAAAAATGTCACATAAAATTTTAATTAATTAAATATTTGTAGCACGTGATGCAAAATAAATCATAAAAATTAATTTAAATCCCGTGAAATATTAACAAGTAAAATGAAGTGTTTAATCTATAGAAAATAATAAAGCCTTTACATTGTTTTGAAGGATTTAGGAAAGGTTGCTTCCTCTACTATTATTTTTTCAAACCATTCTAATTAGGAATTGATAAAGTTAACTTATCACTTATCTTAAACTACACAAATATTCTATTAACAACTCCACTATAGAGTCAAATAATTAGATTATCATAAATATTATTTATAGCCAATAAATTTAAATTATATCTATTTTAGATTGATATATGTGGAATTTTATTTAAAAAAAAGTCTTTTTATGTTAATAAATTGAATATATGTTAAAAAAAGGTTAAATGCTATTTAAAAGCATTTCCGCTTTATAAAAAGCTATACTTTTGTCTAAGTTTAATTAAATATTAATTAGACATTAAAATTTAAATTATGAAAACAACTAATATTACAAACATGACAGCGGATAAGAAATTACTTCCAATTGCTACTGCTGTGACTCGAAGAACACAGTGGAATAATTATAGAAGATTCGGATACAGATTCAATTAAATTATTTAACAAGAAATTAATTAATAATAAATCAAAAATTATGAGAAAATTAAAATTTTTAACACTCGCACTATTTTTTAGTATGACAAGTTTATTTGCTTCAGAAAAAATTAATAAAGCAAATACTGACATTAGAGAACAAATTGTTCAACTGCTAGACGATGCAAAATTTGAATTAAAAGAAGATTACAAAATGTATTTAACTTTTACCTTTAATTCAAATGGGGAAATTGTAGTTCTAAATGTTACTTCTAGTAATAAAGAAATAAAAGACTTTATTAGAAATAATATTAATTACAAAAAACTTGAAAATCCAGGAATTATAAATGAGACGTATACGATGCCAATTCATTTAAAAGCGATCTAATTATATTTTAAATAAACCCTTAAACTCGGACTATCTAGTCCGAGTTTTTTTTTAAAATAAATCTAAAATTTAGCAATTGGACTTCATACTTTTCAGGTTTGCTTTTTCTAAGACTAAAAAAGCCTCTACATTGCTGTAAAGGCTTTAACAAAAGTTTGCTTTCCCTACTATTGTTTTGTCGAATCATTTTAATAAGGAATTAAAAAGGTTTGCCTAATTCTACGATAGCAAATGGAATAACTATTAGTCTTGTTCCCTAGCGGTAAGCATCGAAATATGTCCGTCTATGGTTGCACAAGTCGAACCTAAATGAGTTTATTAGTGATTTATTGAAAATGCTTACGTATTAGTGAATCTAAATCAAGTTTATTAATAGGTTTTGGTAAATAATCATTACATCCAGCATCTAACGATTTTTCCTTGTCACCAGATAATCCGTAAGCTGTTTGCGCAATAATGATTACATTTTTATTAAACTCCCTAATTTTACGTGTAGCTTCATATCCGTTTGAATCGGGGATTTACTTATGGTGCCACTGATGGGATACCTAAAAATTCGTTTTTATGAAACTTAAATCGTATAATTGTAATTGCTATTTGATTTTTTTTCTGTCAAGTTTATCATGCCGTATATTCCCTTTTTAGAACTATCTTATGAAGACCTTTGTTTCTTTTCTTTTTTTAACTATGATTACCGCTAGTACCAGCACAACTAAAAATCATCAAGTGCTAGATACATCACTTTACACCTCTATTTTCGGAAAAAATGTTCTCGTATTTGATGATTCTATGGATGTGGAGGGTATCAAGAAAACACTGCATGTGCTGCATGAGCAGCAAAAGTATAACGAATTTGGCTCAGAGCGATATGCACTACTATTTAAACCAGGAACCTATGAATTTGATGTTACTGTCGATTATTATGTTCAGGCGCTTGGGTTAGGAAGATATCCAAACGATGTTATCATCAATGGAGCGGTGCAATCAGTCACAACAACAGGCAACAGCAGTTCATCAAACAATGTTACTACCATGTTTTGGCGTGGAGCCGAGAATTTTAAAGTGGTGCCAAAAGATCATAAAATGGTTTATTGGGCGGTATCTCAAGCTGCTCCATACAGGCGCATGCATGTTGTGGGCGATATTAATTTTGATAAAGGCGGTTGGGCAAGTGGCGGTGTTCTTGCCAATTCTCTTGTAGAAGGCAGAGCAGGGTTAACCTCCGGACAACAGTGGATGACAAGAAATTCAAGTATCGGATCGTGGGAAGGTGGAAACTGGAACAGGGTATTTGTTGGTGTGGAAGGTGCTCCGAATGATTCATGGCCAGATAAACCAACAACAGTAATTGACAAAACACCGGTAGTTCGTGAAAAACCATTCCTAACCTATACTGAATCTAAAGGTTATGCCGTTTTTGTTCCTGCACTACTTCGGGAAACTTCTGGCCCTTCATGGATGAATGGTGATGAGCAAGGTGAACTTATACCGATAGATTCGTTCCATATTGCCTACCCCGATAAAGATAACTCAACTTCTATTAATCAAGCCTTGGCTGATGGTAAGCACATTCTCATTACGCCAGGGATATACGAGATTGATCAAACGCTTACCGTAACAAAACCCAATACCGTAATACTGGGTCTTGGATTGCCAACCCTCATTCCTCAAAATGGAAAAATAGCACTGACTACCCATAATATTCCTGGAGTAAAATTAGCAGGTTTTATGGTAGACGCGGGCCCTGACTTATCTCCAACACTTATACAAATTGGATCTGAAGACTCGAATGCTAATTATTCCGATAATCCCATTTCTCTTCATGATATTTATTGCAGAGTTGGAGGTGCGGTTGTTGGACAGGCGGAGTCTATGGTGACGATTCATAGCAATGATGTGATTGCCGATCATTTTTGGTTATGGTTTGCCGACCACGGAATTGGAACTGAATGGAGGGAAGGACAAAATAAACACGGACTTGTGGTGAATGGAGACCGTGTGACGATCTACGGATTGTTCAACGAGCATTTTCAAGGGTATCAAACACTTTGGAACGGAGAACATGGCAGCACCTATTTTTATCAATCAGAAATTCCCTACAGCCCACCCAGTATTGAAGTGTGGAATGATGACGGAAAGCCTGGGTACGCATCGTATAAAGTTGCGGAGAACGTTCAAAATCATAAAGCCTATGGATTAGGTATTTATAGTTTTTTTAGAGGTGAACCCACAATCTCTAATAATGTCAGACTTGAAAATGCTATGGAAGTTCCAAACCATTCAGGAATTGAAATCATACATATCTCCACATTCGCTGGACGCAACGGAGGCATCAATCATATAATTAATGGGTTGGGTGAATCAACTAATAGTGGTGAGCTAAAACATTATGATGGATTTAAAGGGAAGAAATAGTATGATTTTTCCATAACGTCATATCTTATTTTTCTAAAAAATTTTATCATTGGTCGACGGTTTCTGATAATATCTCGTCCTGAAATATGGCTACAGGTTAAATTGAATATTAAGCTGATAATTTATATACCATATTAGGTGTTTTAAAGCCTAAAGATAAGTGTAATCTTATTTTGTTGTATAAATTAATTGCATTTTTTGCAGCTCTTTTTGCATGTGCTGTGTTCATAAAGGTTTGATCAAGGTAAAACTCATCTTTTAAAATTCCGTTAACCCTTTCAGCTAGTGCGTTTTCATAACAATGATTTTCCTCAGTCATACTGATTTCAATCTGTTTTCTTTTTGATTATTTGCCTATATACATTGCTGCAATATTGGATGCCTGAAAATCGTCAGCAAAAAGCGGACTGATATTAATAATTTAATTAGGATGTGTTTTCAAAAACTTTAAACCTGAATCATCTAAATTAAATAGGAATTTCAACCAAAACCTTGCGCAAACCTTGCGCATAAAAAAAGGTTCCAAAACTAAATGTCTTGAAACCCTTACTGGTATTGCTCCCCATACTATTATTTTGTTCATACATAATTGATGAGGCTTACCTCATTTTCCGATAGTAAATGCAATAGTCTTGTCCCCTAGTGTGAAGCATCGAATTATCGAACCTGAATGGGTTTGTTAAGGGTTTTTTAACGTTACTAATTTCTATAATGAACCTGATATTATTATTTTTGCATCAGTTCTTTATCAATTAATTTAATCAAATTTTGACAAATGGATTTCATTTCTTCGAACTGAGAATTCATAACCGTAAATTCATATACAGCCATTACAAATCCATTCTTTTGTTTCAAATCCTTAAGCATCATCTCGAAATTTATTCTTGGCAATTCTAAATTTTCACCTTCCATACCATTGCTAGCTAAATAAGTATATTTTTTTACTACTGGATTCAAATCAAGAACACTATAAGAAGGTTCATACAATAACACTTCAGCATCATATCGAAAATGTTCTTCCTCGTATTTCAATTTTTTATAATGTGTTTCTAAATTTAACAATGTGTTCTTTACGGAATCATTGGATATTATGGCAAGGTTACCTGAGTTTGTTAATTCTTGAAATGTATTGTTGATTTGATAGAATTTTCTCCATGTATAAATATTCACTGTATGATTATTGAACTCGTCAAGGTTAGTTAGAGGTCTGCCCTCAAAATGCTCAATAATTATTTTTGCAGATGCTATTCGTGACTTTCTTACATCAATATAATCTTGTAATTCAGCAATGTTAAGTTGTAAGTCACTTTTAATATTTGAAAGGTAATGCAATTCCTTATCTCTTGTTTTTCTGGCTTCATTCCAATTGTTTACTTGCAATGCAATCAATATCCCAACAACCACTAGCAATATCTCACCAATAGCATATCTTGAATATTGACCAAATTTGTTCTCATTAGCCATTTTACGTCGTATACGTCTGAAAAATCCTATCATGAAGTGTTTGATGTTTTGTTAGTTAATGGCTAAATATAAGGATTTTTGTAGATGTTGCCTTTGAACACAAAAAAACCTTACTATTTCTAGTAAGGTTTATAAAGGTGGCTCCCCCTCTTGGACTCGAACCAAGGACCCTCTGATTAACAGTCAGATGCTCTAACCAACTGAGCTAAGGAGGAATTTATTCTCTTTTGCGAGTGCAAATATACAAGGATTTCTACTTTTTGCAATATTTTTTTTAAAAAAAATCAATCTTTTCTAATTTTTTTCACCTTTTAAAACTAACATCCTGATAATTAATGCTTCAAAAATTTATAAAAATGAGATAAAGCAACTATTTTAAGTAGTAAAACACATAAAAACAGTACAAATTTTTATAATTCTACAATAATCTTAAAAAATAATAAATTGAAATGTTTGTTATTGTAAAAATTGTATTTTTGCAGGAACTAAATAAATCATTGACTACTAAATATCAATATGGATAAATATTCATTTTTAAATGCAGCTCATACAGGTTTCATCTCAGATTTGTACGATCAGTATTTAATTAATCCTGACAGTGTAGAGCCTAGTTGGAGAAGTTTCTTTCAAGGTTACAATTTTGCAAATGAAAATTTTTCGTTAACAGACGAGGTTGAATCTGAAACTGTAATTCCTGAAAATGTACTGAAAGAATTCAGAGTAATAGACCTTATAAATGGCTATAGAACTAGAGGGCATTTATTTACAAAAACAAATCCTGTTAGAGCTCGAAGAACATATACACCTACGCTCTCATTAGAAAATTTTGGCCTGTCAAATAATGACTTAGATTCAATATTTGATGCTGGTAATATGATAGGAACTGGTAGGGCATCACTTAAAAACATTATAGCGCATTTAGAATCTATTTATTGCGATTCTATTGGTGTTGAATATATGTACATTCGAAATCCAGAAGAGATTAAATGGATTCAGAAACAATTAAACAGAAATTCTAATCACCCAAATTATTCATCCGAAACTAAAAAATACATCTTAAAAAAATTAACCCAAGCTGTTACATTTGAAAATTTTTTACAAACAAAATATGTAGGTCAAAAACGATTTTCGTTAGAAGGTGGTGAAACTTTAATACCTGCAATTAGTGCTGTAATTAGAAATGCAGCGGAAGTTTATGACGCTGATGAGTTTGTATTAGGTATGGCACATAGAGGTCGTTTAAATACCTTAACCAATATTTTTAGAAAACCAATACGCGATGTATTTAGTGAGTTTGAAGGGAAAGATTTTGAAGATGAAGATATTGATGGTGATGTAAAATACCATTTGGGATTAACCACCACCAAAACGCTAAAAAATAATAAAGAACTAAAAATGAATTTAGTTCCTAACCCTTCACATTTAGAAACGGTTGGACCAATTGCTGAAGGAATTGCACGTGCTAAAATTGATAAAAAATATAATGGAGATAATTCCAAATTACTACCAATTATAGTGCACGGAGATGCGGCAATTGCTGGTCAAGGTTTGGTATATGAAGTTACTCAAATGAGTAAATTAAACGGATATACTACAGGGGGAACTATTCATATTGTTATTAATAATCAAATTGGATTTACCACTAATTATTTAGACGCACGTTCAAGTACTTATTGTACTGATGTTGCCAAAGTTACCTTATCGCCAGTCTTACATGTAAACGCAGATGATGTTGAGGCGGTAGTTCACGCTATGGAAATGGCGTTAGATTTTAGAATGAAATTCAAACGCGACATATTTATCGACCTTTTAGGATATAGAAAATATGGACATAATGAAGGTGATGAGCCTCGTTTTACGCAACCAAAATTATATAAAGTAATTGCAAAGCATAAAAATCCAAGAGATATTTATGCGCAAAAATTAATTGAAGAAGGTATTATTGATACAACGTATTTAACTAATTCTATCACTGAATTCAAAAATCTTTTAGAACAAGAATACTTAGAATCTAAAAAAGTTGAAACGTCTAAAGTGCGTGAATTTATGCAAGACGCTTGGGAAGGTTTTACCCGAAGAGATTTAGACGCTATGCTCATTTCTGAAAACACCACCTATCCAACAGCAAAGTTAAAAGATATTGCAAAGGTTGTTTCAACAGTTCCTGAAGGTTTAAAATTTTTAAGGAAAGCTGAAAAAATCTTATTGGATAGAAATAAGATGGTTTTTGAAAGAAATAAGATTGATTGGGGAATGGGGGAAACTTTAGCTTATGGAAGTTTGCTTCAAGAAGGTTTTGATGTTCGTATTTCTGGTCAAGATGTTGAACGTGGAACATTTAGTCATCGACACGCCATATTGCGTGATGAAATTTCTGAAGAACGCATTAACCTATTAAATAAACTAGACGATAACCAAGGGAAAATGTATATCTACAATTCCTTGTTGTCTGAATATGGAGTGCTTGGTTTTGATTATGGCTATGCCATGGCAAATCCAAATACCTTAACAATTTGGGAAGCCCAATTTGGTGATTTTAGTAATGGCGCACAAATTATTTTCGACCAATATTTATCAGCTGCTGAAGATAAATGGAAATTGCAAAACGGTATTGTTGTTCTGCTACCTCACGGTTATGAAGGTCAAGGTTCTGAGCACTCGTCTGCTCGTATGGAACGCTTTTTACAATTATGTGCAATTGATAATATGATTGTAGCAGATTGTACAACTCCTGCCAATTTCTATCATCTATTGCGTCGTCAAATGAAACGCGATTTTAGAAAACCATTAATTGTATTTACACCAAAAAGTTTATTACGTCATCCTTTGGCAACCTCAACTTTAGAAGAATTTTCTGAAGGTGGTTTTCAAGAAGTAATTGACGACACCATAGATGCTAAACATGTAACTAAATTAGTATTTTGCACAGGTAAATTTTATTATGACCTATTAGCAGAACGAACTTCTTTAAAAAGAAATGATGTTGCTTTGGTAAGAATTGAGCAATTATTTCCGTTACATTTAGAAAAATTACAACAAGTAATTGATAACTATCCAAATGTAAAAAATTATGTTTGGGCTCAAGAAGAACCTGAGAATATGGGAGCTTGGAGTTTTATGCTTCAACGCTTTAGATTGGTTAACCTAGAGGTAGCTTCACAGCCATTTTATGCTGTTCCTGCTGCAGGTTCATCGGCGAGATTTAAAAGAAGACACCAACGTGTAATTGACAAGATATTTAAAACTAACTAATAAAAATTCGTCTAAAAAGACAAAAAATTAATAAGATGATTTTAGAAATGAAAGTTCCCTCTCCGGGAGAATCTATTACAGAAGTAGAAATCGCAGCTTGGCTCGTTGAGGATGGTGATTATGTTGAAAAAGACCAACCAATTGCTGAAGTTGATTCAGACAAAGCAACATTAGAATTACCTGCTGAGGAAAGTGGTATTATTACACTAAAAGCTGAGGAAGGTGATGCTGTTGAGGTTGGTGCCATTGTATGTTTAATTGATATGGATGGCAAAAAGCCTGAAGGTGTGGCTACTAAAGAAGCTAAACCTGAACCACCAAAAGCAATTGAAAAACCTGTTGAATCAAAAACTACCTATGCGAGCGGATCTACGTCACCAGCTTCTAAGAAGATTTTAGATGAAAAAGGAATTGCTCCTTCAGAAGTAAAAGGTACAGGTCGTGATGGAAGAATTACAAAAGACGATGCTATAAATGCTGTGCCAAGTATGGGAACTCCTGCTGGTGGATCTCGTAGTTCTGAACGTTCAAAAATGTCTATGCTTAGAAGAAAAGTAGCACAGCGTTTGGTTTCTGTAAAAAATGAAACTGCCATGCTTACTACTTTTAATGAAGTAGATATGAAACCTA
>Ga0316204_10011428_pt1 | contig 11109 bp, 12 predicted proteins | sample 6monrhotite_MG_2_FD_205661 | JGI IMG/M metagenome (GOLD analysis project Ga0316204, IMG submission 205661) | Microbial mat bacterial communities from mineral coupon in-situ incubated in ocean water Damariscotta River, Maine, United States -... | ecosystem: Environmental > Aquatic > Marine >...
ACGACGATAAAAGTTACCAGCACGAGAAACAGGCTTAACCATGAAACAGTGCGCCCGCTCCAGTCGATAAAAGATTCGATGCCCGCCAGCGTCTTACTGAACATGGTCCGTATTAGATCCAGTAATTAAGATAACGGTCATTATGTATGATGCGGTCGGCCAGTATTGCTTTAAATTCATCAGGGTTTTTAGTGTGTACCAGTTCGCCATCACGGGGAAAATGTTTATCGTATAGGCGGGATAACCAGAAACGAAGAGCACCGGCACGCAGCATAGCCGGCCAGTACGCCTGCTCATTGTCCGTTAGTGGCCTAAACGCATGGTAATGCGTAAGCAAGGCGGTGACTTTCTCTTTATTCAAACTGAAATCGTCATTTAAACACCAGTCGTTCGCGGTAACGGCGAGGTCGTACAGTAATACGTCATCACAGGAATAATAAAAATCGATAATGCCACTAAATTTGTTGTCATCCCATAGAGCGTTATCGCGAAACAGATCTGCATGGATGACACCGCGGGGCAGGTCCGCGTGACGTTTTTCCTTTTGAAAATGCATTTCGTTATCTAACATTTCCTGATCGTCTGCAGAAAGTTTTTCGATGACCTCGTGCGCGGTATGCTGGCACCAGGCGGGGCCGCGTGGGTTTGGCTGTCTGACATCATAACTAAGGCCTGCAGTATGCATTTTACCCATCGCCACGCCCAGCTGCTGACAATGATCAACCGTCGTTTTGATGCTGCTGCCGCCATTTAACCGTTCTACAAGGGCGATAGGTTTATCTTTGAAGTGGCTTAAGTACAAGCCCTGTTTATCGGCAACCGGGTTCGCGCTTGGCACTTCATGGTCTGCCAGATGGTGCATCAGGTTGAGGTAATACTGCATTTCCTCAAAACTGTGTTGTTCGAAGATGGTTAATACAAAACGGCCGCGATCGGTGTTGACGAAGTAGTTGGTGTTTTCGATGCCGTCGCTGATGCCCTGAAAGTCCACCAGCTCACCCACGTCATAATTTGAGAGAAAACTTTTAAGCTCGTTTTCTTCGATGATTGTGTAAACAGACATAAGGGATTCAGAGGTTGAAAAACCGTTGATTGGAGTAATATGAGATCGTGATTTTAACGTATAACGGAGATTTACTAAATACATGTTCATCACTATTAAAGCAGCGCACTGTTTGCGATAATCATCGGTCTGCATAAATAATAATTCATAAAGAGTTCTCAAAGCTGATGACTGATAAAAAACCGCCTCTCATACTGGTTGATGGCTCTTCCTACCTGTTTCGTGCATTTCATGCTCTGCCGCCGTTAACTAACAGCAAAGGTCAGCCCACTGGCGCGGTTTACGGGGTGATCAATATGCTCAATAAGCTGGTTGAAGAGTATCAGCCTGAGCATATCGCGGTTGTTTTTGATGCCAAGGGAAAAACCTTTCGTAACGACATGTATGAGGACTATAAGGCGAACCGCCCGCCGATGCCGGATGAATTAAGAAGCCAGATCGAGCCGCTATATGAGCTCGTCGAAGCGCTGGGTTATCCAATGGTTAGTGTGCCGGGTGTCGAGGCAGATGATGTTATCGGCACATACGCCAGGCAGGCTACTGAGCAGAAAGTGGATACGCTGATATCGACCGGCGATAAAGATCTGGCCCAGCTGGTAAATCCGCATGTCACGCTGATCAATACCATGAACAACGTGGTGATGGATGAGGCGGGTGTGATGGAAAAATTTGATGTGCCGCCGTCCGCCATCATCGATTACCTGGCGCTGATGGGTGATACCGCCGATAACATTCCAGGTGTGCCAAAAGTAGGGCCAAAAACAGCGGCGAAATGGTTAAAGCAGTATGAAACGCTGGATAACCTGGTGGCGCACGCTGATGAGATCAAGGGCAAGGTCGGCGAGAGCTTGCGAGAAAACTTACAGCAGCTGCCGCTATCGCGTGAGTTGACCACCATCAAGTGCGATGTCGAACTTGATCATGCTATCTCTGAACTGGCGATGCGTTCACCGCAGCCTGAGAAGCTCAAGCAGATATATACCGAGATGGAATTTAAAACCTGGCTGTCGAATTTATCCACTGACGGCAGTGAAACAGCTAGCAGTCCAGGCACGGCGAAAGTTGACGCTGACTATAAAACAGTTCTGGATAAAAAGTCTTTTGATCGCTGGATAAAAAAACTTAAGGAAGCGCAGCAGTTTGCTTTTGATACAGAAACCACCAGCCTGGATTATATGCAGGCCCGTGTTGTTGGTGTGTCATTTGCGGTCAAAGCAGGTGAGGCGGCATATGTGCCATTCGCGCATGATTATCTCGATGCGCCTGTCCAGTTAACCGAGCAGGAGGTGCTGGGTACTTTAAAGCCGTTGCTGGAAGACGAAAATATAAAAAAGATCGGCCAGAACCTTAAATACGATGCTCACGTATTGAACAATCACGGTATTTCCATGAGGGGCATCGCACAGGACACCATGCTGGAATCTTATGTGCTGGACTCCACCCAGCGCCATAATATGGATGATATGGCTTTACGTCTGCTGGGTCACAGCACCATCCATTTTGAAGATATCGCCGGTAAGGGCGCCAAGCAGCTGACTTTTAATCAGGTCGATCTCGCACGGGCGGGTCCATATGCGGCTGAAGATGCAGATATCACGTTACAGATCCATGAAAAGTTAAGCCAGGCGCTGGCTGCAGAGCCCGCGTTAAAAAGTGTGTATGAAGAGATCGAGCTGCCACTGTTAGATGTGCTGTTAAAGATTGAGCGAAATGGAGTGATGGTTGATGTGGCGATGCTGGAGCAGCAAAGTAAACAGCTGGCTGAACGTATGAAAGAAGTCGAGCAGCTGGCCTACGATGAAGCTGGCGAGACCTTTAACCTGGCATCACCAAAGCAGCTGAGCACGATCCTGTTTGAAAAACTCAAAATACCTTCATCAAAAAAAACCAAAACAGGCCAGTATTCGACGGCAGAAGATGTGTTGCAGGAGCTGGCAGCAGAATATGTATTGCCAAAATTGCTGCTGGAGCATCGCAGTCTCAGTAAGCTGAAATCGACCTATACCGATAAATTACCGTTGCAGGTCAATGAAAAAACTGGGCGTGTGCATACCTCGTATAACCAGACAGTGGCTGCCACCGGCCGCTTATCGTCCACTGATCCCAACTTGCAGAATATTCCTATCCGCAGTGAAGAGGGCCGGCGTATCCGACAGGCTTTTGTCGCACCTAAGGATTATAAGATGCTGGCGGCGGATTATTCACAGGTTGAGCTGCGCATCATGGCGCACCTGTCGGAAGATGAGAATTTACTCACCGCCTTTGCAGAAGGTATCGATGTGCATCGCGCTACAGCGGCTGAAGTCTTTGATGTGACACTGGATGAAGTTGTCTCTGAGCAGCGCCGCGCCGCTAAAGCCATCAACTTTGGCCTGATTTATGGCATGTCAGCTTTTGGCCTGGCAAAACAGTTAAATATCGGCCGCTACGAGGCGCAGGATTACATAGATGTGTATTTCGCACGTTATCCGGGTGTGAAGGCCTATATGGATAAAACCCGCGAACAGGCGCACGACAAAGGCTATGTCGAAACGGTTTTCGGCCGTCGCTTATACTTGCCAGAAATTAACTCGCGCAACGGACAGCGCCGGCAATATGCTGAGCGAACAGCCATCAATGCGCCGATGCAGGGTACGGCGGCAGATATTATCAAGCGTGCAATGATATCCGTTGATAATGCACTGGCCGATAGCAAAGTTGAGGCAAATGTCGTTATGCAGGTACACGATGAATTAGTGCTTGAGGTACTGGAAAAAGATATAGAAGCCGCTACAGATCTGCTAAGAATCGAAATGGAACAGGCGGCGGTGCTGAAGGTGCCTCTGATCGTTGATATCGGTATCGGAGATAACTGGGACGAGGCGCATTAAGTAGTCGGCAACAGCCTTCATTTGACTGTATTTGGGCAGAATTATTCTGCAATAGTGTAATTTATTTCGACAATTAAGGTGTTGGGCTAACTTGTTGTTTTTTTGAATTAGCCGGTCACTATAACATATTGTTTATAAAATATTTATACTTGTATTTGTTGTTTTTCCAGAATACCGTTCGTCGGTTTCTACCCTGCTTTTCCATCCTTTTGTCCACATAGTTTTGACATATCTTCTGTATAGTCTTTAATCATGTTTAAAGAAGCAGCAATCTGTTTTACGAAATTTTTTGATGATAGCTTGAAGTGCTTTTTTGTGAATACGCTGTAGCCCGGCGTAGGTCCGCTCTCTCCCTTATTGCGGGCCATCGGAACCGGCATCCCCAATCCGGCTCCACCTTTGATGCCCGGCCTTTGGCCGGGCGTTTTTTTTATGTGCTGATGCGGTATATAAAAGAATCTAGCTTGTAAGTTCAAGCCAGCCATTTAATTTAGCCACCAGTTCGTCCAGACCCGTTTTTTTCAACGCGGAAAATATTTGTACACTGGCATCGATGCCAGCGTCTTTGAGTTGTTTCTGGGTTTTCAGTTTGCTGTTTTGCTGTGCGCCGCGTTTGATTTTATCTGCCTTGGTCAGCAACACGTGTGCTGGCAGCTGGTAGTGGTTACACCATTCCAGCATCTGCCAGTCATAATTATTGAGTGGATGGCGGATATCCATGATGACGACCAGGCCTTTGAGTGCCTGCTGGTCACTTAAGTACTGCGTCATCAGCTTTTCCCATTCATTTTTCATGGCGACAGGCACTTTGGCAAAACCGTACCCGGGCAGGTCAACCAGACGACGCTGTTCATCCAGTTCAAAAAAGTTGACCAGTCTCGTGCGCCCTGGGGTTTTACTGGTGCGCGCCAGGCCTTTGTTATCGCATAAGGTGTTGATAGCGCTAGATTTTCCCGCGTTTGAGCGGCCAGAAAAGGCGACTTCGCTACCAGTTTGTGGAAACTGCTTCGCTTTGCCGGCACTGATAAGAAAGTGTGCCTGGCGGTAAAAGCGGTTGTCGACGGTCTTCTTGGTCTTTTTATTATCTGACGGATTACTCATACTCATAGGCGGGCATTATGCGCTATCAGATTTAATTAGTGAACTCAAAGCATGACGTTATTTAAACAGCATGTCCCAATATATTGATATTGTAGGAATGCTGCCGGTGGTGTAGAATCTCGCCACTTTTTTAGCCCTCTATAGGGTTTGTATGTTTGGAGTTCAAACAATGAAAAAACTAATTTTAGCGGGCATCGCAACATTCTTTTTAATGTCTGGTGCAGCGATGGCTGGTGATGCGGCGGCTGGTAAAACTAAATCAGCTGCTTGTGGCGGTTGTCACGGAATGGATGGAAACAGCCCGATTCCGACATACCCGAAACTTGCCGGTCAAAACGAAGCTTATATCGTTAAGCAGGTGAAAGACTTTAAAGCCAACAGCGACCGGCAAAATGCGATCATGTTTGGCATGGTTGCGGCACTGTCTGATGAAGATGCCGCAGACATCGGCGCTTATTTTCAGTCGCAAAGCGTAAAAGACGCGGCGGCATCTGACGCTGCTAAAGCAGCTGCAGGTCGTGAAATGTATAAAGGTGGTGACATGCAGAAAGGTATTCCTGCTTGCCAGGCATGCCATGGTCCTAATGGTTCAGGTACCGCGGGTATCGGTTACCCTCAGCTAGGCGGTCAGTATGTTGACTACACACTGGCACAGCTGAAAGCATTTAAAGACGGCACTCGTAAAAACGACGATAAGATGCTGATGCGTTCGATCGTAGAAAAAATGTCTGAAGAAGACATGACTGCAGTTGCTAATTACATTGCCACTCTTAAATAAAGTTAAGCTTTAATTAAGCCATGGCAACTAAAAGGGATGGCTTAGGCCATCCTTTTTAGTTTATAGACCTTTGTACACTAACGATTACAGCTTAAACTGCCAAGATTATGCTTGAAGCACAGTCATTAGAATGCATACGTGATGATCGTTTGTTATTTAACGATTTAAGTTTCACTGTGGCTGAATCTGAAGTTCTTCAAATCGAAGGACCAAATGGCAGTGGTAAAACCAGTCTGTTACGTATTATCTGCGGTTTACGTCTTGCAGAAGCCGGCCAGGTGTTATGGTATGGCGAATCGATCTTAACAAACCGGGAAGACTATTATGCCAATATGGTCTATATCGGCCATCTGCCCTGTGTTAAAGGGGATCTAACCGTACTGGAAAATGTGCGCTCACTGCTGGACACGCGCTCGCTTACTTTGAGTGATCCTGAAATAGAAGCTGCATTAGCCAAAGTAGGCCTGGCGAGCTATGAGGATGTGCCTGGTAAAGCGTTATCTTCCGGCCAGCGCCGCAGGATTTTGTTGGCGTTTATCGAGTTATCCCGGGCAAGGTTGTGGATACTGGATGAGCCGCTAACAGCGCTGGATGTACAGGGTGTGGCGCTGATGGAGTCGATGATACTGGAGCATCGGCAGGCTGGCGGCAGTGTTGTTTTTACCACGCACCATGGTATGCAGCTGGACTGTGACATGTCATCCGTTCAGCTTGGCCGCAAGAAAGAGGGTAGCCGGTGTTAAAAGCTTATTATCACCTGTTGATCCGTGACTTACGCCTCTCATTGCGCAGCCGTCATGAGCTGGCTAATCCGTTGATATTTTTTATACTGGTGGTAACGCTGTTTCCGCTGGCTGTAACGCCGACACCTGAAGCGTTGCAAACGATGGCACCGGGCGTGATTTGGGTGTCTGCGTTGTTAGCGGTATTATTGTCGTTAGATAGGCTGTTCAAACTGGATTATGAGGATGGTTCTCTGGATCAGCTGATGCTGAGTCCTAACCCGTTGATGATACTGGTGCTGGCGAAGGTTACCGCGCACTGGTTATTGACTGGCCTGCCCCTGGTGATCATCGCACCTCTGTTAGGTTTGTTTATGAGCCTGCCGGCAGATGCGGTCAGCGTATTGATCTACAGTCTGCTGCTGGGCACGCCGGTACTGAGCCTGGTCGGTGCAATCGGTGTATCGTTAACAGTAGCGGTGAACCGTGGCGGGGTTTTGTTGTCTTTAATCATTCTACCGTTATATATCCCGATATTGATTTTCGGTGCAAATGCGGTTGATGTCGCCTCGGACGGTTTACCTGTTACAGGTCAGTTACTGTTTCTGGGCGCTGTGTTAGCATTGGCGCTTTCGCTGGCGCCGTTGGCCACTTCGGTCGCATTGCGTATTACAGCATCAAGATAAAAAGTGGGATAAATAATTTAGATCATGTGGAACTGGATACAACGATTTTCTTCACCTAAGCATTTTTATGGCATGTCTGCGCCATTAATAAAGTGGTTCTCAATCGGCGCGTTATTAATAGGGCTGTATGGCCTGTATCTTGGACTGTTCGTTGCACCTACCGACTATCAGCAGGGCGAGAGTTATCGCATAATCTTTATCCACGTACCTGCGGCGTGGATGTCATTATTCGTATATATGGTGATGGCGATATCATCAGGTATCGGCATTATCTGGCAGATTCGACTGGCCGATATGGTGGCCGCTGCGAGTGCGCCTATCGGCGCATCATTCGCATTCCTGGCACTGGTCACCGGTTCGCTCTGGGGTAAGCCGATGTGGGGAGCCTACTGGGTGTGGGATGCTCGCTTAACATCAGAGCTGATTTTATTGTTCCTGTATCTGGGTTATATGGCGCTGCAATCTGCCATTGAAGATCAGCGTAGTGCCGATAAAGCCAGTGGGTTATTGGCCATCGTAGGTGTGGTAAATATACCGATTATTCATTACTCTGTTGAATGGTGGAACACATTGCACCAGGGTGCGACGATAGCAAAATTTGATAAACCCTCTATGCATATCGATATGCTGATCCCTTTATTGCTGATGGCAGTGGCATTCAAGCTGTTCTACGCTGCGGTAGTACTGGTCAGAACACGAAACGAAGCGCTGTATCGTGACCGAAATCGACGTTGGGTCAGAGAACTAATCGAGCGGCTTTAGTTGAGAGAAGATAAGAGATGAACTGGTCAGAATTTTTTCATATGGGTGGTTACGCATTTTTTGTGTGGACATCTTATGCGCTGACGTTTGCCGTTATCGTTGCGAACATTATATTTCCGATAATACAGCGTAAAAAAGTTATCGCGCGTATCAAGCGCGCTATTAAGCGTGAACAAATTGAGCTGGATAAAGAATCAGCGTAGAAAGATGATTAAAAACCATGAATAGAAGAAGTCGTAGAAAAGTTTTAATTTTTGCCATCGTTTTTGGTGTTGCTGTCGCGACCGTGTTAGGTCTGACCGCATTTGAAGAAAACCTGCTGTATTTTTACAGCCCCACACAGGTAAAAGCTGGTGAAGCGCCAGCGACACATTCATTTCGTGTTGGCGGCCTGGTGGTTGATGGCAGTGTGAAGCGTGCGCCTGACAGTTTGAAAATACAGTTTGATGTGACCGATAATGCTGAGAGCATGACCATCGAATATACTGGCATCCTGCCTGACCTGTTCCGCGAAGGTCAGGGCATCGTTGCCATGGGCAGTCTCCAGGCCGATGGTAAGTTTGTTGCCCAGGAAGTACTGGCAAAACATGATGAAAACTATATGCCGCCAGAAGTTGCAGCAGCACTGGAAGCCTCGGGCAAGTCTGTCAAAGGCGCCACAGAACATAAACCCCAGGGTGCGGCTTATTAAAGCGCATTTAAATATAGTACTGGCCTAACACTGATACACATCAATTATTATGATTCCTGAACTTGGACACTTTGCCTTAATTATTGCTTTTGCTGTCGCCATCGTGCAGAGCATTGTTCCTATCATCGGTGCAGCGAGAAATCAGGCAGCACTAGTCTCTCTGGCGAGGCCGGCGGCGCTGACGCAGTTATTATTTGTTGGCCTGTCTTACGCGGCATTAACTCATGCTTTCATCGTGCATGATTTTTCGGTGTTGTATGTGTCACAGCATTCAAACCTGGTGCAGCCACTCATGTATCGAATCTCCGGTGTGTGGGGCTCACATGAAGGTTCGCTGTTGTTGTGGAGCCTGATCCTCTCGTTGTGGACGGTAGCAGTGGCGGTATACAGCAGAAACCTGCCAGAGATATTGATGGCGCGGGTGCTTGCTGTGATGGGAATGATCAGTACCGGGTTCATTGCCTTCATGCTATTCACCTCAAACCCCTTTGAACGAATTTTTCCAGTGCCGCTTGACGGTACCGAATTAAACCCGCTGTTGCAGGACCCTGGTCTGGCGATACATCCGCCGATGTTGTATATGGGTTATGTTGGTTTTTCAGTGGCGTTTGCTTTTGCAGTAGCAGCGCTGCTCGGTGGTAAACTGGATGCGACCTGGGCGCGCTGGTCTCGTCCATGGACGACCATAGCCTGGAGTTTTTTGACTATCGGTATCGCGCTGGGTAGCTGGTGGGCTTATAACGAACTCGGCTGGGGCGGCTGGTGGTTCTGGGACCCGGTTGAAAATGCTTCTTTTATGCCATGGCTTGTTGGTACGGCGTTGATACATTCTCTTGCCAGTACTGAAAAACGCGGTGTGTTTAAAAGCTGGACAGTGTTATTGGCTATACTGGCCTTTTCACTAAGTTTACTCGGTACCTTTATCGTGCGTTCCGGGGTACTGGTCTCGGTGCACGCATTCGCCACTGACCCGGCGCGCGGTGTATTCATCCTGGCCTTTTTGGTCGTTGTTGTTGGCGGTTCACTGGCATTATATGCGTGGCGTTCGGCGACTGTTGTCAGTTATGGCCGTTTTCAGTGGTTCTCAAGAGAAACTGCCCTGCTGTTAAATAACATTATTTTTCTCACCGCGGCCACCGCCGTTTTAGTTGGCACTATGTACCCGCTGGTGGTTGATGCGTTCGGTGTGGGTAAAATTTCTGTTGGCCGGCCTTATTTTGATACCATGTTTGCACTGGTGGCAATCCCGCTTCTGTTGTTGTTGGGTTTTGGTCCAGCGGTTCGCTGGAAAGGTGATAGCTGGCAGCGCATCGCTAAAATGACGTCCATCTTCTTTGTGGTATCACTGGTTGCCGGGTTGTTAATTCCATTTTTGGTCGAAGAAAAATTAAACTTGAGCACAGGTCTTGGTCTAGCAGGCGCATTGTGGGTTGCCTTGACCACGCTTAAGGATTTATTGTCACGTTTGACCCATAGCCTGAAACTGCCACTATCTTATATGGGCATGATAATGGCACATTTTGGTGTGGCTGTTTTCGTCGCCGGCGTTACCGTGACCATGACCTATAGTGAAGAAAAAGATCTGAGAATGGAGCCGGGAAGCAGTTATAACATATCAGGTTACGAGTTCCGTTTTCAGGGCACTCGAAAAGTGCAGGGACCAAATTACATCGCTGATGAAGGCGTCATAGAGATCTGGTCAGATGGTGAGAAATCCGGTGAACTGTTGCCACAAAAAAGAACTTACAGCGGTAAGAGCAATCCGATGACGGATGCTTCGATCGATAAAACATTTACCCGTGACTTATACGCTGCTTTAGGTGAAGAGCTCGAGAGCGGTGCATGGAGTATGCGGGTCTACTATAAGCCTCTGATACGCTGGATATGGTTGGGTTGTATTTTGATGACAGTCGGCGGTGTGCTGGCAGTAAGCGACCGCCGTTACCGCCAGTCCGTCAAACAGACATCGGCTAAAAAAGTGCCTGTTACAGCTGGCGTATAAAATAAACACACCTACTAAAATAGTTAACCAGAAAATACTTCGATGGAAAAGAATCAGCCAACCCTTTTAAAACGGTTTATGCCACTGATTATCTTTGGCGCCATGGTCGTGCTTCTGGCAATCGGCTTAACGCTAAACCCCAGACTGGTGCCCTCACCATTGATCGGTAAACCTGCGCCCGTGTTTGAACTACCGTTGCTTTTCAAGGAAGGCAGTTTTTCTAATAAAGATTTGATCGGTCATGTGACGCTGGTTAATGTGTGGGCGAGCTGGTGTTTTGCCTGCCGCCAGGAACATGAAACGGTTAAACACTTAAGTAGTAGCGGTGTACGTATCATCGGCCTGAATTATAAAGATGAGCCGGCGGATGCAAAAAACTGGCTGGCAAAGTTAGGCAACCCTTATCAGGTCATAGCGGTAGATTAAGATGGTCG
>Ga0316204_10011429_pt1 | contig 11107 bp, 11 predicted proteins | sample 6monrhotite_MG_2_FD_205661 | JGI IMG/M metagenome (GOLD analysis project Ga0316204, IMG submission 205661) | Microbial mat bacterial communities from mineral coupon in-situ incubated in ocean water Damariscotta River, Maine, United States -... | ecosystem: Environmental > Aquatic > Marine >...
GCCCGTGAGCAGGCCTGCATGGTTCATGTGCGCCGCAAGTTCGTCGATATCTACGAGAGCGAGGGGTCTGGCATCGCCGAGGCGGCTATCAAGCGGATTGCTATGCTCTATGGCGTGGAAAAAGAGGAGCGCTACAAGTCGGCTGAAGAGCGCGTCGCCTTGCGGCAGGAAAAGGCAAAGCCGGTCCACTGTAAAGCAGTCGTTCGAAGCGGGCACAGGTTATGTCCGCATCGCGGGACAGAGCGGACTTGTGCAGCTACGGCGGTTGCTGACGCAGCATTTGTTCGCATGCGCGGCATTCCCATCGATGCGATCAAGCCCAAATCGCTAAACCAGCCATTGAATACTGTAAAAATGCCGAAACTTGATGAGCGGTTAGACGGTCAATTTTCTTACGCCAAGGAGGATTGTGAGGATCTCGTTCACGCCGTCTGAGATAGTCTCTCTTCAGAACCGCGTGAGCTTGCCGTCTGAACCGCTGCAAGCTGCGAAGGGAATGTCGAAACGATCTCAGCTAATGCAGAGACTGCAATCAACGAGGCATCCCTCAGTGATCCGACCAACCCAATTGGGCCTTTCAACCTGCTGATATCAGCCTCGCTGGCGCCCAAACCAATAAGCGTTTCACACCGCATCAAATGCGTGCGCCGGCTGCCGAGCGACCCGATGAAACCCGCAGTTGTCCCTAACGCCTTCTGCAACAGATGAGGTTCCCAATCATGATCATGAAACAGGGTCAGGAATGCAGTTCTTTGGTCGAGGCCGCTGAGGTCCGAGGCTTGATCAAAAGACGCCAGATGGATTGGGGCCTGCGTTGAGAGATGCCGCGTGGCGGCCAGGTCATCGGTATCCGGTGAAATCAGGGCCACCTCATACCCTGTGGCATGGCCAAGCCGAGCCATTGACCGGAAAATCGCGCCGCGTCCTGCCAAGCAAAGCCGTACGCGCGGTTCATAGATAAAGCTGTAGTTCTTTCCGTCAGACCGGTCGCCGATAAAGCGGAGCGTCGCTTGCCTACGCGCATCAAAGTCCTGCTTTGCTTTCAACAGCTGGTCGCGGTCCGGTGCAGGATCAATCAAAAGTTCAAGTGCCCCGCCGCACGGGAGTTTTAGGTCGAGATAACGCGACCCTTCGCCATAGCGGACAACTTCCTTGCGATTGGCCTGCAATGCCAACAGCGCGCGATGCTGAATGTCCCGGTCGATACACCCGTTGGAAAGATACCCGGTCATCGTTCCATCGGGTTCCACTATGGCAAGTGAGCCGACTTCGCGCGCAGCTCCACCCTCAATCGAAAGGGACGTGACCAAAGCAAACTGCCCATCGCCCTGAATAAGGCGCGCGGCCACATCGACTATGTCGGCCACACGCTCGGCATAGATGCCAGCCTCAGGCTGCAACGTCTTCATTGACCACATCTGCAAAGGACTTAAAGAACTTAGCTGCAAGCTTCTTTGCGGTACTTTGAATGAGGCGGCTGCCCAATTGGGCCAGCTTGCCACCGATTTCCGCTTTCGCCTCATAGCGCAGGATTGTTGTGTCGCCGTCAGCCGTCAGGGTGACATCAGCGCCACCTTTTGCATGACCCGCCGCACCGCCATTGCCCTGACCCGTCAGCGAAAACGTATCCGGTGCACCGCTTTGGTCCAAGATAACGTCTCCGCTAAACTTTGCTTTGACCGGGCCGACTTTCAGCACAACTTTTGCTTCCAGTTCCGTGTCAGAGTGCTTGATCAGCTCTTCGCATCCAGGAATGCACTGTTTAAGTATCTCTGGATCGTTCAAGGCCGCATAGACCTGGTCCTTGGGGGCATTGATGGTAATTTCGTCACTGAGTTCCATGGGGTCGGTATCCTTTTCTTAGCAACAGGGAAATCGTATATTGTTGGCCTGCTCAGGCGTCATCGTGAGCGTCTTGCAGTAGATCGTCAGTCGTTTGAGAATGCGCTTCATCTTGCGGTCTCCGTCTCAGTTTGCGGCAGCGCCGCGTAGTCTTCCGGTGTGTCGACATCCGCATAGAAGCCGTCCGACGGCAGCGGGGCGAATTCAACAAGGTCTGGCGCGTCGCGTGTCAGGCGCATGCAGCCTGGGCGTTCGGGGTTTTCGGTCAGGCGGGGACGTAAGGCACGTGGAATAACGATGGGGTTGCCACGTTCAGTGCCTCGCTTTGGCACGGTGATCTTCATGGGATCATTCGCGCGGTGCCATGTCACCAGCTGCATCAAGTCGTGCGGAGACAGGTGTGGTTGATCCGCCAGGCCAATCAGCAAGAGGTCTACATCTGGGGCCACCCCAAGCCCGGTCGCGACTGACCCGGGCTGGCCCTCGGCAAAGTCCTTATTGTGGGCAAACACAATAGACAGTCCTGCAACTGCGCCTCGCACCTTGTCCGCATCATGCCCGGTGACAACCGTCAGCGGCGCCGTCAGCACGGACAAATATGTCTCGGCCAGATGTCGCACCATAGGTTTGCCCGCCACGGGCAGGAGCAGCTTGTTTCGCGCACCCATGCGGCGCGACAGACCAGCGGCCAGTAGAATTGCCCCGACATCATTCATGTGCAATTGCCGTTTCTGCGCGGCGCACACGCAAGAGCTGGGCCAGGATTGAAAGAGCGATTTCTTCGGGCGTGACTGCGCCCAAATCCAATCCGGCAGGCGCGTTGATGGTCTGTGTTTTTTCTGGTGCGATGCCTGCGTTGTGAAGTTTCTCGGCAAGAGCTGTAAATTTCCGGCCACTGCCAACAAAGGCCACATATGCGGCATCAACCGAAAGCGCCGCTTTCAACGCATCAAGGTCGCCTTGCCCTTGCGTTGCGATGACGATGTATTTTTGAGGCGCACCCTCTTGCGTAGGCACGTTGCTGGACGTGACGGACCAATTAAACTGCGGCGCGAGCGTGCTGAGCGCTTGTGCGACGGGCGAGGTTCCCATGACCACCAACGCGGGCATCGGCTGGCATGGCTCGATAAAGATATCGACGGTGCCGCGCGAGGGGCAGCCGTTGCGGGCGAAGCGGGTGCCGTCAACGGTATCACCGGGGGCAATGCCTTTTTCGGCAAGCAAGTCCTCTGGAGTGACTGAGATGAGTTGCGGTGTCCCGCTTTGCAGGGCCTCGACCGCCGCGCGTTTGACCGCCCCGCGCGTGCAGCCCCCGCCGAGCCAGCCATGGACAATGGTGCCGTCAGCACTCAGTAGCGCCTTGGCGCCTGGCTTTGCCGAGGTGGAGCCTGCAGTGCGCACGATGGTGGCGAATGCGAATGGCACTTGTCGGGATCGCAGGTCATGCGCGGCTTCGGCCAAATCTGGATTGAGGATCTCTGCGGGGCTCATAGTGCGACCAACTCTGGCTCGAGGGATGCGAGATCATCCAGTGTATTCGCCGCTTTGAAGAGATCGAGGTGCGGCAGGGCTGCGGCCATGCCACCTGCGACGGGTTCGTAGTCTTTCCAGCCTTTCAACGGGTTGAGCCAGATTATCTTGCAGCCGCGCTTTTTGAGCTTGGCGAGCGCATTTGACACATGCGCGGCTGGCTCCGTATCGCAGCCATCTGACAAGATCAGCACAACGCTGCGCCCGTCGACAAAACGCTTGGCGTAGCTGTCGGCAAATCGTTGAAGGGATGGCCCGATCTTAGACCCACCGCCAAAGCCGTCGGCCATAAGGGACATGCGCCCGATCGCGCGCATCGCATCTTTGTCGCGGAGCGCTTCTGTGATCCGCACGAGGCGGGTGTGAAAGAGGTAGGCGTCAGCGTCTTTGTCGGCGCGCATGAGCCCGGCAAGGAAGGCGAGGAACACCTGCGCATAAACGCTCATGGAGCCCGAAACATCGCATAGCGCCACAATCTTGCGGGCGCGGTCGGGGCGACGTTTGCGCAGCAGGCGCAGAGGCTCACCTCCGGTCGACAGACTGCGCCGGATCGTTTTGCGAAAATGCAGCCGGTCGCCTTTGCGGGCCGCAATGCGGCGCCGCGAACGGCGGTCACGCAGGGCCGCGCCAATGCGGCGGGCCACGGCTTCAGCCTCTGCAATCTCTTCTGAACGGACCAGATCGCGCAGGTCGCGGCGGCTGAGGTTGCGCTGCTCGGTGGCGATAAGTTTACCAGTGCCGTCACTGTCCGCCGCGCCGTCATCACTATCGGGGGTCGTTGATGTGCCGCTTGCACCTGCATCCTCACCGCTGGCATCGCGCGAGCTGTGAACGGCATCGTTCAACGTGGCTTGCGCCATGGGTATCGCGCGTTGTTTGACGCGGCCCGCATCCATCCAATAGCTGTCAAAAAGCGCGTCAAACCGGTCGGCCTCTTCCTTGCACCCCGTACAAATGGCGCGAAAAACGCGGCGACACTCTTCGGGTGCGGCGGCGTTCACAAGGGGCAGGGCTGTCAGGCTCAAATCTGCCTCTGCCACGCCCAAGCGCAGCCCATTGTCGCGCAGATGCGCGATGAACCCTACGATGCGCGCGGTTGGCCCCGGATCACGGGCGGCAAAGCGGGTGACGCGGCTCATGCGGCTTTCCCTGCAATGCGGGATGCAACGTCGGCGGTGATCTGTGACTGATCGCTCTGCGTCTTCAAGAGGGTCGTGAGCGTCGATTGCAAGACGGCTGGATTGTCGGTGAGGTCGGCAATTCCAAGCCCCATAAGGGCAGCGGCGAAGTCGAGCATCTCGGCAATGCCGGGCGTTTTTTCCAGCTCTTCCTCGCGCAGCTTTTGCACGAAGCCGATGATCTGATTTGCCAATTGCGCCTCGACCTCGGGACAGCGCGCCTTCAGGATCGCCAGTTCCGTGGCACGGTCGGGGTATTCGACATATGTGTAAAGGCAGCGGCGCCGCAAAGCGTCCGACAAATCCCGCGTCCCGTTCGATGTCAGGATCACGATGGGCTTGCAGGTGGCTGTGATCGTGCCAAGCTCCGGCACGGACACTTGATAGTCTGACAGGACCTCTAGCAGGTAGGCTTCAAATTCTTCATCGGCGCGGTCGATCTCATCGATCAAAAGCACCGGCGGCTGGTCTTGCGTGATCGCCGCGAGCAGCGGCCGTTCCAACAGGAACTCACGCGAGAAGATACGGTTTTCAACCGACTTGCCGGTCTCGCCATCCTCTGCTGCCGACCGGATCGTCAGCAACTGGCGCTGATAATTCCATTCGTAGATGGCCTGCGACGCATCCAGACCTTCATAGCACTGAAGGCGGATGAGCTTTGTGTCTTGTGCGACGCTCAGGGTGCGCGCAACCTCGGTCTTGCCGACGCCTGCGGCCCCTTCCAACAATAAGGGGCGTTGCAACGTCAGAGCAAGGTGCATGGCAACGGACAAGTCGTCGGATGCAACATAGCTTTGCGCCGCCAGCGCGGATTGAAGTGTTTTCCAGGTCATCAGATTCTCCAGGACCGGGGCGCGCCGGGGAGAGGCAGCGCGCCCCACCGTTACGCCCTAGCTGTGCAAGCCAAGTTCATTGGCGGTTTTCCAAATACGCCAGTGATCATGCGGCATGTTGGTGTGCCGGTTTCCGAAGGCCCTGAATGCATCCTGCACAGCATTCGAGAAGCACGGCACACCGCCCACATGGGGGCTTTCGCCAACACCTTTCGCCCCGATGGGGTGGTGCGGTGAAGGTGTCACGGTGAAGTCTGTTTCGTAGTTCGGGACCTCCCACGCCGTCGGCAGGAAGAAGTCCATGAGCGTGCCCGTCTTTACGTTGCCCATGTCGTCATAGGCAATCTCCTGCCCAAGGGCGACGGCCAGCGCCTCGGTCAAACCGCCATGCACCTGACCTTCGATGACCATCGGGTTGATCCGTGTTCCGCAATCATCCAGCGCGTAAAAGCGGCGGATGTCCGTCACGCCCGTATCAACGTCGATGTCCATGACACAGACATAGGCGCCGAACGGATAGGTCATGTTGGGCGGATCATAGTAGCTGACCGCCTCAAGCCCCGGCTCGATCCCTGGGATGGCTTGGTTGTAGGCGGCGAAAGCGATTTCCTTCATCGTCTTGAACCGTTCCGGCGCCCCTTTGACCACGAAGCGGTCGACGTCGAATTCGACATCATCGTCGTGGACCTCCAGCAGATAGGCCGCGATCATCTGTGCCTTGGCGCGAATCTTGCGGCCCGCCATGGCTGTTGCGGCCCCTGCCACTGGGGTGGACCGAGATCCATAGGTGCCCAGACCATATGGCGCGGTATCGGTGTCACCTTCCTCGATGGTGATCGAGTCGGCGGGTAGTCCGATTTCAGAAGCGAGGATCTGCGCAAAGGTGGTCGCGTGGCCTTGCCCTTGTGAAATGGTACCCAGTCGCGCAATCGCCGAGCCTGTTGGGTGAATGCGGATTTCGCAACTGTCGAACATGCCGAGGCCAAGGATATCGCAGTTCTTAACTGGGCCAGCGCCGACGATTTCGGTAAAGAAGCTGAGGCCGATTCCCATCAGCTTACGGGTTTTGCCCGCCTTGAAGTCCTCCACCCGCTGCGCCTGTTCAGCCCGCAGTCCGTCATAATCGACGGCCTTCAGCGCCTTGTCCCAAGCGGTGTGATAGTCACCAGAGTCGTATTCCCAGCCAAGTGCGGCAGTGTAAGGGAATTGCTCTTTCTTGATGAAGTTGATCCGGCGCAGCTCTGCGGCATCCATGTTCAACTCAATGGCCAGCACTTCGATCATGCGTTCGATGAAATATACGGCCTCGGTCACGCGGAAGGAACAGCGGTAGCTGACGCCGCCGGGGGCTTTGTTCGTATAGACCCCATCGACCTCAAGAAACGCTGTCGGGATGTCGTAAGACCCGGTGCAGATATTCATGAACCCGGCGGGAAACTTTGTGGGGTCAGCGCAGGCGTCGAACCCGCCGTGATCTGCGGTGACGTGGCAGTGCAGACCGGTGATCTTGCCGTCTTTCGTTGCCGAAATCCGACCCTTCATCCAATAGTCGCGGGCAAAGGCCGTGGTCATCAGATTGTCCATACGGTCTTCGATCCACTTGACCGGTTTGCCCGTCACGATGGAGGCCACGACCGAGCAGACGTAACCGGGGTACGCCCCAACCTTGTTGCCGAAACCGCCACCGATATCGGGACTGATCACACGGATGTTGTGTTCTTCGATGCCCGAGATCAGACTTACAATCGTTCGGATTGCATGTGGGGCTTGGAATGTCCCCCAAAGCGTCAGCTTACCATTCACCTTGTCCATCGACGCCACGCAGCCGCAGGTTTCAAGCGGACACGGGTGGGTGCGGTGGTAGTACATGGACTCTTCGGCAACGACCTCGGCGTTGTCGATGGTCTCGAACGTCGGATCCTTGTCCCCTGCTTCCCAAGTGAAGATGTGGTTTGGGTGCTTGCGCGGCCCATGTGCTCCGTCAACGGCTTTCCCGGCCTCATCGACAGTGTCCTCGCGCAACACGACGTCGGACTCCAACGCCTTGAACGGGTCAACGAGGACCTCAAGCTCTTCGTATTCCACTTCAACGGCTTCGATCCCGTCGGCAGCGGCATAGCGGTCTTCTGCGACTACAAAGGCCACTTCCTGACCCTGAAACAGCACTTTACCGTCAGCGAGCACCATCTGCTTGTCGCCCGCAAGTGTCGGCATCCAATGGAGACCTAATGGCTCAAGGTCAGCGGCGGTGAGGACCGCCAGCACGCCCGGCACTTCCAGCGCCGCGGCTGTGTCGATGTTTTTGATCCGTGCGTGGGCGTAAGGAGAGCGGACGAAATCGCCAAACAGCATCCCATCCAGTTTTACGTCATCGACGTAGTTGCCCTTGCCTTGGGTAAAGCGCGCATCTTCGACCCGCTTGCGCGAGCAGCCCATACCTTTGAGATTGGCGACGCGTTCCTCGCGACTTGTGACTTCGTCTTTCATTCTGCGGCCTCCTTCGCGGCTGACATTTCGGCTGCGGCGGCCTGAATGGATTTCACAATGTTCTGATACCCGGTGCAGCGACAGATATTGCCAGCCATGCCAAAGCGGATTTCTTCTTCGGTCGGGTTGGGGTTCTCTTCGAGCAGCTTGGTCGCGCGGGTGATCATGCCCGGTGTGCAAAAGCCGCATTGCAGACCGTGGTGCTCCTTGAACGCGTTTTGCAGCGGGTGCAGATCATCGGGTCCGCCGATGCCTTCGATGGTGGTGATGTCCTTGCCATCGGCTTGGGCGACGAACATGGTGCAGGCTTTCACCGATTTCCCGTCGATGGTGACCGTGCAGGCCCCACAATGCGAGGTTTCGCAGCCAATGTGAGGGCCGGTGATATTCAGCCGTTCGCGCAGCGTATAGATCAGCAGCTCCCGCGGTTCGGCGAGGAACTCCTCTTCCTTGCCGTTCACGGTGATGGTGTAGTGTTTTTTCTTTGACATGTTCGTACCTCTTACGCCCGTGACCAGGCGCGCTCGATCGCGCGGCGCAGAATCACCCCGGCGACATGTTTTTTGAAAGCGACAGGGCCGCGATTGTCTTCGGTCGGGTCGATATCACTAAGCATGGCCGTAATGGCGGCTTTGATCGCGGCGTCATCTATGGAAGTGCTGACCAGTGCAGCACCAGCAGCCTCGGAATAGATCGGCGTATCACTGAGGTTTGTCATTGCAATCGAAGCGGACACGCAAGAGCCGCCATCTTTTACAATTTGCACAGCAGCCGCAGCGGTGGCGTAGTCGCCAATTTTGCGCTTTTGCTTTTCGTAAGCATAGCCGCCCTTGGGCGTGGGGATCGTGACTGCGGTCAGAACCTCTTCATCCTCGCGTGCGGTCATGTAAGCGGCTTCGTAGAAATCACGCGCAGGAATGTTCCGTTCGCCATCAGCGCCAACGACAGTGAAGCTAGCATCGAGGCACTGCATCAGACCCGGCATGTCATTGCCCGGATCCCCATTGGCCACATTGCCGCCAACAGTGCCCATATAGCGCACCTGCGGGTCCGCGATTTGCAGGGCCGCCTCGCGCAGGATAGGGGCCGCCGAGGCCAATCCTTCGTGATCGATAATGGCGTGTTGGGTGACCATTGCGCCGATGCGGATGCTCTCGGCCGTTATGGCAATATCAGACATACCGCCCACATCTTGAAGATCGATCAGGTGCGGCACATCTGCCATCCGCAGCTTCATCATTGGAATAAGACTATGACCGCCCGCCATGACGCGGGCATCGTCGCCGTGCTCTTCCAGGATCGACAGAACGCCTGCCATATCCTTGGGTCGGTAATACTCAAATGCCGCTGGAATCATCGGCTCTCCTCCCTAAAGCGATTTAACTTGCTAAAGAACAGGAGTGCATGCGTCCGTATGCCGAGGCTTCAAGAAATCAACGAAAAACAGGCATTTTGCACGAAATGCGCGTCAGGTCGCACGAATTGCGCTGACCTGCGAAGCCAGTGCATCCTGTATCGCTTTCAGCTTGGAACGGCTAACCGGCGCAGGGGGCGTTTCAGGCCCCTCGAACACACACTTACCGCTATCCTTCGTTCGCTCAAACCGGACGACATGCTCAGGATTGACCAAATAGCTCCGATGCGTTTGCAGGAAACCCAGTGGGCCAAGCCGTTTGGTAGCTTCCGTCACAGACCACACGCAAAACAACCGCTCGTGTTGCGTGTAGACCTGCGTGTAATGTGCATCCGCCCGGACAAACACAACATCTTTGGCTGACACAAAGACTTTGCCGCCATCACGCTCGCAGGGGACTTGCAAAAGCCGCGTTTCGGTCTCCGGCAGATCATTGTTCTGAGGCGGCACAGGGTCGTCTGTCGGGCGGGGAAGGTATGTTACACCAACCAAAAGGCATGCCCCGAACATGACGAAACTGAAAAAGATGACCCCAAGGGCAAGCGTTTCATTGCTCATCAATGGGCCAAACTCGGTACCATCCGAAATCGCTACGAATTCAGTCCCAGCCATGGCCAGAAAATGGACGCTCGCCACCGCGGCACCAAAACACAAAGTGCCGAGAAAAATGTTCCGGTTGGTCCTTTTTCCATAGGCGATGCCAAAAGCCAGAACACACAGCAAAACTGCCACCAGCGACGATACTAAGACACCTAAAGGCGTGTAGACCGCCCTGCACAACTGAAGCCCGGCCATCCCGATGTAGTGCATGGCAAGGACGCCTACACCGACAATGCCTCCTGCCAAGGATACCGTGAAACGGTTGCGATGCATGAAATGCAGGATGATCAGCGCAGCACCGACGATGAGGATTGCCGTAAGGGCTGAGATCAGCGTAATCGCGGCATCGTAGTAAAACAGGATCGGCATTTGCAGCCCAAGCATGGCAACGAAGTGCATCGCCCATATCCCACCACCAAGCGCGATTGCCGCCAGAGTGATCAGTGCCTTCTTCTCGAAGTCAGGTTTTGAACCAAGGTCGCGTGTCAAAGACAAGCCTGTGAACCCTGCGACCAATGCCACCAAGCAAGACATGGCAACAAGAAGTGCGTTATGACTAACCTCGAGAAACTCCATGCCTACAAAGTGAACAAAAAAGTGACATTTGGCAAACGCTGCCGACTTTCATGATCACACAATTTCTCGATGGCCGTTGGTTATTCCAACAGTTTTGCTAGCTGTTTTGGTTCCAGCGCTGGCGAGCGGTTTCCCATCTCGCCAACATGGTTCAAATATCGATCTGCTCAGCTATACTCAGCACATCTTCGAGTTCGACACCTAGATTGCGCACTGTGCTATCTATTTTGGTATGTCCCAGCAACAGCTGCACAGCGCGCAGATTGCCAGTCGTTCTATAGATTTCTGCTGCTTTAGTGCGACGAAGTGAATGTGTCTCGTATCCGCTAGGTTCCAAGCCGATCTCGGCCACCCAACTTCTTACTAAGCGGCCATCTTGGCGCGTCGAAATGTGCGGTCGGTCGTGGAATCTACTGGGAAACATAAATTGACAAGCAAGCATTTCTGGCGACTTGACCCATTCCAAGACCGTTGACCGAGTGTTCTCTGTTAGTTCAAACTGAACTGGGCGCTTAGTCTTGTGACCTGCCCCCCGGTCGTCCCTCGTTCATAACGAGAGCCCTTGGGGTTGATAGTGGTCGGTTTCGGGTTGGGCAAGCGCGCCGGGCGCGTTGCCATCAAGTAGCTCAAGCGCCCGGCGCGCTTCT
>Ga0316204_10011430_pt1 | contig 11106 bp, 14 predicted proteins | sample 6monrhotite_MG_2_FD_205661 | JGI IMG/M metagenome (GOLD analysis project Ga0316204, IMG submission 205661) | Microbial mat bacterial communities from mineral coupon in-situ incubated in ocean water Damariscotta River, Maine, United States -... | ecosystem: Environmental > Aquatic > Marine >...
TAAAGGCGCATATGTGCTGGTCGATGGCAGCGGGGGTGATGATTGGGGAGAAATGGTCTGCCGCAATGCCGATGCATTGATCATGGTTGGCCGGCCCGGAAAGTTCGATTCTGCGCCCAGCCCGATGGAACAAGCCGCAATGCGCTGGATTCCGGAACCACAGCGCACTTTACTGCTGCTGCGATCAAAGGCTGACAAGAAGATCAGTAAAAGCGGAGAATGGATCGATCCACGCGATCCCAAACTGCACCACCATGTCGCATTGGATAGGGAAGATGACTTTAACAAAGTCGCCCGTTTCCTGACGGGAAAAGCTGTGGGCGTTGTGCTGGCCGGCGGCGGCGCTCTGGGCTGTGCGCATCTGGGCGTGATCAAGGCATTGCAACAGGCCGATATTCCGATTGACTATATTGGCGGCGCCAGTGCCGGCGCGGCGATGGGCGGCGCTATTGCGCGCGGGATGACCGTGGATGAAACGCTGGATCAGATGGAAGCCATGTTCATCGGGGCCAAGGCGATGAAGCGATTGACGCTTCCGATCTTTTCTTTGCTTGATCCGACGGTATTCGACCGCGAACTTCGGGTTCGCTATGGCACCAAAGACATTGCCGATCAGCCGATCAGTTTCTTTGGCGTATCGACCAATCTTTCGACCAATGGCCTGCACATACATCGGCGCGGACCGCTGTGGGAATGTGTGCGGGCATCGGGTTCGCTACCCACGATATTGCCGCCGTTTATCGATGGCGAAGGCAACATATTGGTTGATGGCGGGGTGCTGGACAATGTTCCGGTAAAGGTCATGCATGATTTGAAGACCGGACCCAATATTGTTGTGACCCTGGGTGATCCCAATGAAGTCTGGCGAACCGATGTTGAATATGACGAAGTGCGTGGCCGGTGGACATTGATCAAGGATGTTCTTCTGCGGCGCAAGAAAGAGCAGGACTTTCCCTCGATTGTTGAAATCATGTCACGATCCATGGTTGTTGCCAGCCGCATGGCGTCCAAAGAAATGCTCGGAGAGCAGGACATATTGGTCAACCCGCCAATCATTCCCGGTATGCAGATATTGGATTGGCATTTGGGCCGGGAACTGGCGGAAATGGCAGTCGAATATATCGCCGAGCAGGTGTTGATCAGCACTGATTTCAAAAGTAAATTTACCAAATAGGTAAAAACTCTTGACTTCGTCACGCTGTTTAGGTACATATCAGGAACATCGAGAAAAAGTGATTCGGGCTGACAGGCTCTGAACGACCTATCGCGAAACTATGCGAACGGTCTTTCAGGCGGTCGGCCTTTTTTGTGACCAGCGTATTGGGGCTACTCTGGTGTGGAGTAGTGTATGTCTAAAAACCCGGTCCAGCTTAAACGCGATAATAAACGAAAGAAAAAGTTTCTGAAACATCTGGCGATGAGTTCGCATGTTACACAATCGGCAAAGGCCGCGAATATCCCGCTCTCGACGCTTTACCTTTGGCGTGATCGGGATGCGAAATTTCTGGACGATTGGCTGAATGCACTGGCTGCGGGATATGAATTACTGGAAATGGAATTGCTGCATCGCGCCCGGAACGGCGTCGAGAAACCTGTTTTCCGGAACGGTGAAAAGGTCGCAACAGTGAAGGAATATGACAATGGCTTGGCGTTTCGATTGCTGATGGCACATAAGGATATGGTGGCAAGGACAAGGGCTGCCCGAGCAGAAAATACCGATAGAGCAACCCAGCTTCGCCAAACCCTGGATCAGAAAATCAACCAGATGCGCGAACGGCTGCAAAACCGTGAAGGTTTGAGCCAAAATATCAAGTATGGCAGTAATTCTGCATGAGCCGTATCTCGACGGCGACTCTTTTTGCAAGACTGACCAACGACGAACAGGCCGCGTTTCTTGGCGGGCTTTCTTCGTTTGAACTGGAAAAATTGATTCACAATTGGAAAATCTGGGCACGGCCAGATCAGATTGCACCAAAAGGACACTGGTCGACCTGGTTGATCATGGCCGGGCGCGGGTTTGGCAAGACCAGAGCCGGCGCCGAATGGGTGCGATCCATTGCCGAACAAAATGGCGATGCCCGCTTTGCTTTGGTCGGAGCCAATTTTGCCGAAGTACGAACTGTGATGGTGGAAGGAGAAAGCGGTCTATTATCCATCGCACCTTCGTTTAATCGTCCGTCATGGGAACCTTCTCTAAAGCGAGTGCAATGGTCAAATGGCGCAGAGGCCCGGCTTTATTCGGCTGCGGAGCCAGAGGGTTTACGCGGCCCCCAGCATAGTCATGCCTGGTGTGACGAAATTGCCAAATGGGGGAACAACGCCGGACAAGCGGTTGGAGCATGGGACAATCTGAAAATGGGATTGCGTTTGGGTGATTTGCCCAAAATTGTCGCGACAACCACGCCGCGTCCGGTGTCGCTGGTGCGCAATCTGGTCAAGGATGACCTGGTCGCAATTACCAAAGGCCGAACAATTGATAATCAAATGAACCTGCCGGAGGCATTTTTAACGGCAATGGCATTTGATTATGCCGGCACGCGATTGGGCCGGCAGGAATTGGACGGTGAGCTGATCGAAGAACTGGAAGGCGCGCTGTGGAGTCGGCCGATGATCGAAACTTGCCGCGTCGATGACGTGCCCAGTTTTGTTCGGATTGTGGTGGCGGTTGATCCGCCTGCTTCCGCCAATGGTGATGCTTGCGGGATTATTGTTGCGGCTTTGGGTCATGATCAAAAGGCATATATATTGGCTGATTGCAGTGCGGAAAAACCAAGTCCGGAAGAATGGGCGCGGAAAGTCGCAGATGCAGCGGTTTTGTGGGATGCGGATCGCGTGATTGCGGAGGCCAATCAAGGCGGTGCGATGGTGAAGTCCGTCCTGCACGCCGCAGATATTTCTCTGCCTGTGAAGCTTGTCCACGCATCGCGGGGCAAGGTCGCACGGGCAGAACCGGTCGCGGCGCTTTATGAAAATGGCCGCGTCCACCATATCCGCGCCTTTCCTCGTCTGGAGGATGAACTGTGCGGGCTATTGACCGGTGGTGGTTATGAAGGTCCGGGAAGATCTCCCGATCGTGCCGATGCATTGGTTTGGGCCCTGACGGAATTGATGTTGGGCAAATCAAAAAAACCGAACATCCGAAACTTAATCTAGGAAAAGAAATGACATTCTGGAAAGATCTGTCTCTCGCCTTCAAGGGCGGGATCGGTCCATCGCGACCGCCTTTGGGGCGTTCATATATCGGCACTTATGGAGGCGCATCATTATCGGGTGAGGCGCCCTTTTCTTATGTCGGTGCAGTGCGTGAGGCATATGTTGAAAATGCTATAGCCCAGCGCGCCGTGCGGATTGTCGCGGAAGGGGTCGGCGGTGCGCCGTTGACTGATCTCTTGGACGATATTGCTATATTGGTCAATCAAACGAGCGCAGGGCAATCATTACTAGAAACCATTGCCGCGCATTTGTTGTTGCATGGCAATGCCTATGTGCAGATCATCTGTGGCGGCGACGACAAGCCATCCGAGTTATTTGCATTACGCCCAGACCGGATAACGGTCGAACCGGATGCGAAAGGCTGGCCCACTGCTTATCAATACCGGGCCGGTGAACATCAAACACGGTTTGCGGCGCAAGATGCGATGGGTCGCAATGCGATCATACATATCAAGGCCTTCCATCCTACCGATGACCATTACGGTCTGGGATGCCTGGGAGCGGCAGCGAAACCGGTCGCGGTGCACAATGCTGCGGCCACTTGGAACAAAGCGTTTCTTGACAATGCCGCACGCCCTTCCGGAGCTCTCGTTTATGATCCCGGCGCCGATGGTTCCGCTTTAACGGGCGAACAGTTCGATCGTCTGAAAGCCGAGATGGAGGCGAGCTTCGCCGGTTCGGGCAATGCCGGGCGGCCGATGCTGCTCGAAGGCGGTCTGAAATGGCAGTCGATGAGCATGACGCCCGCCGATATGGATTTTGTTGCACTGAAAGAGTCGGCGGCCCGTGAAATTGCTCTGGCTTTTGGTGTGCCGCCGATGCTGCTCGGACTGCCGGGGGACAATAGTTATGCCAATTACCGCGAAGCCAATCGTGCGCTTTGGCGGCTGACCATTTTGCCGTTGGCGGGCAAGATACTTGGCGGATTATCCGACGCGTTGATCAGCTGGTGGCCGGACGTCAATCTGTCGATTGATCGTGACCAAATTCCGGCTTTGTCAGAGGATCGCGAGCGCTTGTGGAAACAGGTCTGCGACGCGGACTTTCTATCGCCCGAAGAAAAACGGTCGATGCTGGGATTGGATTGAGGTTCAAACGGAGTTTTTTGAATGTTGCAAAATGAAGATATGCTTGCCCGCCTGATAGCGCAGGCGGAAAGTGACGGCGCAGACCTGATTACCCTGCGCGCTATTGTGGAGGAAGCTACTGATAATGGTGCGGTGCGCGTGATTGACCGGCTCGGTTTGGGTGACGCGTCTGCGCACGGCGATCTGGACGAGCTGCGCGAGTTACTGCAGGCTTGGCGAACGGCAAAGTCGAGTGCCTGGAAAGAAGTGGTGACCTGGACAGTGCGCGGGGCGTTGACGCTGCTGTTAATTGGAATAGCGGTCCGGCTTGGTCTGAGTGACATGATACGGTGAACGCGCTTCGTTTCGCCGGCTATGCCGCGATCTTCAACCGTATCGACAAGGGCGGGGATATTATCCGTCCCGGCGCCTTTGGATCGTTGCAGGAAGGACAGGAGTTGCCGTTACTGTGGCAGCATGATCCGAGCCAGCGCATTGGCAGCGTGACTTACGTGCGGGAAGATCGGCGCGGTTTGCGGGTCGTTGGCAGCCTGTCCAAAGCGACCAAAACTGGCCGGCTGGTGACAGCGATGCTGGAAAATGGCGCGGTCAACGGATTGAGTTTTGGCTATCGGGTGAAGCATTCGGAGGGTCAAAAACCCCGGACTTTGCACGACCTCGATGTTGCCGAAATATCAGTGGTGATGCGCCCGATGCAGGTCGCAGCAAAGGTCCACATGATAGGCTAGAATAATCCGTATCTGAATTTTGAGGCCGCCCCAAAACCGGGCGGTTTTTTAATGCCTGAAACTCATCACGCCCAAGAAAGGAAATTTATGGAACTCCCCCAAGAAACAAATCTGGAAACCAAGGCCGATCCGCTGGAGGCATCATTTGATGCGATGGTTGCGACTGAGGATGTGGCGGGCCACGGGAAAGCGATTGATACGTTACGTGTCGATGTCGATGGCTTGAAGTCGCAGATGGCCGATATTTCGAAAGCCTCCTCCCGGCCCGTATTGGAAGGGACAAAGGGTATGCCATCCTCTCTCGCCGCCCAGGATTTTGTGACCAAATATCTTCGTCGCGGTGACCATCGCGGTATTGAACTGAAAAGTTTTTCGGGTGCCTCCGGCCCGGAAGGCGGTTTTGCTGTCCCGCAAGAAATTGATGCCTTGATCGGTTCTACGCTCAGGGATATTTCGCCAATCCGTTCGATTGCAACGGTCGTGCAGACAGGCAGTGCAGGCTATCGCAAGCTTGTTACCTACGGCGGTACACCATCCGGCTGGGTGAGCGAAACGGCCGGTCGTCCGGAAACCGATACACCAAATTTCAATGAAATTGCTCCGCCAACAGGGGAGCTATATGCCAACCCTGCGGCCTCACAGACAATGCTTGATGATGCGGCGTTCGATGTCGAGGCCTGGCTCGCCGATGAGATTGCTCGTGAATTTGCACAGGCCGAAGGAGCGGCCTTTGTCAGCGGCTCTGGCACGAACCAGCCGCGTGGTTTTCTGAATGCCGCAGTGACCGACGAGAAAGATGACGTGCGCGCCTTTGGTTCGCTGCAATATATCCCGTCTGGTTCTTCGGGTGAGTTTGCCAGCGAAGATGCATTGGTAGATCTGGTGCACATGCTCAGACCAGCTTACCGGCAGGGCGCGACCTTTGTCATGAACAGCTCGACATTGGCACGAATTCGCAAATTCAAAACCGCAGATGGTGCGTTCTTGTGGCAGCCGTCATTGGCTAGCGGCCAACCCGGTACATTATTGGGTTATCCGGTCGTCGAGGCGGAAGACATGCCCGATATCGCCGCTGACAGTCTCTCGATTGCATTCGGCAATTTCCGGGCTGGCTATCTGATCGCCGAGCGCACCGCGACGAATATTCTCCGCGATCCATTCACCAACAAGCCGTTTGTGCATTTCTACGCAACCAAACGAGTGGGCGGTCAGGTGATGAATTCCGAAGCGATCAAACTGATGCAATTCAGCGCTTCCTAGGCCCTTAGCTCGCCATCCGGAAACGCCTTGAGGATGGCGAAATCAATTCGCTGCGTTTCAACGTAGCGAGCGCTCGCGCCGAAATGCTCCCCTTGGTCGGTGCGGGCGCACCATTTCCCTCTCTTGAAAGGACAACGCAATCATGAGTTTTCCTGTTGAAGACCTGCCTGACATTCCGCCAGGAATGATTGCAGAGGTCAAAAATTTCCTTCGGCTCGAACATGATTCCGATAATACCGCGATCGACGGGTTTATTCGAAGCGCGGCGACGCTTTGTGAAGATTTCGTAGGCCAAATGCTGATCGCACGGCCGGTGACTGATCTGCTCGCCGCGCGCGGCGAGTGGCAGAAACTGAAACAACTTCCCGTTCAGAGCATTAGCGAGGTAACGCTCATTTCCGCGGATGGAACAGCGGTGATAATGCCTCCGGATTCCTATGCGCTCGACATTGACAGCGATGGTTACGGCTGGGTTCGCATAGAAAATAATCCCGAAGCTCCGCGTATCCGTGTGGCCTATAGTGCCGGTCTTGGTGCCAATTGGGATGATCTGCCGCAAACGCTGCGCCAGGGTATCGTAAGATTGGCCGGTTATCTTTATACAAACCGTGATGGTGTTGATCCCGGCGGTCCGCCCAGCGCGGTGACTGCGCTCTGGCGGCCCCATCGTCGGTTGAGGCTTGCCTGATGGGTGGTGAGTTTGCCGGAATGCTCCGCGAACGCATTCGAATAGAACGGTTCGCAACCGAACGTGATGCCTTGGCTTCGTCATCCGATGAAACAGAATTGATAGGCGAGTTTTGGACTGCAATCGAAGCGCAGGGAGCAGCACAGGAAGCAAGCGCGGAAAGTCGCGCCGCTATGCAGAGATGGCGTTTCATCTTGCGGCAAACCGATCAGATATTGCCGGGTGACCGGTTGATCTGGTCCGGGCGAAATATGCTGATCCGCACCGTTTCCGAAGACCGGCGGCTATTGCCCAAAACCATAGTCGAAGCAGAGGAGGCTCGTTGATGGACAAGCTAATTCGGAAAGGAATGGAACTGGCGGAACGAAAAAAGACAATGGTTCGTGCAGAATTGAAATCGACCCTCGCTCGATCGCTGCCAGACCATATCGCGGTTGAAGAAGAGGGTGATGATCTTTTGATCAAAGGGCCGCATCTTTCCGAGCAATTGATCGACAATGCTGATTTACGCGATGTCGCTTTTCTGATGCGCGGTGTCCGATGAGCAGTGCGCTTGAGGCGGTGCAAGCATCTGTGATCAGTTCCCTGCAATCCCATCAATCACTGATCGAGGCGGTCACCGGCATTTATGATGGGCCGCCGGTGCGGGCAGAATTTCCTTATATTGCTATGGCAACCGGAGCCTCTCTCGACTGGAGCCATAAATCGGGCAAGGGCCGAGAGCTCAGCGTTGCATTCACCGTGCATGATGATGGTACGAGCGCTGCCGGTTTGCACCGGATCATGGCTTTGGTGGAAGACGCGCTGGAGGATGGCCTGAGCGACACCAGCGGTTGGCAAGTCGTCACATTTGATTTTCGGCGCACCAGAATTTTGCGCAGCGCCGCCAGCCCCTGGAGCGGATTGATCGAATATCGCGCCCGCTGTTTGAAAAACTAAACTTCTAAAAGGAATAACTTATGGCAGCAGAAAAAGGCAGCGCCTTTCTTCTCAAAATTGGTGATGGCGCAAACCCGGTTGGGTACACAACCATTGCCGGACTGCGCACCACGCAGATGTCGATCAATGGCGAAACGGTGGTGATTACAAACAAGGATAGCGGGGGTTGGCGACAATTATTGTCTGGTGCCGGGATACGCTCGGTTTCGGTTTCCGGAGCGGGCGTATTTACCGGATCCGATGCTGAAAACAGGATGAAGAACCACGCACTCGCGGGGACTATCGACGCATTTGAACTGAGTTTCGAAAGCGGAGATAAAATGCAGGGTGATTTCCTGGTTTCTCGCCTCGACTATAGCGGTGATTTTAATGGAGAGCGCAGCTATACGATGAGCCTCGAAAGCTCAGGCGTGGTTATCAATGCCTGATAGACCCGCAAATCCAATCCGCGGCGAAGCATCGCTAATGCTGGCATCGGGGAAATATGTGCTCCGGCCCAGTTTTGAGGCCTTGGTTATTGCCGAAGAAGAACTGGGCTCGCTTTTTGGTCTGGTTGAACGAGCGGCAGATGGAAAATTGCTGCTGTCGGAAATTACTTCGCTATTCTGGCACTGCATTAGCAACAAGCCAGATGAACTGGAACGTCATCAATTTTGCAGCGAACTGAGCGCGCTTGGATTGTCGCGGTTGACGCCGCCGCTCAAGATTTTGCTTAAACAAATATTGGTGGGCAGCGCCCCCGATGAACAAACCGTTTAGTGATGGTGCCGAGAAATTATCGGCAATCGCGACACATTTGCTTGGCTGGTCGCCAGATCAATTCTGGCGGGTAACGCCAAAGGAACTGTCAGTAATTTTTGGCAGCCTAAATCGCGCAAGCGGCGATGCAGCAGCGCCACTTGACAATAATCAATTGGAAAAACTGAAAGAGAAATTCCCGGATGGATGTAGAAATTGAACGGCTGGTTGTTGGTGTGCGTGCCGACACGGCCGGCTTTGCCAAAGATGTTGGCGAAATGCAGAACCTGCTTGAAGGTCCTTTTGCGAACGGCTTGGAACGCGCAGGATCATTGCTTGAGAATACCCTTAGCCGCGCGATCCGGAAGGGCAGTCTGGATTTTGAAGATCTAAAGCAAGTGGCCCTGTCCGTAATTTCGGATGTTGCGGATGCTGCGATTACCAGCGGACTTGGTTCGCTGTTTGGCGGACAGGGTAGCGGCGGAGGATTGCTCGGCCTTGGCACTTCGATCCTGGGTTCCTTGCTGGGTTCACCGGGGAGAGCCACTGGCGGACCGGTTAGTGGTGGGCGCGCCTATATGGTGGGCGAACGAGGTCCGGAATTGTTTGTCCCCACCTCAGCCGGGCGCGTCGAACAAAATATTGGGGGCAGCGCCGCACCCGATATTCGGTTGACGGTCAATATATCCGACAACGGTCGCGGCAGTGCGCCGGATCAAATGCGGCGATCGAGCAGGCAGGTCGCCCGCGCAGTGCGAATGGCCCTAGCCAGTAAGGCAGATTAGTTATGGGTTTCTGGCTTGCGAAAGAACGAGCCGCGCAACAGACCAGCTTTATTCAGCGATTTGATCCGCGCTTCTGGACCGTCAACTTCCCGCGCCCGATGATGGCATCGGTGGTGACGACTGCACCGGATGCGCTCCGGGTCGATGCGGTTTTCTACAATTCGGATGATCTTGCCGGTTTGATCTGGGACAGCTCAGATGCGCTTGATCATCCCTTGCTCGCTTATGAAACTCTCAAAGACTATTCGCGGCTCAGTTGGCAGTTTCGTTGGCAATCGTCCGGCATAATGCCACTGGATGCGATCAACGGACCAACGCTGACCATTGAGGGACGAGATGCAGCTGGCAATGCCAAATCCTGGTATGTGCGGCTTTGGAACTATGCCGCCGGCAGTCCGACGGATGCGCAAATATCGATAGAGTTTTCCAAACTATATGGTGGTTTCCTGTTACCGGGAGAGGCCGATCCTGTGCAACCGGACAATATCGATCGGCTGTTCATCTCAATCGTCCCGCCGGAATATGATGCACAAGGGAATCGTTATGATACGCCCAAAAACGGCTGGGTCGAGATAAGCCAAATCAAAACCGATGGCGGTGGTGCGGTGCTGGAGATTGGTGATGTCATGGTTCCCGAAAACGGATTGTCCATGGCAACTGCCTATGATGACAGCTTCAACCAGACGCCCGAGCGATTGCTACGGTCAATCCGCGCGCTGGGTTATCGCGGGAGCATAAATCACTATCTCGGCATGAGTCACTATTTCCGGCTCGGGACATTGGGGCAGGGCCTGTATGTCAGCCTGTCTCAACCTAGTTCCGGTGAAGAATTTGCAGCGATCAACCAGCCATGTGCAATCTGGCATCGCGATTTTATATCGCGTGCTGATGCGATGGGATTTGATCTAATCCAGTCACTTTCTTACGAATTATTCGATGCGCATTGCTGGAATGATTGGAAACAACGGGCGGAAAATGGCGATCCGGCGCTAACCGGATGGGAGCCGCCTTCGACATTATTGTCGCCCGCCAATGCTAATGCGATGGGCTATCTGCAAGCTGTTGCACGCGCATTTGTCGCTATTGCCCGGGACGCGGGCGCCAAGATCAAATTTCAGATCGGTGAACCATGGTGGTGGATCATGCCAGACAAACGGATATGTCTTTATGACGCAGCTGCCAGTGCCGCATTTGGATCAAATTCCGTCAGCATCGGGGTCATAGATGGCGCGAAATCCGAAGCTCAAAAAATCATGCTGGATCAGGCGGGAGAGATGCTCGCAGCATCCACTTCCGACTTGCTCGATGCTGTAAAAGATGAAGCCGGATCTGCTTCGGTTGAGACGTTCTTGCTCGCTTATCTGCCTACAATAATTGATCGTCAGGCGCCCGAGGCAAAGCGGGCCAACTTGCCGATTGGTTGGTCCTCACCAGCGTTCGATATTCTGCAGCTTGAGGATTATGACTGGGTGATCGCCGGGGATCTTCATGCCACCCGACAGGGTGTTGACCTGGCCACTGAACGATTGGGCTACCCCGTCGAAGAACAGCAGTATTTTTCGGGATTTGCCTTGCTCCCCGAGGACGATTTCATTTGGACCAATATGGTTACTGCAATTGAAGATGCGAAAAAGCGGGCAGTGGCTGATATTTTTGTCTGGGCACTG
>Ga0316204_10011431_pt1 | contig 11106 bp, 9 predicted proteins | sample 6monrhotite_MG_2_FD_205661 | JGI IMG/M metagenome (GOLD analysis project Ga0316204, IMG submission 205661) | Microbial mat bacterial communities from mineral coupon in-situ incubated in ocean water Damariscotta River, Maine, United States -... | ecosystem: Environmental > Aquatic > Marine >...
CCTTCAGGGGGAGAAGGTCAAGAGTTACGAAGAGCTGCTTATCGCCAACTGGTTTTACGAGAACGGGATCGAATACGAGTATGAGCCTGACTATGAATTCGACACGTCGGACCCGACCAAGAGGAATTATTGCCCTGATTTTCGACTGATAGAAAGCGGTGTTTATCTGGAGCATTTCGGTGTGCGAAAAAAACGCGGCCGTGATGGAATGGAAATGCTCTACACCGCACCTTGGGTCGAGAGGGCTTCTTACATCGAAGGCATGGAGTGGAAGCGTAAGGTCCATGAAGAGCACGAAACAACCCTGATCGAAACATACAGCTACGAGCGCGAGGAGGGACGATTGCTCGAAGCTTTGGCTGAAAAGGTCGCACCCCATGTCACCTTACGCCCTCGTCCACGCGAGATTATTTTTGACCGGGTCATGGAGATGAACCAGATCGACGGGTTCGTTCAGCTTCTCGGTAGCTTCCTGCGCAATTTTAAAAGTGGCGGATACACGCTCGAAGATTCCGCACGCAAAGCCGAGAAGACAAAGCTTGGTCGGCGCGCGTCGGTCTTTTTGTCCGTATTCGCACCGGTACTCAAGAGTTACGAGGAAAGCCTCGATGGTCGTATAGATTTCGAGGACATGGTGTTGCGAGCCGCCAAGTATGTCGAGACTGGCCTCTTCCAGAGCACCTTCGAACATATCCTCGTCGACGAGTTTCAGGATATTTCCCGCAGCCGTGCCCGTCTCGTGAACGCGCTTCTCATGCAGCGCGACAATGCCCGCCTGTTTGCTGTTGGTGACGATTGGCAGTCGATCTATCGTTTTGCCGGTTCTGACATTCATCTGATGCGCAACTTTGGGGCGGAATTCGGCGGCGAGTTCGACGGCGATAAAACTGTACATCGCACAGTTGACCTCGGTCGTACATTCAGGTCCGTAGACAAGATCGCGTTCGCAGCCCGACACTTCATTTTGCAGAACCCGACCCAGTTGACCAAGAAGGTTGTTCCAGCCGGGACGACAGAATATCCCGCCATTAACGTCGTTCGGACGTTTCGTCATGACAGCGAGCAAAAACTCTCTGAACTGCTGTCCGGATTGCAGGCAGCGGCAAAAGACAAAGGACACAGTGCTTCCGTGCTCTTACTGGGTCGCTATAGGCATTCCGCTCCGAACTCCCTACGTAATCTGCGCGCCGCTCATCCTGATCTCGATATTACATTCAAAACGATCCATTCCTCTAAAGGGTTAGAGGCGGATCATGTTATTCTGCTGGAGGTCTTCAGAGGACGGATGGGGTTTCCTTCCGAGATCGTTGACGATCCATTGCTCACGATGGTCTCGCCCGAGGATGAGCCATTCGAAAACGCCGAAGAGCGGCGTGTTATGTATGTTGCGATGACCCGTGCGCGTGACAGCGTGACAATTATGGGTTCTGCTGCGCGGCAGTCTGCGTTCGTTGAAGAACTGCTAGACGACGCAGAGTACGGGGTATCAACAGAAGAAACGGTGATTGCGAGGTCACATATTTGCGGCGATTGTCAGGGGCATCTTGTTCCCGTACCCAAGCGTGATGGCAGCACATTTTATCGGTGTGAGCATGTCGAGCTTTGCGGAAACGTCCTACCAGCTTGTTCGCACTGCGGTGTGGGATTTCCCGTGCGCGATGGTGCCAGGGGAAATCCCACATGCGTATGCGACGAGAGCTTTCCGGCTTGTCCTGAATGCTCGGATGGCTGGCTTGTCGAGCGAAAAGGTCGCTATGGAAAATTCCTGAGCTGTGTGAAATACCCAAGGTGTCCCGGTAAAGCAAAAGCCTGAATGAGATCAGTAAACTGGCCCATCGGATCAGCCTTCAACGGCTTCTGAGATTGCAAAGCGCCTTGCAGATCAACGTCAAAGTAGCCGACTGGATCCACTAAACACCATTCGAGGGATTGACACACCCCACTTCATATGCGTGGAATATTTGGAAAATGAAGCGGAGAATGTATGTCACTACTGTCGCGGCTCTTTGGAAAAAACGGGGCTCTCCCGGAGCATGCTCCCTCCGTTCGAAGAACTCCTAGCCCAATCCTGGGTTCCGCAAAGTCGTTCACCATCCCGAGCGGGCCGTTCCGTTTTGTCGCTCTGGATGTTGAGACCGCAAATTCCAATTCCTCAAGCATTTGCCAGATTGGTTTGGCCTGTGTCCGAGGGGACGGCAGTATACATGTTGTCAGCAGCCTAATTGACCCCGAACAGTCATTCTCCGATTTCAACGTGAACCTGCATGGGATAGGCCCTGCAAAGGTTCGAGGTGCTCCAAAATTTCCCGCCATTTTCCAGCAGATTTCTTCGGTTCTTGCGCAGCAGCCTGTCATCCAACACAGTACGTTTGATCGTGGTGCGGTCAACGGCGCTTGCATGGCGTACGGCGTACTGAAACCGGAATGGCAATGGGCTGATAGCGTTCAGATAGCACGCCGCGCATGGCCCGAATTTAGGGGTAATGGAGGACATGGTCTTGCGCACCTCAAACAAGCCTTGGATTTGGATTTCGCGCACCACGACGCGGGTGAAGACGCGAAAGCGGCAGCTATGGTCGTCCTCAAGGCCGAAGCACATACTGGACAGTCGCTTGAGGAACTGACATCCACAAAGAAAAGCCTGCCCAAACCTAAGTCATCGGGCGTTGCGCTATCCAATACTGAAGTAGAATCCACGGACCTGTCTCTACACATTGAACGTTTAGCGGCACTGGTTGGGCACTTAAATAAAATGAAGCCACTTTCGAGTTCAGAGGTCGATAAGTTATGGAAAACAAATAGTAAAAAGACCGTTTCGCGGATGATGGAAACCGGCGAGAGCTATGGTGAGGCGGCAGGGGCCCCCGATTTCCTGAACCAGCCTCAGTCGGAATTCCAGAAGAGTTTACGCTCGATCGATAATGATCTTGGCGAACAAATCGAGATCGTGGATGCCGCCTGCCGTGCCTACTTTACGACAGGTGAGACCCCGGCGCCCTACTATGCGTGGCGCATTGTTGTCATTCTCAGCAGAGCAAAGAAGAAGGACCACGAGCGCGCTTTTTTAGCCGCTTGGTGCCGCCATTTCGCAAATGGAAATGGTGCTCGATATCGGGATTTGGTCTTGCGAGCGCAAAAGCGTGGTATCGACTTATGACAACCTGCGCTGCCCACTAGGTCGACAGCAGAGCAACCCGTATGCGGCAGTTTCTACAAATGTCCGATCTAACGGGGTGCTGCCCAGCATCGCAATGTGGTCATGTTCGTTTACTAAGGGCTGGATTCAGCAATTTGCCTACTTTAAATCTTTGTTGCTATCAAGCTATAGGCTGTTAGCCGTCAACACTTGCCCTATGTCGCTTTCTAGGAAGCTCTTTACTGAGCAACATGTTATAGATACACATATAAATGTTCATGGTATGTTCACAAACCTTCTTCTACATGTTATCTAGTAATTGACCCGGCGATATTATTGGGGCACAAGACGATAACAACTGGAGAATAGCATGCTTGACCAATTGCAGTCCCTGTCAAACACGATACGTCAAAAACGCGAGGCGTTGGGCCTTAACCAGCGGGAATTCGCAGAATTTCTTGGAATGGGACCGTCGGGCGAGCGAACAATCAGTGGCTGGGAACGGGGCGAGCACAGTCCTTCCAGTTCAAAAACCGAACTCATCCAGTCGCTCGACGTCAATATTCCGTTCAGGGATAACCGGAGGAATCAAACGTTCCGCTTTATAGATCTCTTTGCCGGTATTGGCGGCATTCGCTTGCCCTTTCAGGAAACTGGTGGCAAATGCGTGTTCACTTCCGAATGGGACAAGTTTTCCAAGAAAACCTACGCTTCAAACTTCGGAGAGCTTCCGGACGGCGATATCACAACAATACCTGCTTCCGATATTCCGGAGCACGACGTGTTGCTAGCCGGGTTTCCGTGTCAGGCATTCTCACAAGCCGGTCTCAAGCAGGGTTTCAACGACACGCGCGGTACAATGTTTTTCGAAATCCAGAGAATTCTAGCGGCTCATAGACCCAAAGCATTCCTGCTGGAGAATGTTAAACAGCTCAAGGGCCACGATTGCGGTCGCACGCTGCAAACTATCCTCTCGACCCTTCGAGGCGAAACCGTTCCTGAAATCCCGTCCGATATCCCGATGTCGGAAGAAGCCCGTCGCGGTCTGGGTACAAAACTTGACTACAATGTGGATTTCCGTGTTTTAAGGGCGAACAACTTCGGCGTTCCGCAAAAGCGAGAGCGCATATATATCATTGGGTTCGAGCGCGGTCTCGTTCCCGATGTCGATGTTGCCGCCATTTTCGACGAGTTGGAACAGTTGCAGTCGAAGACCAGACTGGGTGATGTTCTTGAAGCAAACACCGATGTGGATCCAAAATACACAATTTCCGATCGCTTGCTTGCGGGCCACGAACGCCGTCTGAAAGAGCATAAAGCCAAGGGTAACGGTTTCGGATTCAGCCTGTTCAATACGGACAGCCCTTACTGCAATACTATCAGTGCGCGCTATTACAAGGATGGCAGCGAAATTCTGATTGACCAGACCGGTCTTGGCCGCAACCCGCGAAAACTGACGCCGCGCGAATGCGCCCGCATTCAAGGGTTTCCGGAGGAGTTCAACGTCGATGCCGTCTCCGATGCGCAAGCTTACAGACAGTTTGGCAACTCGGTTTCGGTACCGGTAATCCGCGCAATTGCCAACCTGATGCTTCCGCATCTCGCCGAAGCAACTGCGACCAAAAATGGCCGATCGAGCGATTGTGGCTGACATAGTTAGTCCAGAGAAGCGGAGCCTGATGATGTCAGGCATCCGCGGCAAAAATACCAAGCCAGAGATACAGATTCGCAAAATGTTGCATGCCGCGGGGTTTAGATTCCGTCTGCACCGCAAGGATCTTCCAGGAAAACCGGATATTGTTTTGCCAAGATACAAGGTGGCCATATTCGTTCATGGCTGCTTTTGGCATGGGCACGACAATTGTCACTTATTTCGGCTTCCCAAGAGCAAAACCGAATTCTGGGAGGCGAAGATTTCGGGAAATATCGCGCGTGACAAGCTAAAACAGGAACAACTTCTAAGCAAAGGATGGAGGGTTCTTCTGGTTAGGGAGTGCGCCTTGAAAGGTAAAATGGCACTGGATACGGCTGTTTTAAGCAACGACATCAAACAGTTTGTTTGCAACCCTAAACAACTATTCCGCGAAATCTCTGGAAAACCGAGAACTCCGAACATATGATCCCGATTTATTACCAGCATTGATCGTGAGGCGCATATGTCCGTTCTACCCGACCTACAGGAAATTATAGAAGAGGGCAGAAGACGCCTTTCTCTTCACGATCCATCCAGCGAAGTCATTATTGATGACCGTCTATGGGCAAAGATACGGGCTTCCTATCTCGGCGTTATGTCTTCAGACAACGTAGAAGTTATAGGCAGGCACACATTCAAGATCACAACTCCGGAAAACAAGACCCTTGCAATCAGTAGCCAGGAGTTGCCGCAATGCTGGGCTGCCATTCCATACTATAATGCTTTGAAGGAGTACGAGAAAATCGTTGATGTTCTTGCAAAACAAATAGGTTTTACAAGCCGTACGTCCGGAGATGCCCAGCAAGTGTTCAAGTTATTGCCGTCCCGAAACTGGAAGACAGAAGTCGATGTCGGCTTCCAGGGGAAAATGCAGGTTGCACTCGAAGATATCTTGAACGGTGATGCTACCGATATAGACAGATTTGACCAATTTCTGGGTGATCCCGACTGGTCGGGAGTTGCCAAGAAGCTAAACAGGACTGACTGGATTGCTTCGGCTGTGCAGACAACAGGTCAATGGCTCGCTGTGGGAGCTGCACGACGCGGAGAACTGGTCGCAGCGCTTGCACAAAATACAGAAATAGAACCTCTGATGCGCGCTGTGATTGAAGAAGCCGTTCAGGTTGAGATGCCCGCCATAGCCGCTGGCGAACGCCAGACGGGCGGCAACAACACAATTTACTACGGCGCACCTGGAACCGGCAAAAGCCATACTGTAGACAAGCTGTCGAAAAATGATGAAGTCATCCGTACGGTATTTCACCCCGACGTCCAGAACAGCGATTTTGTGGGGACTCTGAAGCCCGTGAAGAAAGGCGATGACATTTCCTACCGGTTCTCCCCCGGCCCGTTTTCGACTGCCTTGGTTAAGGCCATGAATAACCCTGGAAAAAAGGTCTGGCTGGTTATTGAAGAGCTGAACCGTGCACCGGCTGCCGCTGTATTCGGCGACCTGTTTCTGCTTCTGGACAGGGAAGAGAACGGAACGGGCGAGTATGATGTAAATTGCCCGAATGAAGAGTTTGCACGTTGGTTCGAGGATCAAACCGGCGATAAAACAGGAAAAATCCGTCTGCCATCCAATCTCTGGATCGCAGCAACGATGAATAGTGCGGATCAAGGGGTTTATCCGCTCGACACCGCGTTCCGGAGGCGCTGGATACAGAAATACATTCGTATCAATTATAATGCGGGTCCAGATGGAGGTATTAACGTCGTGCAGGACGGCAATGAATATGTTCTCGATTGGAAAGCCTTTGTCAAAGCCCTTAACGAACATTTGACGGACGAGCTTACGACCTCCGAAGACAAACTGGTAGGTCCGTGGTTTCTCAAAGATTCCGAACTTGGCGACGACGGTGTTTTGCCTGGAAAGGTTTTGATTTACCTTTGGGACGATCTTCTCCGTCACCACGGTCGCGAGGTCGTATTCAACACTGCCCGTATTAAAACCTACGGAGGCCTGTCAGGTAGGGTTGATGAAGGAAAGCCGGTTTTCTCGGACAGTTTCCTCGCTAAACTGGCGCCGCTGGCTGCCCCTGCTACTGACGACTGAAATGGACCCGCTTCCCGAAATTCTGGTTGACCGCATCGCCGTTAATTACTTGAGAAAGGAAAAGCCCGGTGTTGCCGACCTTTTGGCGGATCGAGGTATCGGGAAAACAGAGAAACGCGAAACGGTACATTTCTGCGGGTTGGCAAATGCGTCTTCTGATGGTTCGGTATTCTTCCTTCCAAGACATTCGAAACAAAACACCGGCACCGATATACAAATAGCGGGCCTGACGATGCGCACTCTGGCGCGTTTCGGGCGAGAAGTGGAGAGCCGAAAAGGAATTGCGCGCGCAGCCGGTGACAACGCCACTCTTGCCGCGCTGATAGCGGAACTGGCACAGGATTTCCGCGACAATGGTATTTATTCCGAGCGCGCACGATACAAGGCCAGAAACAGCGGCAAACCGGACTGGAAAAGAACAATCGCACGAGAGATGCCCTTCCTGACTGCGGGTGGCGTCGCGGTCTATCCCGAGGCACGCACCACCAGAACTCTGGATTCGCACGAAAATCCTCTGGCCCAGATTCAGGCAGCCATTCTTGGCGAGATTATAGACAAACATTCCTGGTGGCTGGAAGGTGTTGAAAGCCGGGCTGGAGAACTCCGATCTTTTCGCCAACCGACATCTCCCCGTTTTTTGTGGCCCAGCGCGTTGCGCTCGCTGCTACCTACGCTCTACGCCAACCGGCCCGTGTTTCTGGCTAAAGCCCTGATTGCATATATTGAAGAAACGGCGACCCACTCAGAGGGAAGTTTCATCTGTGGTGTGGAGGATTTTTCTGCCGTTTGGGAACACATGCTTCGTAAAGTTCTGCCGGGTGTCGAGGGCGGCTGGAATACAAAGTTACCGAAACCCGGATACGTCAGGATTGGAAGCGGTGAAATCGAGATATCGGATCGCGGAATGCAGACCGATATAATCGTTCGCGAAGGCAGCCATCTTACAGTTGTCGACGCCAAATATTATGGAGCGACCGGAAAAGGCAGCATGCCTGGCTGGACCGATATTGTGAAGCAATTGTATTATGAAATGGCATTGGAAACCGTCGTGATGGTTGGCGAGACAGTTTCGAATTGCTTCGCCTTTCCCGCGGGAAGTGACACTGGAAGACCGTTTTTGTCGGCCGGGGTTTTCCAATCAAACCTTGATCCTGTTGAAAAATTTCCAACAATTGAGTGCCGGTACATCAATATACACTCGGTAATGGAAGCATACTGTATCGGCGGGAAGCTTGATGCTGATGCCGAATAACCACGGAAACCATCAGACTTCCTCGCCGAAATAAACATAAAGCAACGAAAAGCCTGCTCTATTATGGGCGGTTCTGGTTTGACGATTCACCTCCATGGCCGCCCCCTCGGCATCGCCTTCATCACCTCCAAATCCCGCAACAATTTGCCCTCGATCAATCCCTCCCGCACCCAGCCCAGCGCCTGCCACCAATCGATGTAGGCCTGCCGTGCACTCTCGATCAGCTGGGGATGCGGTGACCAGGTCACTGGGCAAGCCAGGACTTCAACCGTTCGCCACCGGCCCCGATATTGTACACGCTCAACCCCAACAATCTCGGTCACTGCCCGCTCACCGTGCTGGTTGCGCCTGGTCTCAACCGGCACACAGCGCGGCACGGCGTTTGGCATCCAGTCCGGCGTCATTCCGACGCGTGCAAGCTCAGCCACGCGGATAGCCATGCGCAACCCGCCCAGCGCGTCGGGCAAACTTGCAAGCGTAGCAGCCACAACCTCGGCGTCCACATGCGTGTAACTGCCCATCTTGTATCGACCACCATCAATCTGACATCCAAGCTGCGCGCGTTGAATCAAAACGTATTCCATGCCAAAGCCGGAGCTTTCTTCCTCGGCATTCTTGGGCGGCGGCAATTCCAGCCGAGCCTTTTCCACCTGAAACGCCCACTCCAGAATTGCCTGCACGCCCAACGCGCGTTTTTGACGGGTGTTGGTCTTAATGCGTCTATGCAGGGTCATAGCACACCCCGCATCCGTAGCCGTTCCGGCGTGACGAGACCATATGCCAGCATCGCGTCGCACATGCCGCTGCTAATCATATTTTTTGGCAAATATTTGTCGGAATTCACCATGCCGGAGTAGAACTCCAACTGCTCCTCCAAGTTTGCGCGTGAGTCCGTCTGGCGTCGATCGCTACCTCGGTATCGTTTTGACTTCGACACCCCATCAGGTGGACTCCTGTGGCGCACTGCGGCCCGTTCCATGGCGCGATCGAGCGCTCTGGGGCCGTCAGGCGGCGTTGGGTGCTCGCGGCGGGTCTCCGCAGCTACCTCGAGGATCTGCTCCTCGGATAACCCGAGATCATCCCGCCAGCGCCGCACGTTCGCCTTGGCGGATTTACCCTGCCACCAGGCTGGCAGAACGCCTTCCGGATCGAAGCCCAGAGCCTTAAGTAATTCGCCAAAAAACTCTTCGAAATAATCATCTCGCGCTCCCGCGCGCTCCTCCTCCTCCTTTACTGGTTCTCTTAAAGGTTCTCTTACAGGGTTAGTGTCCGAATTCCGGACACGGTAATCGCTGTTTTTCGGACACGGCTCTGGCTCTGAATCGGACACGGCTCCGTGTCCGGAAACAAGACACGGATTTTTGAGTGATTGTTCATTCAAGTATCTGTTCTTAGTTGCTTTTTGTGCATTGTCTCCGTGTCCAAATTCCGGACACGGCTTTTCGGTGTGTCCGGCCTCGGGGCCCGGAGTTTTACCCTCGAGTTTTGTCGGATAATCATCCTCGAATCCGAGGAAGTATCGCGTCGACATTTGCCGCTTGGTGACCGGATTTATGCGCGCAACACGCCGGAGTAAACCGGCGCTTTCCAAGCGGATTAAATGCAGGTTCAGGGTTGAGCGGCTGATCTCGCAATCATGCGCCAGACGCGCCTGCGTCGGGAAGCAACCGTAGTCGGGATTGTGGCGATCACAAAGATGCCAGAGCACGATCTTCGTGGTGGGTTTTAGCCCGCGCTGAACGATGGCCCAGTTGGTTCCATGGTGGCTCATGACGCACCTCCAACACAGGACGAAGAGGCGTTGGGCATCGAGGCTGCCAGTAATTGCAGCAAGCCCAACGCTTCGGCGCGTTCGAGGGGATCAAGGGTGTGGGTGCAGATCACTCTGCAAGCCAGAAGCACCAACGTGTCGGGATGGTGGGCGACATCGGCGACAATGCCCCGTGCCTCGGCCAGGCGATCCTCCTGCCATTCCCGAGGGTGGGACTGTGTCAGCGGTTCAGCAGCGCCCTCTGCAAGAGTCTTTGCACCGCTCATCGCCGGCCACCTGCTTTTTTGGCCCGCGGCATTTCCTGTGCCTGTAACCAGTCCTGCACGGCGCTGCGCCGGTAGAGCACTTTTCGCCCGGCACGCACGCAGGGCGGTCCAACGCGTCGTGCCTCCCAGCGTGCCAACGTATCGACGGCTAGGTCGAGCTCTCCCGCCAGTTCCTTACGGCTAATCCACCCCGCCAGCAGGGCTTTGGAGTGTGTTTGTAATGCGGCTTGCGTTCTTTCCATGTCTGTCCTCGTTTGCTGTGCCCGGGCACGGATTTGTGCGGGCGAATGTCGGTGAACAGCAAAGAGCAGATGAACAGGGGTGGCGGGGTGGCGCAGGGTGGCATTCATTCGCCACCCCTCGTGCCACCCCTTGTTTTATGGACTTTTGGAAGCTTTAGGGCGGAGAGTGATAATTTAGGGCAACAACCATTGGGAGAATCGTGGCGTAAGTTGTGTCAAGAACAATAGTAGAACAAATGCAAAATTGATCGCTTGTAGAATCGGGTTTGAATGACCGAATTACGGGGCAACCGATCTCATAAAATGTCGGTTGAAACCGCTATTTAGCGGAGTGTTTTGCTGTGTTTGGTGCGTTGGACCAAATATAAAAAATCGTGAACATACCTCGAGCAAAAAAGGTTGCGCGAATAATCTATACAGAAAGGCAGAGCTGGGATGGGTCTACCACCAAGGGCATATTATTCACTTTTCGAGGCAGCGGTGCGCTGGGACTGTAGCCTGTCGGATATTGCAGGCTGGGCCTCTGTCGGCCGGTTCGACATTGTTTCCGGGATCGGCCCCGCCCGGTGTGGCGAGGCGCTTCTGGCGGGGTTTGTGGCTGTCTCGGTCTCTGACATTCTGCCGATGTTTCGCCGAAGCGGCACAGGTTCGTCTCATGGGCATCTGCGCCGTATAAGGGGGATTAATGCT
>Ga0316204_10011435_pt1 | contig 11105 bp, 9 predicted proteins | sample 6monrhotite_MG_2_FD_205661 | JGI IMG/M metagenome (GOLD analysis project Ga0316204, IMG submission 205661) | Microbial mat bacterial communities from mineral coupon in-situ incubated in ocean water Damariscotta River, Maine, United States -... | ecosystem: Environmental > Aquatic > Marine >...
CTCGGGTTAGGCTATCTAATCCCAAGTTTTTATCAAAAGTGCTATCGAGAGTGATCGATTCAGGAGAGACTCGTTGTGGATGAACTTCAGTGACCAGTGCATCAATGAGCTGTAGTAGCGTTTTGATGGTTTTTTCTGATTTATGGTTGACCTTTATTGATTCCATGGGCAAGTCCATATAAATATTTAATGGTGCCTATTAGTTCCTTTGTTGATAGTTGCGGCGACAAAGCAAAAGATCAATAACAGGCCAAATTTGGAATAATCCATAGCTCTATTCTATGAAAAATTTACAATGAAATATACAGATATAAGATAACTATATTGGTCTAATAAATAGATGAGTCGCTGCTTATATATTGTTCAAAATTTGATGGGTGTCTTCATTATCGCGCCCGAATGATTGATATTTTATAAGTACAGACAGATAATCAGATTTTGGCTTGAAAACTGCCAACTGATTCAGTCGGTTGGCTAATGGCAACACTCCATGCAGAAATCGGAAAAGTCTTGTCTATCATTCATGACCGTCCAGAAGAAAAATGGACAATAGACAGCTTGACAAAAGAAACAGCTATCTCTAGGACTAAGTTATTTAATACTTTTACTAAGGCGGTAGGTATTTCCCCCATCCAGTATTTAACGAATTGGAGAATAGACCTTTCAAAACAACGGCTAAAGACAAGTAATTTGTCTATTTTAGAAATAGCCAACTCTGTCGACTATGAATCTGAAGCATCGTTTGGTCGTGTATTCAAAAAAATCGAACAAATATCGCCAGGGAAATTCCGAAACAATTTGAAACCGGGATAATCATCTAAAGTAAACGGTGTGTACTCATCCATATGCGCCCCCCTTTGTCTTGGAGTCATCTAAGGAATGGGCACGCAATAACTTCCCTGTTTGGCATCTCATCACAAAAATCAAGGGGTCAAAGTACTTGGTCTTGACATGGGAATAGACTATACAGCAACCTAATTTATAATACAATATTCATGACCCCTTCTTCCTTTCTCATTCTGTCCAATAAATAATCGCCATTAAGACCAAAATATCAATTACAATATGAAAAATACACCAATATTTATTTACACTTGTAATAATTGCTGGTTTAACATTAAAAAATACGTACCAGAGAACAATTGTTCTCTGGTCTTCCCCCATTTAATTGCAGCCAAGCAACTAATAATTGGAAATACCCTTCGAACACAGCATTAATTATTCTGTGATACTTTTGTGATAAAACCGTTATAGCCACGTTATTAATTCCTGCCATCATTAGCTTGTTTCAGGAAAAACCTAAAACTAACCAATGATTAAGGAGATATTATGAACCGGCACATCCTAATGCTGGTGGTAGGAATCACCTTGGCCGCGTTTAGCAGTTTTGCATCAGCCAAAGTTAACGATTCTGACACATTAAAGCAAATTAAGGATTATTCTCAACTAACTATACCTTTTATCAAAAACCAGGGGCAAACTCATTCAGATGTCGCATTCTACGCAGAAACCTTTGCAGGAACAGTATTCGTTGATAAACAAGGTGAAATAATCTATTCCCTTCCCTTAGATAAAACGAAAAAACAAGGCTGGGTGTTTCGTGAGAAATTGTTAAACAGTAATAACATTCAACCTAAATCCAACGAGCTTTCACCCAGTAAAATTAGTTATTTCACTGGCGAGAAATCAAACTGGCGTTCAAATATTACTTCATATCAGTCAATTCGCTTTGATAATGTATATCCTGGAGTTGACGTTAAGCTTCAAGCGAAATTCAGCAATATGGAGAAACTTTTCTACATTGCTCCAAATGCTAACCCCTCTCAGATTAAGCTAGAGATAGCCGGTGCTAACAGGCTGGCAATTAATGCTGACCGTGAATTAGTGTTAGCAACCGATGCCGGTAATGTTAAATTTACAGCGCCAGTCGCATTTCAATACATTGACAAGGAAAAAGTTAATGTAGATGTTGCCTACATGGTTAGCGGGAATAGCTATGGGTTTCAATTGGGTGAATACGATAAATCACATGAACTGATTATAGATCCTTTAATAGCGGCCACCTTTATCGGAGGGACCAATACCTCGGCAATTAGTGATTTTGAAAATGTTTCCGATATCGTGGAGCACAACGGATCTGTCTTTATAACCGGCACAACAGACTCCACCGATTTTCCGGTGACAACGGGCTTTACGACTTTCCAAGGTAGTTTCTACGACGCTTACGTTGCCAAGTTTAGCGCAGATCTCTCTACCCTGGAGGCGGCAACATTTTTTGGCAGCACCGGTCCTGACACGGGTGATGCACTAGCTATCGATGACAATGGAGATGTTTATGTAGCCGGTATTGCAACCAGTACTCTTACAGGTATTCCCATCGCAGGTGGTGGCTTCAATGCCAACCCGACTTACAATAGCGGAACATTTGTCGCTAAATTCAGTAATGATTTAAGCACACTTCTGGTGAGTAGTCTTCCCGTTGGATTCAAAACCTACCCAAGGGAAATACTGTTAGCGAATAACAGTTTGTATATGAGTGGTCGTACTAATTCGCCAACCATTCCTACCAATGAGAACTCGTGGGATAGTACTTGTGGAGGTGATGGCGCCTGTGATCCATCAGGAAGTTTTAGTGCTACCAAATATTATGGCTATATTATTCGAATGGATGTCGGCCTATCTAATGTGATGGCGGCAACTTATCTTGGCCGTTCTGGCGGAAACGATATCGAGGTCGCGAGTAATTCGAATATCTATGCTATTTCAGTTGGCGATGTTGTCGTGGGTGCATCCATTGTCGGTCTGGATGCAAACTTAAGTAGTAGCTTTGGTAGCGTGAATTTCCCTTACAACAATACGATTAGTGCTCTGACGGTGAACGACAGCTCAGTTGCCATTGTTGGTACCTCACGTGATCCAAATCTGCCTGTAACCGGTAATGCCTTCGACTCGGGTTGTGGCACAGATAGCGCATGTGATCCGATGGGCGCAACCAATTATCTAACGGCGGATGGTTTTTTTGCACAATATAGTCTGGATTTACAAACCAAAAATACTTTAAGTTATTTTGGGGGAACAAATGGCGATGTCATTGGCAAAATACATTATGAACCTGATAACACTTATCTTCTGGTAGGTAGCACGGGCTCATCTAATTTCCCCTTGACTAATGACGCACAAGATAGCTCACTATCCGGTACGAGTGATACTTTTGTTGCCCGGTTTAATGCTTCTCTGACAGGTTTGCTATACAGCAGTTATGTTGACTTGCCTGACGGAGCAAGTGTTGGTGCGACTTATTTGACTTCAACTGGTGATATGTATTTTTCCGGCTCTGCAGATTCTTCCTATCCGGTAACACAAGGTGCTTACGACACTTCATTTAATGGTGGAGACAAAGATGTCTATGTCGCACTTTGGGATATATCAAGCGGTAGCGGTGGTGGCAGTAATCCAGGCCCAGGCCCGAATCCTGACCCAGACCCAGTTAATGAAGTCCCCGTGGCAGACGCCGGTGCGAATCAGACAGTGATCCATAGAACCACGGTGACACTCGATGGCAGTAACTCCAGTGATAGTGATGGTAGTATTGTAAGCTATCAATGGGCGCAGATTTCTGGCAAAAGCGTAAAAATCAATAACGCCAATAGCGCCGTAGCAACCTTCACCGCGCCCAGAACACGCAGAGGAAAAACACGCACTCTGGTGTTTGAGCTTCTGGTAATAGATGACAGAGGTGCAAGGGATACCGACCAGGTAACGATCACGGTAACGCGCTAAATAATTTACAAAGGCGCTAAAAAAAGCCCTGCCATACATGCGGGGCTTTTTTATCTGTTTGTGGTCTGTCAATAGCGAATATAGAGTAGTATTTGCTTTTATCACTAATTCCAAACTCTCAAAATCATTAAATCTCATATAATTCTATCCTGGCACATAGCACCTATATTTAAGCTCCAGTATTTTATCTTTATGCTTTTCGAACTTTACATTCATGAATGACTCGTGACGGATGTGAACGCACCACGTTAACAGTTCAAGCGCAAAGGATACTAAATCCTCAATTAACTAACATAATTTCCATTTTTCACCAATTTTCTTTGAAAAGACAGGTATGTTTTTTTTATAAACGTCTTTATCATAGTAAAAATTTAGTTCAGATAAATAATATTGCATTGCGTTAGTATAGAATATATAAAATTCTTTCTTATCTAAACTAAATTCCCCTAATGCTAAAAAAGCATGATTCTCTTTTTCTTCATGGATGACTAAATCGCGCCTTCTAAAAAACTCCTTCTCCACTCTATGATATTCATTTGGAGTATCCTCTTCAAAATCCAGGGTGTAGATCTATCAGTTAATATCCAATCGTGCGAAAGATGAGTAACGCGAAGCGAAACCCATCATTAACAAGTCAATGTTCGGACACGATTAGAATGATATTAGCTTGTATCACTCTGCACTTGAGAGCGCAACGTAATTAAAGAAGATAAGGAAGGCATTTTAAAACTTAAGCTGACTCGATCATGAATATAGTCAAGGACATTGATCCCTAACTTTCTCGCGGTTTGCACGATGGTCATCATGGTATCTTTCGCTTGTGTGCCTTTTTCATTTTTGGTTTGTAGGCTCACGTCGCGTTTGCGTGTTTGTACCCATGCACCGAGCTCTGCCGAATTATTGTGTAACAGAATCTGTGGATATTTTAATACGAGCAACAAATTATCTTTCTTCGCATAGGTTTTTTGCAGGCGATCATCTAATACATCGTATCCAGTGGTTTGGCTAAATAACGCATCGAACTGCTCTGAAAGCCTTTTGGCTTGTACCTCCGATGGCGCTTCCTTGTAGGCCAAGAGGGATCGATAGAATGTCCACAAGTCGGCAAGCACCGTATCGACTTTTTCTTGATGCGTCAGGATGAAAGGCTTGATCTTTTTATAATGTCGCCCTTCGTTATGTGACCTTTCACGGCTTCAATAGCGACTTTGGCTTTAAAGTCATTACTAAATGTTTTACGCTTCATTTTTAGCCCCTTTCTGACAGTCGTTGTATCTTAACAGGCTGTCCAGTTTATGGGGTCCACTATATTGTTTGGGTGCGCTTTTGGTACGGTAACGGCGAAGCTGACTAGGTCCGCCGTTATAGACTGAGTAGGTGGTGCAGGCTAGATTGTCCAGTTTTCCGTTTTTTTGAGAGACATAGAGGGCAAGCATCATATTGACTGATATTAACTTTATTGCTTGTTGAAGTATACAAGTTAATATCAGTCAATATGATGCTTGACTCCTAAATATAAATTCATTTTGTTAACTCTAAGGCTTAACAATATCTTTGATCTGTTGTGCAGCTACATCAAACGAATATAAGCCATTAAAGCTGTCACCTTTTCTGGCAGTATCATATTTCGCTTTTTCCAGAATAAGCGTATCTGCGAAATCTGCATCTTTTTTCTTTGTTCCAACCTTAACTGGTTGGGTTATTCTAAAAACATTAAGTGCTCTCCATACTGTTTGCCCATCTTCAAAGACTAAATTTGGCTCTTTAAATAATTGATCAATGACAAACAGTAAATCATCTTTAGATAATTTGTACTTTTTTCCTTTTAATGTCCATATTGTTTCAGAAAGCACAACATCGGTAACAAGAATTTTATGAGTATCCGATAGTAATTTATTCGCTTTTGAGGTTTGTACATTGTCATCTTGTAAAAGGTAACGAAGCAAAATATTCGTGTCGAGTGCAATCACGCTGCACCTTTTTGTTTTTCTTCAAGCGCACTTTGAAGCGATTCTCCGTCACTGTATCGTTTGTCAGATTTAATATGGCTAAGTATTCCTTTTGCCGCTCCAGTTTCTTTTTTAACAATCGTAATTTGTCCATTAAAAATAAATGTATCTATTTCATCACCCGGCTCTATATTCGCTTCCAGGCACTGGCTTACAGGAATAGTAATTTGTCTTTTTGAACTCACTTTTGGCATAACTCACCTCTTTACTTAACTAATATAGTAAAGAATAGTGTATTCGTTACTTTCTGTCAATTGTAAAGAATATTATTCGCTTGTTGCGTATTCGTAGTGCAAAGAACAGAGGGTAGTGACTAAACCTTAAATGATATAAATAACCGCATCATGCAGTTGCAGTGTGTCGGATAAAAGTGGCAATTCAGAGGCTTTTTTTTAACCAAGCACTCAAGGTTTGACGAGACACATCAAAGGTCCTTTCGATGCCACGCATACTGGAACTGATGACCAGCTCTTTTTCTGCTTCGGTGTAGGGCACATGAGGGTTAAGCACGCCACTGGCGCCGCAATCTTTGCACAAATACTGTTGATTGCCGCTCACATTCTTTCCATTTTTAACGATATGCTGACTTTGGAATTTTCGACAGGCATAAATTTTAGTCTCAATAATCATCTCAATCCTTCCCTTTGTGACTAGGCTTCATCGGTTGAGCATGAATTGCACAAAATCATTTAGGGATTAGCCACTACCTGGACGCGCAACAACTTCCCTGCTCAGCACTCAGGTTTGGTTTGTAATGGTAGCTACGGAAAAGCCCCACTACCCATTTCCAAAGCATCACAGCTCAAACGCAAGCTATCATCAAGATCGACCGACAACACCAGCGTTTGAAATTTTTCTGTTTTTACCGATGCACACAGCTGGGAAAAACCTGCTTCAGTGGTATATTTCTCATCATATTCGGCATTCAATACCGGTTTACCCGCTTCAATAAAAGGTTGCAACAACTCACATTCATTAAATACATGGCATTGCTCATTAATAGAAAAATCAAAATAATCGATAAGCTCAGCAACTTGTCCCAAGTCATTTTTTAACGCGACAGCAAGATCAAGCTTATGCGCTTCATTCGCTAGCCAACGGTTGAAGGTCAGCTGCTCTTCGGCGCTAATGCCAAGTGCAGGACTGGATAAATAAACATCGACATTATCAGGCTCGACACCGTCACAATTCTTTTCTTTAGCCAAGTTTATGCGATCTTGTAATATAGCTAAAACATTTGATGAACGGATATCGAGCCAACGCTCATCAGGGTATCCCTCCAGCGGCGGCCCAAGATCATCCTCCTGAAAACGCTCCGCATCTGCGCGCCAAGGCTCATAACTTCCGGCCGAGAAATAACAGATAACTTTACGCTGTTGTGCCTTTAATGCACTGATAACCTCGCTTGGTGTATCAAATAAATCGATGTCATAAATATCGACCGGGTACGTTGTATTAAGCGTACCTTGTAATTGCCATTGCCAACGAGTGCCAAGTGTTGGTCGATACCAATTACCTCCGGTAATAGGCGGCTCAGGTGTGGGCAATGCTCTGGCTTTGATCTCACTGTTACTTACTTTCAGTGTACTGATCGTATTACCTGGGGTTGCATAGGTTTGCCACACCACAGAAATTTCGTTGGACGACAACAAGCTAAGTTTTTTTAGTCCAGCACTTAACGCAACCCTTTCTGGCTTGGCTAACCAGCCATTCTCAGGCGAATATTTATTGGCCAAGATACTCGACTGAAAATGGTTGCGGTGCGACCATACTGCAGCAGCCAAGCCATCTTCATCTAAAACCAGTTGCGGAGTCGCATAATAATTAGGATGGCCTATATGGCCAAGCATCGCCGGGGAACTCCAAAAACGCCCATCCTCATCGGCAATGCCTTGATAGCTTGAGCTGAAAATTCGATGGCTAAAATTACCTTCGGCATCGGACATTTCTTCCACCCATAACACCATAACATCACCTCGCTGATTATAAACAAGGCGAGGCCGCCCCATGACCACATCCATTTCACCATTATTTTGATCCAGATTTTCCCAAGGACTCCAACCACCTTGCCGCGCTAACCGACTTGCATACAACTGGCGCTCCTGCTCGTTTCGGACAATTAACAATAAATTATCCCCCGCTGCGGGACTCAGCAATGCAAAGCCAAGATCCATATTATCCACACGAATTTGAGTACGTGGATTTTCCCAGCCATCAGCGAATAAACGGGCCACTTGAAGCGTTGGGGTCGCCATCATCGACTGGGTTAATAACCAGGCAATAGCAACCCGGCCTTGTGAATCAATAACGGGTTGACTCATGGGCTGACCATCGGGCAGATCCACCGTCACAGGGGGTTGAATATTGAGTAGACCGCTCACCATATCGGTAAGGTAACTTGCGCTCAAGAATGTCGCATCATGGATGGCTTGCCATACAAGCACCGTTTTCCCCTGCCTGTTAGTAAGCAACCAATATCGGCTAACATTATTCGCAACTTGTTGCTGCGTCGACCATAACGAACTATCTTTGTGTTGATGATTGATATATAAAACGTTATTTTTTAGCCACGCCAAGAAAGTAACGTCACTGAGAACATCGTTAACGAGTTGAAATTCTCTGCTATTTTTATCACTGGCATTGAGTGAGGGCAGCTCATGCTGCCAATCCGGGAGATTTACCGTATCAACCAATAACAAATTGTCTACCCTCTGAAAAGACAAGCGTTGGCTATCAAATGTCAGCTCAGCACGTAAAGATAGATACCGCTTACCATCGTCCCGACCGATAAAACTTGGTATTGTCAAATAATCGGTTTTGGTGTTGAAATCAAGGCTTTTCCAAATAATTTCTGGTATCGACCAAACATCCGACTGAGTAATAATCTCACCCGACAGAGGACGGTTTTTAGCGGCTATAAGTGTAGTTGGATCGCCTCTGGGAACCATAGAGCGGGTTAGTGGTGTGGAGGATGTTAGATGATCACTAATCATGGTGCGATAGCTCGTGCTTTGCGTGTTATGCACAGTGCTTTGCCAGGCAAGCGTGGTATTGCCTGCATTATCATGAGCAATATCGTAGCCACTGAATGTTTCATACGTTAATTGGGTATTAACCGCAATAGCACGGCCACTCCAGCCCGTTGTCGGACTAAATTGATTGACGAAAATCTCGTGCCTGATTTGACTGGGGTCAAGCCAGGCCACAATAATATCGCCTTGTTGATTGATTACCACATTAGGTGCTAATGATACCTGACTAGCAAATACTGATGGCGTGACATCACTGGAGGATAGCACCACAGTGCTAACTAATTGTGTCGCCAGCCAAGCCTGCTCTGGCGTATAACGCCTGACAAAGGTCTCGATCTTGGTCTGAGGTATATTGACAAGTTGCGACCAGGCCACCGCAATTTCACCACGATCATTGCTGGCGATATCCAGCCCAACGGCCTCACCAATACCTTCATGATCAATACGCTGCGCAAGATCCCATACCTCATCTCGATAATGCATCGCATGAATACTACTTACCTGCGGATTGAAGGGGCTTTTACGCGCCAAGACAAACACAGCCTGATTGGAATCAAGCGCCGGGACATAGTGTATATGCTCAATAGCTGTGCTCAGGGTTAACTGGCTTTGGGCAATGCCTTGAGGGGATTGCCAACCTGAATCGAGTGAGAACTGACTGTACCACAGCTGGCCAGTCTGGCTAGGGATTGCGCCATTTTGTGAGGCTTGAGATTCCCACCAGTAAACTTCGGTATTGCCCAGATCATCGGTCACTCCTGTCAGTGCCGTTATCGAAAAATATTGAGGTGTATTCACCTGCCCCCTGACAAGACTATGCATAGCAGAGAGCCCCTGGGCTTTGGTATAACGTTTGGCATGCAACTCAATCGTACCATTTTCATTGCGCCTCAACCATAACAGAGTAGCATCCCCGTCAGAGTCAAACACAATAGTAGGCTGGACTAATAAGTCGCCCATTTTCAGACTGGGACCCCATCCACTGGCCGGTTCATAGCGACTAATATAACTTTCATCATGCCCTGTAACTTCTGTGGCAAGTCGTTGCCAAATCGCATAAACAATGCCTGTGATAGAATGAGTATGCATTGTCATTGACGTAGCTACGGTGCGGCTTGCGCTATCATCCGATACATCGATTAGCGGCGTATTGTCACTCCAAGCAAGCTCTCCTGACGGGCGCCATTTAATTTCCGGAGGAATCGTTAATCCTAAAGCCGGGGGATGCAATGCTTGCCAGATAATAAAAGCATCCCCGGTCCCAGAGAGGGATAATTGAACATTTAATTTCGGCGCATCTGCTGAATCGATGATTTTGCTATCGATTTCTATTGGAGAAGTCCATACATTGTTGCTTGGCGTGTTGCCTTGGCTAACACCAACGGTTAACTCGTTGGCACCACTCGGGGGTGAACTGTTTTGGGTACATGCAGAGAACCAAACACAGAACAGCAATAGAGCACTATAAAGGTAGTGTCGATGTGTAGTCATGTTGTGGGTAACAAACGTTAGGTGACACTCAACATATCCCCGCAGAAAATCATCTTAGACATTGAGAACACTTACCTTTTTCACGAACAAAAGTTCAGCAGCTGCAACCTCTAATATCGATCTACTATGGAAATAGAGTAATGTTCCATGGCAATCCGTATGGCTATACGGGGGATCTTTGTCGATTCATCAATAAGCGTTATCGCCCCCATATGCTTGACTATTGTTATACCACAAAGATAACAAGTTCACAAAGCAATTTGAGCATTTTTTATCTACAGGAAAAAGGAGAGTTATGCAACAACGCCCCCTTTATTACTGAGTGCAAAACAGTAATCGAAGGAAATACATTTATCAATATTTTCAACAATATAAATACACATTTCTGCGTTACCTATGCTTGAGATAGATGCCCCAGGGACATAGGGGTCAAATATCATATTAATTAATACTAGCTTGTACATTTCAATAAGTAATAAAGTTAATCAGTCAATATGATACTTGACCCCCTAAACAGATTAAAAAATACGCATTTGCTGCATAAAAAATAACAAAAAGATTGGAAAACATTAATTGGTTGGATTGATGTACAACGCTTTCACCGCCCCCAAGCCCTTCAGCCAAGACTGCCCCATCTGACGACAAGCTTGCTGTAAACAGGTGAGCTTGCCAATCATGCGATAAAAACGCGAATGAAAATGTTTCACACTCATCAGCCACTCTTTTTCATCAATCGCCAATCGTTGAAGGATCGGGGTGATATGAGCAGGAATGGCGCCTTTTTTATCGTCTC
>Ga0316204_10011437_pt1 | contig 11101 bp, 8 predicted proteins | sample 6monrhotite_MG_2_FD_205661 | JGI IMG/M metagenome (GOLD analysis project Ga0316204, IMG submission 205661) | Microbial mat bacterial communities from mineral coupon in-situ incubated in ocean water Damariscotta River, Maine, United States -... | ecosystem: Environmental > Aquatic > Marine >...
CGAGAGTCAGAGCACGGGGAGGGAGTGCGACGAGGAGGAGGAACGACGACGAGAACTTGCACGGGAGGGGGCCGCAGGGCCCTTCCAGAGACAACGCTGGTTGGCAGCGGCGAATCCGTCAAAGTGGCTGAAGACAAGCACTAACGGCCACGATCCATGCGGCAGCCGCGCTCCCAGTGAGCTTCACGATCCATGCGGCAGCCGCGCTCACGCTGAGCCTCACGATCCATGCGGCAGCACCCAGCCCATGCCGTCACAGACCCTCCAAGTCTGAACGGACATCCTGAGTCGGGCTCGTGAGCCCGACTTGTGAGGGTTGTTCAACCCCTGGCTGAACTCTGCAAGGGAGGCCGGGCCCGAACCCCGCTCGTCGAGCGGGGCGGGACGCTCGCGGCTGAACAAGTCGGAGAGGGCACGGGCCAGGGGCTGCCGCTGGGATCGTGTCGGTCAGCGTGAGCTCGGCTGCCGCTGGGATCGTGGCCGTTAGTGCGGGCTTTGGGCCACTTTGACGGATTCGCGGCTTCCAACCAGCGTTGTCTCCAGAGGGGAACCTGCGCTTCCCCTCTCAGGCAAGTCTCCTCGTTCCTCGTCGTCGCCTTTCACACCCCTGTGCAGTGACTCTCGGGTCGTCTGGCATGCCCACTTGGGTTTGCATCCATTGCGAAACCTGGCCGGTTTTACTGGATTCGTCCGGAACAACAACACCTGGTTGTCGTCGAAAACCGTCCACGTGTTCGCAAGGTCTTGCCTCCTGATGTCGCCTTGCGGCGAGGCATCTGACGTCGCAACACCCTCTCCCGTGAGCCGCTGGGACGTTGCGTTCCTCACAGGATCCTCTTCGCAGTTGGCGCGCGCCGTGCGGCGCGTTCTGGTGAAAGGTGGAGGCTCAAAGAGAGGGACGACATGACCCTCAATGGTACGGGGTCGTAGTTGGCGCGCCCTGTGGCGCGCCCTGTGGCGTTCGACCTTCAGGAGCTGGAGAGGTCCGCTCGTACCAAGGCACAGCCTGGTGAGCCGGGGGCAAGGTTGGGCTCGCGACTCATCGGACCTCCACAGGCCCACCACCGACACCGACACCGACACCGACACAAACCGACTCAGCCATCAATCATTACAGACACCCAGCTCATAGCTGACCTCCATCAACGCTCCAGCCTCCGGCAGCGCCTCCTCATCAAACACAATCGCATTCGCCGTCACGTTGTAGCTCCACCCCTCCTCCACCTCATGCTCCTCCACCCAGACCACGATGCTCTCCGGCTCCGGCTCCTGACTCAGCTCAAACACCGTCGTCCGACGCTCCCCCGCCATCGCCCCCGCCATCGCCGCCAGATGCGCGCCCCAGTCCGCCTCACAGACGCTGAAGAACAACCCGCCCGTCGCCGCGGCCGCGTCATTGAACCCCAGCATCGCCTCCGCCTCGACGTCCTCCGCCCCCTCACAGCCATCCGGAACCGGCCCGCCGATCGCGTGAATCAGCACATCCTCCGACTCATCCTTGTAGGCGCGGTAGCCATCCACCCACCCCTCGAAGCCCCCCTCGCTCACATCCAGGTTGTTGTTGATCGCCACCAGGCTGAGCTTGGAGTCCGCCCAGACATCCTCCTCATCCACCAACCAGCTGGCATTGTTCGCCAGCGTGTTGTCGAGGGTCATGAACAACTCATCATTGTCCCCCTCGGGGATCATCAGCTCCAACATCACCTCAGCCACCCCCGCGGCCTCCTGCGCACTCAGCTCCTGGTCGATGTACTCCCGCTCGCTGCCAATCTCGCCATCCACCATCCCGACGAAGGCGACCCGGTAGTCCAGCTCCAGATCCTGCAGCGCCTCAAAGAACGTGGGGAGCGCCTCATGGAACCAGTCCCGGTAGGGATCCTGAAACTTCGCGATCTCATTGACCGCGATCAGCGCGGTGATGTTCTGATCCCCCGCCACCACGAAGGCGTCCGTGTTCTCCCCCTCAGTGACCGCACCGCCGCCGGCGATGATGTCCACATAGGGCGCCTGCGGATCATTCGAGCTGACCCGCAGCGTCGTGGAGACCGTCCGCGCAGTCTCGGGAATGTACGAGAGCGTCAGCTCCTGCCCCTCACCCGGCGGCAGCGTCCACGGGAACGCCGGCAGCGCCCCACCAGCGGGACCGCTCACCGAGAACTCCTCGCTGTAGCTGAGCCCGACACCGGACACTGACAGATCGACATTGCCGACGTTGGAGACCGTAAAGGGGATGCCCACCGAGCAGCCCACGAGCAGCGTCCCGAAGTCGTGGTTGGCCAGCGAGACGCTGACCTCCGGCCCCTCGGCCAGCCCGCTCAGCCCCACCGGCACCTCCGACTGAGTGCTCAGCGCCGTACCGGCCAGCAGCGTCACGGACTCGCTCATCTCCCCGCTGCCGTCGGGGGTCCAGTCGATCCGGACCTCCTGTGAGTCCCCCGGCTCGAGCGCGTTGTTCGCCATCGTCGCGCCGAAGCCCTCCTCGCTGAACCAGTAGTCCGTGAGGAAGACGTCGTGCTCTCCGGCGTTGGTGACCGTCAGGATCTCCACCCGCTGGATCCCCAGCGGCACCAGCCCGAAGTCGATCACCTCGGGATCGAGCACCAGCACCATCTCACCGGGCTCCGGGATGGTCACGTCGACCTCGTCGTCCGTGTTCAACGTGGTGTCGATACACCCGAGCAAGAGCAGCAGCATTGAACCTCCAAGACAATACTAAGTTCAGGAGCGGTCAGCTGTGACGAATCGGCCCACAGCCGCTGACATTGATGCCACTGCGGTACCCTCGGGACCATGAGCAGCTTCTGGAAGAAAGTCACCGGCCTCCTCGGCGCAGCCGAGCCCCCCACCGACGGCGCCCCCGCTGACGCGCCACCGGGGACGCCCCCGCCCGAACCGGCGGCGCTGCTGTCCTCCTACCAGGACGCCTCCAAGCGGCACCGCGCCGGTGCGCTGGAGGAGGCCCGAGGCATGTACCAGGCGATCCTGGAGCAGGAGCCCGCTCACCCCGGGGCCCACACCTCACTGGGCGTGCTCCACCTGCAGCGCGGTGAGCTGACGGAGGCCCGCCGGTACCTGGAGCGGGCCCGGGAGCTGCGCCCCGAGAACATCCCCACCATCGGCACGCTGGGCAATGTCTTCCAGGAGCTCGGGCTGCACGCCCAGGCCATCCTCTGCTACGAGAAGGTGCTGGCGCTGCAGCCGGACAACGCCGGCGCCCACAACAACCTGGGCAACGTCAACAAGGACATGGGGCACTACGACCGCGCCGCCGACAGCTACCGCCGCGCCCTGAGCATCGATCCCAACCAGCCTCACGCCCACTACAACCTCGCCGACGCGCTGGCGGCGCAGGGCGATCTCGCGGAGGCGGCTCACCACGCGTCCATGGCCGTCGGCGTGCCCGAGGCCGCGGCCCTCGCCGCGCTGCTGCTTCGCCGCCTGGGACGGCACGATGAGGCGGTCTCCGCCTACGATCGGGCGCTGGCCCTGCGCCCCAGCGCCGAGCTGCACAACGGCCGGGGCATGAGCCTGCGCCAGCTAGGTCACGTGCCGCGCGCCATGGACGCCTACCGCGAGGCCATCCGCCTGGAGCCCGGGTACCCGGAGGCCCTGAACAACCTGGGCAACGTGCTGCGGGATCTGGCGCGCGACGAGGAAGCCATCGACGCCTTCCAGCGCGCCATCGACGCCTCGGATCGACCCGAGTTCCGGGTCAACCTGGGCAACCTGCTGATGAGCGTGGACCGCCCCGGCGACGCCGCCGAGCAGTACCGGACGGCCCTCCTGAGCCGCCCGGCTCACGCGCTCACGCTCTACAACCTCGGCATCGCCCTGCAAGAGAGCGGGGCGATCGATGAGGCTGTGGCCGCGCTGGAGGAGTCCACGTCCCTGGACGCCGAGCAGGCGCCCGCCTGGGTCAAGCTCGGCGGCGCGCTGCTGGAGGCGGGCCGGTGGGGGCACGCGCTGGCGGCCTACGAGCGCTCCACCCGCCTGCTCCAGGACCACGGCGAGTCGCTGATCGGCCCCTATGAGGTGTCCGGGGTCCGGCTGCGCCAAGAGGCCCGGCAGCTCGCGCTGCTGCGCGAACGCGAGCGGCTGCCCACGGAGTTTTCGGCCTACGCCGAGCTGGTGGCGGAGCTCGCGGAGCAGATCGGGGGTGCCAACGCCCTCACCCTCCACGGTGAGTCACTCCAGCGACTGAGCGCCGGCTGGTGTCGCATGATCCACCACCCCGAGGCCCCGGCGCTGGGCGAGGGGGTGCTGATCGCGGAGCTCGACGCCGCCTCGGTGACCGGCGCCTACGAGGCCGGCGAGCCGGGCGTGCTCAGCGCGGAGGGCCTGCTGAAGCCGGAGGCGCTGGCGGCCCTGGCGACGTTCTGTGAAGAGGCCACCATCTGGCGCATTGAGCACACCGACGGCTGCCTGGGCGCGCGGCTGCGGGAGGGGCTGGCCTCGCCGCTGCTGCTGCAGATCGCCGAGGCCCTGCAGGCGGGGCTGCCGGACATCGTGGACGACCGCTGCCTCGTGGACTGTCACGCCTTCCTGCCCGCCGAAGGCCACACCGACGACCGGCACGAGGCGCTCCAAGGAAGCGACGATGACCTGCTGATCACCCTCCGCGTCCCCGCGGCCCCCCCGGTCGTGCTCAGCTTCCTGTTCGACTGAACAGGGAGCGGCCACGGGCCGCCTAAATCGAGATGGAGCCCTCGCGGAAGTCCGAGTCCGCGAGGTGCACGTTGATGCACACGGGCTTGCCCGCCGCCGACAGAGCCTTGGCCTCGTCCAGCACCTCGTCGATCTTCGACGGGTCCGTCAGAAGGATGCCCACCCCGCCGTAGCCCTCGGCGACCGTGTGGTAGTCCGTGCGACGGAGCACCGTGCCCACGTCGTCCCCGAGGATGGTGATCTGATCCCGGGCGATCTGATGCCAGGAGGCGTCGGTGCCGATGACCGCGATGGGCGCGAAGCCAAGGCGCACGTACGTATCGAACTCCGCGAGGCTGTAGGCGCTGGAGCCGTCCCCATAGAACAGCCAGATCTCCGCGTCGGGCCGCACGCTGGCCGCGCCGACCGCGAAGCCGCCGCCGACCCCGAGGGTGCCGAACACGCCCGGATCCAGCCAGCTCATCGGCTTGCGGGGGCGCACGATGTAGGCGCCGGTGGCCACGAAGTCGCCGCCGTCCACGATGAGGATGGAGTCATCCGCCAGCTTCTCCTCGATGCGCAAGAAGAGCTGCACCGGGTCGACTCGCGGCCCCTCGGTCTTCGCCTTGGCGGCGATCTCGGCGTCCCGGGCGTCCTCGCGCTCCTTCAGCGCGTCGAACCAGCCGCTCAGGCCGGTCTTGGTGAGCGACTCGCTCAGGCGCACCAGGAAGCGGCCCGAGTGCTCCAGGATCCCGATGGTGGGCTTGCGGTTCTTCTTCAGCGCCACCGCGTCCAGGTTCACGGAGATGAGCGTCGCCTTGCGGTTTATCTTCTGGCCGTAGCCCATGCGGAAGTCGAAGGGGAAGCCCGCGACCAGCACCACGTCAGCCTCCTTCAGGGCCTTGCTGCGCTTGTGGCGGAACTGCAGCTCGCTGCGGCGGCCCATCAGCCCCCGGGCGGAGCCGCCCAGGAACACGGGGATGCCCATCTTGTTGACGGCGGCGGCCAGCTCGTCGGCCTCGGCGGGGGTCAGGTTCACGACCGCCTGGCTGCCGATGACCAGCACGGGCTTGCTGGCGCCGCTCAGCGCCGCGGCGACCTCCTTCAGCTGGGCCTCCACGTCCGGACCCAGCGGCATCTTCAGGCTGGGCCGCTTGGGCATGGGGATGTGGGGCATGTGGAACTGGCGCTTCAGGTAGAGGTCCATGCCGGTGCGGGCGAGGGTGCCCACCGCGCCCTTCATGGCGTCGACGCCGCTCTCCTTCAGGTACCACTCCTGGACCAGCGCCTCCGGGTAGAGCACGTCCACCGGCACCTCCAGGAAGACGGGCCCGGGCACGCCCTCCGAGGCGACCCGGAAGGCCTTCTCCACCATGGGCCGGATGTCGTTCACCTTGGCGACGCGGGCGCACCACTTGGTCACCGGCGCCATCAGGGACATCTGATCGATGTCCTGGAGGCTGCCGCGCCCCCGCAGGATGGTCGCGGTGGCGCCACCGAAGATGACCAGCGGCTGCTGGGCCATCTGGGCGTTCTTTACGGCGGTCATTGTGTTGGTCACGCCGGGCCCGGCGGTCACCGCGCAGACACCGGCCACCCCCGTCATGCGGCTGGCGGCGTCGGCGGCGAAGGCGGCGCTGCGCTCGTCGCGCACGTCCACGACGCGCAGACCGTGCCGCTTGGCGCCGATGAGGATGGGCGAGATGTGACCGCCGCAGAGGGTGTAGACGCAGGCGACGCCGTGAGCGGCGAGCAGCTCGCCGATGATGTCTCCGCCGTGTTCGTTGGTGACGTTGCTCATGATGCGTTCTCCGAGTGAATGTCGTGGGTCCAGCCGCGCTGAATCGAGGCGTCGATCAGCGGACCGGCGAGCTGGTCGAGCAGGCGCTTCAGGGTCGCGGGGTCGGTGTGCGGCAGGCGGCCGCTCCAGACCTCGACGCCGAGGCCGTGCACGATGACCGAGGCGCGGCCGATGAGGCCGAAGCGGGCCGCGTCGGTGAGGCCGGCGTAGCGCGGGTGCGCGGCCATGCGGGCGGCCAGGGAGCGGCGCACGCGGCCCCACTTGAAGTGCCAGGGGTGATGCGTGAGGAACAGGGCCTCGTAGAGGCGGGGCTCCTCGGCGGCGAAGCGGACCATGCCCAGGCCGGCGGCGAAGAGCGGATCGGGGCCAACCTCCGCCTCGGTCGCGGCGGCGAAGCGCGCCATGACGGCGTCCATGAGCGCCTCGGTCAGCGCGTCCATGTTGTCGAAGGCCGTAAAGACGGGGGCCGTGGAGCAGCCGAGGGTCGCGGCCAGCGTGCGGGCGCTCACGGCGGCGACGCCCTGCTCACGCGTGAGGGCGACGGCGGCGTCGAGGATGGCCTCGCGGGTGTATCGCGCACGGGGCGGCATGGCGTCTCCGTTAAATAACAGCCGTTATATAACAGCTGTCCCACAATGCGCCACTCCAGGAATCCCGAGGCCTCACGGGCTGATGAAGCGCACCTCACTGAGCGCCGTGTCTGGCCACTTCGTGCCCGCGGCGACCCCGGCGATCTGCAGCCGCACCGAGGTGACGTTCCGGTGCACGAACGGCTGGCGCTGGAGCCCCGGCTTGTCGGCGAGGGCGAGCGCGCCGGCGTCGACCCCGTTGACCTGCACGGTCAGCGCGGTGACCCGACCGTTCAGCGGGAAGAGATCGCCGTAGGTCTCGTGGGTCGACTGGAAGCCGGTCCCCAGGTCCACCGAGGCGATGTCCACCGGCGCGTCGAAGCGGAACTCCAGCCACTCCCCCACCCCGTCGCCGTCCACGGCCTCCTGCCAGGAGGTGTCCAGCCGTCGGTCCAGCAGGTTGCTGGCCCCGTAGCTCAGGCAGTCGTCGCTGCTGGCCAGCATCGGCGAGGACGTGCGCACGTCGGCGACGGGGAGATCCTCGCCGGCCGCCGGTGGCTTCAGCGGGCTCACGGGCGGGCACTTCGTCCGCTGCTCACGCGCTCCCCCGGTGGGCGCGGCGGTGTCCCAGGCCCCGAGGTGCGCCTCGGGGATGCCCGAGTCCGTGAAGCGCTCGACGTGGATGCCCTCGGGCAGGAAGCGGATCACCGCGAACAGCTCAGCGGTGATCGCGCTCGGCGCCTCCTCGACGGGCGCCTTCTCCCACTCGCTGCCCGCCACGCGCTCGTACTCACACTTCGGCATGACGCTGTGGTGATACATCGTGCGCGTGCTGGCGTCGTAGCGGGTGTCCCGTCCGGGGAAGCGGCGCTCGGCGTCCCCGAGCCCCGTCCACCACTCACAGCGCGGCTCCGCCGGCGCCAGCGGCATCTCGACCACATCCACGCCGCCCGCGTGAGGCATGGCGAGCTGCGGGTGGTTGGGGCTGGCGCAGCAGCAGGTGCAGTCGCTCGTGTTGAGCTGAAAGACCCCCGCGGGCCCGAAGGCGGCCTGAGCGGGCGGGGTGCTCCGGATCCCCACCGCCGAGGCGTCGAGCAGCGCGCCCGAGGGCGCCCGGAAGGCGTAGGTCTCTCCAGCGCACGCCAGCACCGGCGGGATCTCAGCCAGGGTCCAGCCGTCGACGGTCAGCGTCTCCACCGCGCCCGCGGGCCGCTCACTCAGCGGCGACGACGCCTCATTCAGCGACCAGGTTCTGATCTCCAGCGGCGCCGGGTTGCCCATATCGTCCGCGCCCGCCAGCGCCTCGCCGCCCACCAGGGCGCTCAACAACAACACCACCCTGCCTCCTCACGCCGAGCGCGCAGCCAGCGACACCTCAAGCAGGTCCAGTCGATCCTGTCCCCAGGCGATGAGGTCGCCCATCCGGAAGGACGGCACCCCCCAGAGGCCCATCTCCAGCAGCGCCTCACGGTTCTCCGCGACCATGGCCCGCCACGCGTCCTCCGGCCCGTTGGCGGCCGCGATCGCCGCCGCCGGGTCCAGCCCCGCCCGCGCCGCCAGCGCCGCCAGCCCCGCGTCCGTCGCCACATCGATGCCTTGGGACCAGATCCCCCGGCCCGCGTGGGAGAGCCACTGCGGCAGCCGCTCCCCGGCGATCATCGACACGGCGAGGCAGCGCTCGACCCCCACGCCCAGCGGGTCGGCGATGCGACCGAAGGGGATCTCCAGCACCTGCGCCAGGCGCCTGGCGTCACGCACGAGGTACATGCGCTTGTCGAGCGGCACGCTCAGTCCCCGCATGACCATGGGCAGCACCGGACGGATCCGCAGCGCGATCCCATGCCGGGCGGCCAGCGCGATGGTCCGATCAACCGCCAGGTAGGAGTAGGGGCTGCGAAAGGAGAAGAAGAACTCCAGCTCGGCGCCGTCCACGATGGGCTCGGGCAGCGGCGTCGCGCTCCAGTCGAGGGTGTCCGGGACCGAGAGGCCCTCCTCACGGAGCCGGGCCTCCAGCAAGGGGAGCCTGTCCACGCTCCAGAACCACTCCCCCTCGTAGAAGATCATGCCGCCCTGGTAGTGCCGGGCCTTTCGAAGCTCCGCCGCGTTGCGGGCCAGCAGGGCGTCGGCGTCATCCGCCGCGACCCCGTGGATGGGGCCGCCGCTGAACAGCGCCTCCCCCATCTCCGCCAACATGCCGAGCTGCTCACCCGGCGGCCTGTCCGTGAGCGCGATGCCCGCCGCGACCGCGACCGCCTCCTGGCTTGGGAGGGACGGCCGCTCCGGGAAGCGCAGGCCGTACTGTCTGGCGAGCCGTGAGGCGTCCAGCAGCGCCCAGGTCCGGAGGCGCTGCCGATCGGGGTTGAACGCTTCCTCCGGCGCCGGCAGCACCGTGACCCGGAGGTCAACGTCCGCCGCCTGAGCGAGCCGCCGCACTGCCTGAGCGGTCAGCAAGCTGTACGGGTCATCGACCTGATGTGCGTACCAGAGCGTGCGGCGGCCGCCGCGCTTCAGCCGGTGCCAGGCGCGGACGATGTCGCGCAAGGCGTCGCTCAGCAGCGCCTGTGCGAACAGGGACTTCACGGTTCCACCAGCCACGCCTGCCACCTCCGCGCGACATCATCACACGAAACCCGAGGCCGGTTGAGCCGTCCGGCTGCTCTATTCGGTGTCCGTGGTGTCCCACAGGGCGCTGCAGTCCCAGACCTCCAGGCAGGCGCCCGTCAGGCTCGCCACGGAGCAGGCGCCGCCGCTATCGACCGCCGCGACGCACTCCTCGGCCTTGTCGCCGCGCCAGACGCACTCTTCGTAGACGCGGTCCGCCTCGCTGGTCATCTCGGTGAGGCACTCCTCGACGGAGTCAGTCGTGGTCATCTTGTATTCGGGGCAGACGTTGAACTGCCAGTCACAGAACCACTCGGCGTAGTCCTCTTCGGTGAAGTCGCTGGGCGGGATCTCTTCGTCCTTGTCGCCGCAGCCGACGACGGCCAGTCCAGTCAGGGCGGTCGCCGTCACCACAATCCACAATCGGTTCATCGCTCACTCCTTGAAGAGGATCGACGCGGTCCCCGCCGTAGCGCCCTGATGTCGGACTATCCCCTGACACGAAGGTTCCTGCTTTCCAGGAGACTGTCAACACAAGTTCGCGCCCCCGACCGTTTTGTCCCGGTCGGGGGGCGAGGTGTGGAAATTCGGGTCGCTGTAGTTGGAATTGAGAAGGAAGCTACCCGTAGGCCACGAGGAAGAGTCTACTACAAGAGCTCGGAGAGGATCCGGCCGACGTCACCCGCGTTGTAGTCACAGCCTGTGACGCCGAAGGTCAGCTCCGCGGCCTCACGCTCACCCGTGAGCCTCGCCCCCCTGGCGGCGGCATGTCGCACGGCGAGGTCGGACAGCGTGGGTCGGGTCTCGGTGAAGCGGGCGATCGCGCGGCAGGCCTTGGAGACATTGCCGTAGGAGCCCTCGACTGTGTTGTGGAAGGCCTTGCCCGCCATGTACAGATCGGTCAGCAGCATCCGACTCCTCCGCAGGTCCACCACCAATGGCACACAGTAGGCGCCGGTGCCGTTCAGATCGAAGGCGTTGGCCACGGTCTTGATGTCGAAGCTCTTCACGTCGGCGTCCACGGCCTCACGGAGCATCCAGCCGGCGTGGCAGGGCATCTCCTTGAAGGCGTGTCCCGCGTAGCGATGCACCTGAACCGCCAACATGGCGACCTCGGGCTCGATCTCCGACAGGGTGATGTCGATGAACTCGGCGGCGCCGAGGGGTGCCGCGGTGATGTCGCCGGAGTGGACGATGCCGCTGTCCTCGAGGTTGGTGAAGCTGACGTGGTCCAGGTAGGACCAGTCCTCGGCGAACTGGATGACCGAGAGGTCCAGATCCGTGCGCTGCCCGGCGTCCTTCCAGTAGATCCCACTCGCCCCGGGTTGGTCATATCAAGCCGCCAACGCCTAACTTCGTGACCTGAATCCGGGTAAAAGTCCTTGACTCCGTGGATGTTCCCCGGAGGGTTCGACCGCAGGGCCTCTTTCTTGGCGGAATTCCGCCCTGCGGCCGCCTCACAAGAGGAAGGTCAACATGGCACGTC
>Ga0316204_10011439_pt1 | contig 11100 bp, 17 predicted proteins | sample 6monrhotite_MG_2_FD_205661 | JGI IMG/M metagenome (GOLD analysis project Ga0316204, IMG submission 205661) | Microbial mat bacterial communities from mineral coupon in-situ incubated in ocean water Damariscotta River, Maine, United States -... | ecosystem: Environmental > Aquatic > Marine >...
GCGACAAAGGCGAATAGTCTTAGTAACAATGTACTAGCTCACTCGACTTACTTCAGCGCCTAAATTATGAAGTTTTTCTTCAATACAATCATAGCCACGATCAATGTGATAAATTCTATCAACAACTGTATCGCCGTCGGCAACAAGTCCGGCCAGAACCAAACTGGCTGAGGCTCTTAGATCAGTCGCCATAACCTGTGCACTGTGCAATTGTTCAACCCCAGTACAGATGGCTGTGTTGCCATCAATAAGAATATTGGCACCCATCCGTTGCATTTCATTGACGTGCATAAAGCGATTCTCAAAGATGTTTTCCTTGATCACTCCGGTTCCTTCAGCCACGGCATTTAAAGCCGTAAACTGAGCCTGCATATCCGTTGGAAAACCAGGATAAGGCGCCGTAATAATATTCACTGCCTTGGGCCGCTTGCCCTTCATGTCTAATTCAATCCAATCTGAGCCAGTATTTATTTCTGCGCCTGCTTCTTGAAGCTTCAATAAAACCGAGTCCAATAAGTCAGGGTTAGTATCCTTTACCAATACCTTGCCGCCGGTTATGGCAGCAGCAACCAAATAGGTTCCTGTTTCAATTCGATCCGGTTGAACTCTAAAATCAGCACCGTGAAGTTTTTCAACGCCCTGAACACGAATCACATCAGTGCCAGCACCTTCAATCTGAGCACCCATAGAAATCAGGCAATTGGCCAGGTCCTGAACCTCTGGTTCACGAGCCGCATTTTCAATAATGGTTTCGCCCTTGGCAAGGGCTGCCGCCATTAGGATATTTTCAGTGGCACCAACGCTCACCATATCCATAAAGATTTTGGCACCTTTCAATCCTTCAGGTGCTCGAGCCTGAATATAGCCTTCCTTAAGATCAATGCTTGCGCCCATCGCTTCCATGCCTTTCAAATGCAAATCAACCGGACGAGAGCCAATGGCACAACCGCCAGGTAATGACACATCAGCATGGCCAAAGCGTGATAATAACGGACCTAGAACCAGAATGGATGCGCGCATGGTTTTAACCAAATCATAGGGCGCTTCATAGGAAGTAATATTGGTGGCATCAATCATCACGTCAAGTTTCTCAGTGATGGTCATCGAGGCACCTAGGCGGCCCAGTAATGCGACCGTGGTAGTAACATCATTTAAATGAGGAACATTACCGATGGTACTGACACCGTCAGCAAGCAAGGTAGACATCAGGATCGGCAGAGCAGCATTTTTAGCGCCAGAGATTCGAATACTGCCGTTTAAAACAGCGCCACCTTTAATTGAAAACTTTTCCATTCACGCTCCGCAGAAATATAGATTGCCCAAAACAATAGTTGGCCATTGTATCATTGATTTGAGCTATCAAAAGCACAAATTCCCATGCAAATTGATATCATTCTTGTGCATCGTTAAATATAAGGTTAATAACCTGTACTGAGAGCCCGCTGTCTGATATAAAAGCGACATAAACACCTACATTCGGATGCCAAATGGATATCAATGATCAAAATAAGGAATACACCAAGTATGGCCTTTCTAGAAAGGATCTAAACAGCTGTCCATTCCAACAGTTTGAGCTTTGGTACCAACAGGCGGAACAGAATAAGTTAATTTATCCTAATGCCTTTAGCCTTGCCACTGTAGGTAGCGATGGCATGCCTTCGGTTAGAACGGTATTGCTTAAGTCATACGATACCAATGGCTTTGTCTTCTACACCAATTACGGCAGTAGCAAGTCAAAACAAATCAAGCAAAATCCAAAGGCCGGCATACTTTTTCATTGGTTAGAAATAGAGCGTCAGATAAAAATCTCTGGCACTGTTGAACGCATCAGTACCGCAGAATCTATGAAGTATTTTATGAGCCGCCCAAGAGGTAGCCAACTTGGCGCCTGGTGTTCAAACCAATCCGATCCGGTTAACTCTCGACAGATGCTAGAAACCAGCTGGCAACAAATGAAAGATAAATTTAATAATAAGGAAGTCCCGCTGCCTGATTTCTGGGGTGGATACCGAGTTGTTCCTGAAACCATCGAATTCTGGCAAGGCCGGCAATCGAGATTACACGATCGATTTGAATATCGTCGCAACGGCGACGATTGGACTGTTGAGCGACTCGCGCCCTAGTACGATTTTAGCTTTTTAAAGAACCGATCTAATGCTGAGGCCATTCGGCTGTTAAAGCGCATAAATTTACGCAAATAAGGGTCTAGTTTACCCGGCTGTACCTTATTGAATAGCAATATTCCTAATGGCAGTATAATGATCGCCGGTCCTGGCAAAAAGATCATTAACAAACCAAGTAGCACCAAGATGCTCGCGATAAAGGTAACGCTCCAATGTATGACTTTACGAACCATAGGGCCCTCTTTGTGTTATTTAATTAGTAACGACTATTTGATACTCATTAAAACACTGCAAGCATTGTTCCAACCACATAAAAACCCTAAAACCCCAGTATTTTCAATGACCTATTAAAATACGACTTGATTAAACTATAAAATTCGATAGTCTGTTACACCAATAAGTTGTGTTTTTATCATTTCATCCAAAAGGTCTTAAGTCATGCGAAGGTTAGTTCCTATTATCTTGTTATTGCTGCTCTCAGGCTGTACAACTGCGCCCTCTCTATCAAATAGCACTGGGATTAGCGCCACTGTCGCAACCTTGGCTACAGAGCAGAATGGCGTGTTTTATTTGCTCACCATTGATCTTGATAACGATATTCCCGAAAACACCTATGCCGTTATCCAATATCAAAATTTGCACAACCCGAAACAAACCAACGCTGTTGATCTTGGCTCATTAGGCAATGCCAAGCGCATCAACTTTAAATCCTTACCAAGCCCAGCTATTGATACTGCTAAACCCTACTTAATTAGTCTTATCCTATACCAAGATTCCGAACTAAAGCAGGTGACCGCTTCTTGGTATCGACAATTAGAAATTGAGTTACCAGCAAATATTGCCCATCTTTTAAATATAAAGTTGTTATAATCAATTCACAGTACTATTTGGAGCAATTATTATGTACAGATTACCACTCACTTTAGTTCTTACTGTTATGTTAGCAGCCTGTGCGGCTTCCGGAAGTAATCCATCAGAAAAACGAGCAACCATTGATGATATGAGACAACAGGTACTCAATGAAATTTATAAAAACAAACCCGCTGTTCGTGCATTGGTTAATAGTTCCTCTGGCTACGCCACCTTTAGTAATGTAAACATTAATCTTATTTTCATTGCTGCAGGGACTGGATACGGTGTTGTTGTTGACAACTCAAATGGTGCTAAAACCTATATGAAAATGGGTGAAGCGGGTATCGGTCTTGGTGCCGGCGTTAAAGACTTTCGAGCGCTGATGGTTTTTGAAACGCGTTCAGCCATGAAGCGTTTTATTGAACAAGGATGGCAAGTCGGCGCCAATGCAGATGCTGCGGCTAAGGCTGGAGATAAAGGCGATGCAGTAGGCAAAGAGGTCTTTATCGATGGTGTCACCGTTTATCAAATCACTGAAAATGGTGTCGCCTTGCAAGCCACCGTTAAAGGTGCAAAGTTTTGGGTCGATGGCGATCTCAACTAAACATAAAACACAACATGTCACTATCCGACTCGCCACCGCGAGTGATGCCGATGTTATTTCAGATCTCATAATAACTGTAGCATCGGCACAATTGCGTGGTGAGTTTACCCAAGATGGCTGGGATATGTTTCAACGACTCATTTCTAAGCAAACGCAACAAGCCATTATTAAAGACTCTAATTTTCGTTATTATCTTGCAACCGATTCAGAGCAGGGAACAAAACAAAGTAATGAAAAGATTGTCGGCCTTATTAGCAGTAAAAATCAATTTCATTTGTTTCATTTCTTTATACTTCCTGACTACCAGAAACGAGGCATTGGCACACAGTTGTGGCAACACTTTTTAAAACAATTGCCCAATAAAGACCAGGCCACTGTGACTGTGAAATCTTCAGATTTTGCGCTTAACTTTTATAAGACGCTAGGCTTCTGTGAAGTACAGCCAAGAACCATTAAAAACGGCCTAGTTTATACCTTACTTAACTTTGTAGTGAACAACTAATGACATTACCCGATTATCAATCCGTCTGTCAGGCCGCTCACCAAATTGCAGGTTATGCCTATCGAACCGCCGTCATTGAAAGTCCGGCACTGAACCGATATTTAGGCACAAATATCTATTTTAAATGCGAACACATGCAAGTGATTGGCGCATTTAAATTTCGCGGGGCCTTTAACGCCATCTCCAAATTATCAGAGCAACAATTGCAACAGGGCGTTCTTACCTATTCTTCTGGCAACCACGGTCAGGCAGTTGCCATGGCAGCAAAAATCTTGCAAGCCAATGCCACCATCGTTATGCCCAATAACGCGCCGAAAGCTAAACTTGCCGGAGTAAATAAATTAGATGCCAAAGTGGTGCTTTATGATCCCTTCACCGAAAATCGCGAACAGGTCGCCGCAGAACTTGATCCCGACGGCAACATGGCGCTCATCCCGCCCTACAATCATATTGATGTTATCTCGGGACAAGGTACCTCTGCTTTGGAGTTATTGACCGACTATCCAAACATAGAACAACTATTAACGCCCTGTGGTGGAGGTGGCCTGCTTTCAGGCAGCGCCCTTGCTGCAAGCGGTATGAATCCACACTGTGAAGTCTATGGTGTCGAGCCAAAAATAGCAGATGATGCAAAGCAATCCTTGGCTAAAGGCGAAATCATCAGCATCGATTATCCGGATACCATTGCCGATGGTGTGCGTACACTCGCTTTAGGAAAGCTAACATTTGCCGTTATAAAGAAAGAGGTTACCGACATTGTTACGGTATCTGAAGACGCCATTAAAACAGCGACCAGCATTTTGGTTTCACATATGAAACAATTAGTTGAACCAAGTGCCGTACTCGGATTGGCCGCCCTATTAGAGGGTAGTGTCCGGCCAAAGTCGCATGTTGGTATTATTTTAAGTGGCGGCAATGCAGATATGGAATCTTTAATTTCATTAATAAAAAGTCACCCATCGGTCATTTAAAATGCCAAGATATAAGCAACTACTCGTATTGGGAATCATTATAGGCCTTAGCGCCTGCGCTAGTCCTGCCCATAAGAACACGCCCTTTTGGCAGACCCAGATTAAATACATCCCTGTAGAAATCCAGGCGCCAGACAGCTACCTAGTGGACGGATTCTATATGAACGGGGTGGCACTAGCACAATTTCTCTCTGCACGTACTGAACAGGGACTTTATACTCCAATTAAGATCACCAATAAATTTGATCTAAACGTGCTCAAAAAACCCAATTACTATGAAATGGCTGTGGTCGCCAATATTGCTGAACAAGCCAAGGTAGATGCCTATTATCTGGAGTATCTTTTGTTTGATCACCTCGCATCAAGCGATGCGTTGTTAGCGCTAAATATAAGACCTTTGCCAGAAGCTGAAGCTGATTTTGAAGATGAAGGCTAGTACTAGAACGTTTATCTTCTCTGCACCTCAAATAAACAATAAACGTTTAGATGGCTATGCTACACTTAATTATATAATTATTAGAGATGTAGCTTAGTCATGGTTAAAAAAATTAAAAATCAAAATGACCTATTGCGCAAAGCGCTTGAAGTTGGTGAAATTTACGCGAAAAAACGCGGTTATAAAAAATTTGGATCAACCGACAGTCATAAGCAAAAAATTGAGTCCATTTACCGACTTCTAGTCATGGACAAGCTCATCCAGCCGATACCACCGGATCAGGAAAACGAACTAAATTTCAAACATAAGCTCGTCATTTGGATCAGTCACCAACTTCCTAAAGATCACCCTCTACTGAAGTAACATATGATTCGTCAATCGCGCGCCTATCTATACAGCCTACTCGAGGGTTCTCTATATTTTTCTCGACTAGGACAAAATATCAATAAATTTTTTGTGGCTCTAATTTTATTGAATGTTATGGCGATAATTATCGAGTCTGTACCTAAATATAACCAACAATACTCTGAGTTCTTTTACGCCTTTGAATTATTCTCGGTGATTATTTTTAGTGTTGAATATTTAGTACGAATCTTTGTCGCGGCTGATCGTGAGAACCCAGATGAAGTGAGCTCATTCGTGCTACGTTGGCGTTATATTCGCTCGTCCGAAGGATTGATTGATCTATTGGCTATTTTGCCATTCTATTTGTCGGCTTTTACCAGCATGGATCTGCGCTTCCTACGACTCATGCGAATTTTACGCTTATTAAAACTCTCTCATTACTTCAAAGGTCTCAGCTTTTTCGTCACCATCTTGCGCAAAGAAGCCGTCTCAATTGGTTCTGCAATTTTTGCTATGATTGTGGTGGTTATTATTTCTGCAAGTATCATGTATAACCTTGAGCACACGATACAACCGGAAGCCTTTGGTAGCATCCCGGATGCCATATGGTGGGCAGTTGTTACCATGACCACTGTCGGCTATGGTGATGTGACGCCCGTTACTATGGGTGGTAAATTTTTGGCCACACTGATTATGCTTATGGGTGTCGGTGTTGTTGCGCTTCCTGCTGGTATATTAGCCGCCAGATTTGGTGATGAACTTCAGAGCCGAAAGAAACACCTTACTGCACACGTCATGCAAGCGATGCAAGATGGTTATATGAGCGCGCTTGAAGAACATGAATTACATCGTCTATGTAAACAACTTGAACTGTCAGAAGAAGAACTAAAAAGAATCATCGATGATCAGCAATTAACGGGAAAGACCTTGGCTGTCTGCCCGCATTGCCATAAAGAAATTAAAGACCGCAGAGCACCTCGTCAGGAATAATAATGGAAACTAAACTTAACAAACAGCAATGTGAAGCATGCAGTATCGATGCGCCTAAAGTATCAGATGAAGAACTTGCCGCCTTAATTAAACAAATACCCAGCTGGGCGCCAATCATTCGTGACAGCATAATGATGTTAGAAAGAAGCTACGTCCTTGAAGATTACCAACAAGCGCGAGACTTTACTGAGCAGGTAGCCAATTTAGCTGAACAAGAAGGGCATCATCCCGCTATTTTATTGGAATGGGGAAAGGTCACCGTAACCTGGTGGTCACATAAGATAAAGGGTCTACATAGAAACGATTTTATCTGTGCTGCAAAAACTGATGCGCTTTTTAAAAAATAAATCCCTGTGCTTCTATATTTCAATCGTCCCTTGTAGATACTTTATCGCCTTTCCAGCGATAAACACCCTGTCGCCCACAACATCACAACGTAGATTGCCACCCCTTGATGAAATCTGTCGCGCATTGAGACTTCGTTTGTCTAATTTTTCTGCCCAGTATGGGGCCAGAGCGCAATGAGCAGAACCAGTCACAGGATCTTCATTGATGCCACATTGTGGCGTAAAAAACCGACTCACAAAATCATATTCATTACTTGCAGCCGTAACAATTATTCCCCTGCATTCGACCTGTCCAAGGGCATTAAAGTCAGGTTGCATTGAGGCAATATCTTGCTCAGATTCGAACACCAACATATAGTCATCGCAGAGGTAACTTTCTATTGGCTGCTTGCCTAGACCGCGCACCAATACATCAGGTGCCTCACAGGGGGTAATTTTAGTTCGCGGAAAATCTAGGACCAATTCGTCACCCTGCTTTGACACTATTAGCTCACCACTTCTTGAGTTAAATCTAATTTCATTTGTTGGGTGATTAAGTATCTCAAAAAACACATAACCAGAAGCAAGTGTTGCATGGCCGCACAAATCTACCTCAGCTCCAGGGGTAAACCAGCGAATTCGATAACTGTCTTTTTCTAGTACAATAAAAGCAGTTTCTGAAAGATTGTTTTCTACCGCAATTTTTTGTAATAGCTCATCAGGAAGCCATTCCTTAAGTGGCACAACGGCCGCAGGATTACCTTCAAAAACTTGGTTTGCAAAGGCATCAATCTGGTAAATATCAAGCTTCATTATTTATAAGCCGTTAAAAGAAATACGCCGAAGTCTGCATGCGGCTTATTGATAATATTCGCATCCGTTATTTGTAAATTTTTAAATCCCACATGCCTTGCTTGTTCTAAAAATGCAGATCGATCAAAACCAAAATGGTGCACCCCAGTGTCTTCGTCATGAAAGCTGCCATCTTCTGTATCAAGGTCGGCAATGGCAATAAACCCTCCTTCATTTAACATCCGGTAAAACTTTTTAAACATCGCTCTAATATCAGCAATATGATGCATGGTCATGGATGAAATAATGCCGTCATATTTTTTATCAATATCTTGTTTTTCTAAATCGATTTGCAAAGTTTCTAGATCGCAATCAATGCTGTCTTGCTTTACTAATAACTGCGCCATCATCGAAGGCGAAATATCAACCGCCGATATCTTCTTAACCTGTGGCGCAATACGCTCTAATAATAGTCCCGTCCCTGATCCAAAATCCATCAATTGCATTGATGGATCGAAATCAATTGTTGCTATAACTGTATCGGCAATATTGGCAACATTTTGTACCCGCTTATTGTTAGCCTCATAACTGCCTGCTTTATTTATAAAATGATCTTTCATTAATTAACTGCCATATAATTTTGTCGACCTATTTGTTCTTTATAAAATGAAAATAGATAAACTTCTGCACATTATTTAACGGGGTAATGTGCTTCTCTAGAATGACTTCTACAAAAGTAAAATCATCACCAAGTTCTGAACTCATTTTCGAAACGTCATAATGAACCACCTCAAGTCCACTGCATTTTTTTGGTCCGTCTAGAGCAAAGGTCGCAATGATCACATGCCCATTAACCTTGAGTGCTGATTTTAAACAGTCAACATACTTTTTTCTATCTGCTTTATCGGTTAGAAAATGAAATACCGCGCGATCATGCCATAAACTATATTCTGTCTCTGGTACAAATTGGGTAATATCTGCCTCATACCAGGTTATCTTTTCTGCCAATGAACCAAGTCGTTGTTTGCTTGCAGCCAATGCTGATGATGAAATATCTAAAACAGAGAGTTCAGTAAATCCTTTGTTCAGTAATGAATCAATTAATAATGATGCACCTGAGCCGACATCTAGAATGGGGGCATTTTTTGCTATCTGGCTATTTTTAATAAGTCCTAGAGACGTATCTGGATTTGATTGAAACCAAGTAACACTGTTGGCCTGTTTTTGGCTATATATATTCTGCCAATGGGTTTTAGTATCGGTCATAAGGTTTAACATCGACCCCCTAGTAATGAAACAAACAACTAAATAAGCCTAAAGTTTCTATAAGCTTATTTAGTTTTCAATGAAGTGATTCTACATAATCAACCAGAGTGCATGAATGATGCCTGGTATATAAAAGAATACACATAGTATGATATTGATAATCAAGTCCTTACCAACACCCTTCTTTAAGAATACCGCTACGAAAGGTAAAAATATCGCTAATATTATTAGCACAATTTTATTATCCATCATTAACTCCTACTATTTACAAAAAACCGCATAACGCCCGCTGTTATTATAGTACAGGAGCAACAAACTATCTCGCATTGTTTCGTTCAGCCATCAGCAGTACTTTTCCCAGACTGGATAAATAAAATGGCCATTAACAGCATAGCAATGGTCACTAAGATCGATGATGAGGCCAATAAAGGCTCTATTTTATCTGCTTCAATAAATCCACCATAACGAAGAAACAAACCAAGCGCCATAACAAAAATACCCAGTTGATGAATATAGAACTGAGCTTTCGCCATGACTGAACCACCATTGTTTAACCATAACCGATGACAAAGCGCATAAATAAAAGGCACAACGAAACCAACTAGAATGATATGTGCGTGTGTCGTCATTTGGCCGTGGTTTTTAGATGCCGCCATTACCATGCCTAATGTCATACCAATCACCGCATAGATGATGGCAATTAAGATAAATTTTCTATCCATAATATTTCCCCCTAGCAATATACAATGTATGTGAAAGCGCACTCGGTCGTTCTATATTATTTTTTTATAAGAGCGCGCGCTTGATACCCTGATAACGTTATGAAAAACATAGGGCGGCTTATACGTTACTCAAATATCTTAACAAACCAACGGGGTTGGAGTAAATTTTTTCTGTTCAATCAACATTAGTTGATGAATCTTAATTCGCTATTGAGTTTGAAGCGCAATATAGACAATTGCTATATAGCGCAGTAATTTTCCTGTCGTGACCAAGGTAAGAAACCAAGTTAAGTTAATTCGTAAAATACCTGCAATCACTGTCAACGGATCACCAATAATTGGAACCCAAGCAAAACATAGTGAAACCAAACCATATTTTGCAAATCGCTGCTCGGCTTTAACAAACTCTTGTTCAGACATTCTGAGCCATTTTTTGATTAGATCTAAACTCGCCCAATATCCAAGCCCGTAGTTCAACAAAGATCCTAGAACATTACCCACTGTGGCAATGGTAATTAAAACTACTGAGGGGAGCCCGCCAGCGATTAATGCTAACAACACCAATTCTGAGCTGAGCGGTAAAATGGTTGCAGCAAGAAATGATGCTAGAAATAAACCAACATATCCAAGCTCTGTGAAATATTCCATGTTAATTTAAACTGATATTTTTGATGATTAGTATCATAGCAATATGGCTTTTTAACGAAGACCGAGCCCTAAGCATAAAAAGCTATCAGGGCCCATTCTCTGATCAATGAATTATTCGCTATTTAAAGTCCACCGGTGATTGCGGTTGTTTATTGACATTAAGTGTAAAAACGTCAGGTCTCGAATAATGACCTGCGACATCCAAGGCGCGTTTGGCAGATGCCACACGACTTGAGTCAATTTCAGCAAACATCAGTCCTTTCTCTTGGTGCATTGGGCCCGCAACAATTTCACCACCTGGCGCTATCACTACCGAATCCCCCGGGTTAATCCAATCTTCAGAATCGGGATACACAGTGTCTCTATCGGGGAAATCATCCGGTATATCACTTCGCTGCAGTGCAACGCCGCTGGAAATCACCCAACAACGCCCTTCTCGAGCGATGTGCTGCATAGTACCAATCCAACCATCACCACTGTCATAGGTTGGTGCTATATAAACCTCTACGCCCTGTGCGTAAAG
>Ga0316204_10011441_pt1 | contig 11100 bp, 11 predicted proteins | sample 6monrhotite_MG_2_FD_205661 | JGI IMG/M metagenome (GOLD analysis project Ga0316204, IMG submission 205661) | Microbial mat bacterial communities from mineral coupon in-situ incubated in ocean water Damariscotta River, Maine, United States -... | ecosystem: Environmental > Aquatic > Marine >...
GACACTGCTAACATTGTTTTCCCCGTGTTGATTAAAGATATCAAGTGCGGTTACTAATATACGTTGAGCCGTTTTCATTTTATTATCACCAAAATGTGTTGGAGCTTATTGTATCATTCCACACAGCGAGCATGATGTGCAAGTGTTTGAAAATAAGGCTTTTGTCTTTAAAGACATAGATCAATTAACCTGAACTCGGAGGAGTACTGCTCCATGCAAAGTAACGTTAATAGAAACAGTATGTTAGAACGATAAAGTGAATTTGCTCCACCATTGAATTAATCCAGCACTGCAATTATTGTGTCTATCAAGGCGGGTTTGTGAAGGAATAGCCCGCTATTAGGAGCAAGCCCAACGAAGGGAGGCGCGATAATAGCGATGCTGGGCGGTGCGACTTATCCCGAATTCAGGTTACTTAATATAGGACAAATAATGATTAGAGTACTGTTTAACAAAAAAGGCGGAGTGGGCAAGTCAAGTTTAGCTGTCAACCTTGCTGCGATTTCTGCTAGTCAAGGATACACAACCTTACTCATTGATTTGGATACACAATGTAATAGTACCGCTTACCTGAATGTCACTGACCTGCCAAAAGACAGCAGCATTGCGGATTTATTTGAACAAACTATTACCTTTCATCTGCATCGTCGCCCTGCCAGTGATTTTTGTCATCCTACACAAGTGACAAACCTGGATATTATTGCCGGCTCAGAACGTTTAACTGAGCTGGAGAGTGAATTAGACAGCCGGCATAAAATTTATAAACTGCGAGAGGCCTTAGATTCACTAAAAAGTACCTATCAGCACATCTTTATCGATACAGCACCAGCACTGAACTTTTACAGCATGTCTGCGTTGATAGCGGCACAGCGATGTTTAATACCTATTGATTGCGACGACTTTGCTCGGCAAGGCTTATATAGCCTGCAACAAAAAATTGCGGAAATAAAAGAAGATCATAATGAAAACTTGGAAATAGAAGGGATCATTGCCAATCAATATATGACCAACGCCAACCTACCCAAACAAATCGTGAATGAGTTGCTAGCAGAAGGTTTTCCTGTGTTGTCAGAGTACATAGGTCAATCCGTTAAAATGCGCGAGTCACATCAGGCTAAAAAGCCGCTCATTTTGCTCGCACCTAAACATAAACTGACGCAATCTTTGATAGCTATATTTGAATTGTTAGATAAAAACCATACCCAAAGCCATTGGAGTTGCAGCTAGACGGCAAAGGAACTCAGCCCCATGAGCCTAGGCGTACTAAGTGATTGAGGTGAGTGAGAGCAGCCAACAACGCTGCAGCTTCAAGGGAGACGGGTATAAGTGATGTTTGCAGGTTACATAAACACTAGATACAACTGCATAAAACCCGCTCCCATGCCCAGTAAGGCACCTGTTAAAATCAACTTCCATTCGTCGGCTTCATAAGCTGGGCGAAGCACACCTTCAAATTCTTCGGGCGATAAGGCCTGCATACGCTCACACAAATCATCACCTATCCTTAAAGCGATATTGGTGTAGTCGTAGGCATACGCCAAGTACTTTTCTGAGTCTGCAAAAATTCGCTGGGTAGCCATTTCTTTCATTTTGTAATAAGAATTTGAGCCGACGCCTAAGGCAAAATAGGGCTGGGCGATGGCGATATAACGTTCGATTGCGTCATTTACATGCAATTCAATCAATTCCAATAATTGCCCTGAGCCAGAACCGTGCACCGCAATCTCCATAATATTTTTTGAGGTCATTAACTTAGACTCAATAATATCTGAATATACTCGGGACACTTCTTTTTGGCGCTTTAAAAACATACCTTGAATGGTAAAACCCATAAACTTAATCGGATGTTTAGGCTCAAAAATAATCTTCAAAGCAATCCAGTTAGTAGCATAACCTACTATTAAGCCACCCACGGGCAATACCCACCAATTCGGATAAAACATCCAAACAACCATTGTGGGTAAACCAAATAAGAATCCGAAATAAAAACCTGATTTTTCTATGAACGGAAATTCTTTCTCACCAGACTTTAGGAAAATCTCATTGATAAGTTCGGGGGCGTTAACCAATTGCCCCACCACTAGCTCTTTGATATCGACTATCTCTTCAATGTTATACTTAAAGTCATTCACCATCTTAGTCACAACATTAGGCATATCGGCTTCTACCCTAGCGTAAACCAGATTTTTGCCTTGCACAGGCAATGATGCCCACAACTGTGGTGCAGACTCTTTCATCACATCGTTGATAATCACCCGGATACTTTGTTTAAGACGTCTTTGAATGGCTTTAGTCAGTTCAACAGGGTCAATCCGGTCTGCTAATTCTTGCACACTGAGTAATTTACCCAATACCAGTTCGACTTCAATCTCGGCCATCTCGCGGCGCTTGGCGGGGATTAAACCTTGCCAACCTAAAAAAGGCTTAATGCCAATAAATTCGATGGGATAAAACATCATTTTAACTGCTAAAAAATTAGTCGACCAACCTACTATCGCACTAATAATAGGGATAGATAACAGAGGGAGATGAGTAACAAGTTGATCAATTAATTGCATAGAAAGCGGTTGCGCCTGTTAATTATTATTGTGTGGCTTACATCAGCCATCTACGAGGCTAACTATTGGAATTAGAATGGTCAATCTAAAAATACCCTAGCTTGAATATTATCCATATAAAACCCTTTTTAAATACAACTAGTTATCTCAGATGATAAATAGTTGTTCTCAGCCATAGCCAACCATCTTCAATTTTGGGTAGCATTTTCTAATTATTTAAGGTTATATCTGGCCAGACTAGTAAATTAAGAGGCTTGCATGGCGAATAAAATCCTTTCTGAATTACAAGACATTATGACACACGCCACTTCTTATGAAGAATACCAAGAGGCGGCACTAGCTCATGACGAATTGTCTGGCGTCCAAGAATGGAAAGCCAAAGATCACAGCAAGGACTATGACTATCGGCTTATTCGTAAACGTGTACAACGTATCAAACAAGCCAGAGTAAGCGGTGACGCATCCGGTTTGATGTATATCTTACACGAAGGTCTACATGGTAACTTAGGCAATATCGCTTCGTCTGCACTTAATCAACACGCCAAACTTGGCACTAAACAGCTAATTGAAGAATTTATCCAAGAAGTCTGTAGCGCCTTGGACTTTATCTATACCGCTGATGAAAATGAAATCGACTTCTACGAGAAGTTATCCTTCTTTGAAGAAACGGCACAGGCATTTGGTCGCAGTTGTTTGATGTTAAGTGGCGGCGCAGGCCTTGGCTTTTTTCATTGTGGTGTTATTAAATCGTTAGTAGAACATGACTTATTACCTAAAGTCGTATCCGGCTCCAGCGCAGGGTCAATCATCGCTGCTTTGGTCGGCACCCGCACCAATGAAGAACTATTAGAGGTGATGCAACCAGAGGTCATACAACAAAAATTCAAACAGTGGCGCCTATGGCAAGGCTTTGGTAAAAACAGTTTGCTAGATAGTAGTAACTTAGAAAATGCTTTAATTGAGTTATTTGATTTAACCACCTTTGAAGAAGCCTTCAAAAAAACCGGCCGTCATATGACTATCACAGTGTCTCCGGCTGATTTGCATCAACATTCACGTTTGTTAAATGCTAAAACCTCACCTAACGCCATCATTACCCAAGCAGTCAGAGCCTCAACAGCTATCCCAATATTGTTTGAGCCGGTGCAACTCAAAGCCAAAAACAGAGCCGGTGATATAGTGCCTTATATTCCTAACCGACGTTTTGCAGATGGCTCTATTATGGCCGACTTGCCCTTTGACCGTTTAGCCCGTTTATACGGTGTGAATCATAGTATTGTCAGTCAAACCAATTTAATTGCTGTGCCCTTTCTGGCTCGCGATAAAAGAGATACTACCGGACTAGTAGGGTTAACATGGCGCTATGCGGCAAAAATTGCCAAAGTGAACAGCATTTATGCTTTTGATATTCTTGAAAATCTCATTAGCCACCGCGCTGCCAGATTAGGCATACACAAAGTGCGTTCAATTATTGATCAACAATATGTGGGCGATATCAATATTTTGCCTAGTGCCACTTTTGCTAATTTAAAACACATTGCCTCAAACCCCAGCTTAAAAAGTATCCAAGAACTCATTCACCATGGGGAAAGGGCCACTTGGCCACAGCTAGATTTAATTAAACGAAATACCATGATCAGCAAAACAATCAGAGATTACTTAACCAAACTAAAATTAAGAGAAGCGAGACTACTCACCCATCACAATGGATTACGAGTAGTCAAAAAACAGGCATAACCACTGTGGACTATGCCTATTTTCTTAAATTAGTGAATGTTAAGTCAAACGTGACGTTTGGCGAAAGGCAGATTAATCAGCTTTATCTGTCACGGCTCCGGTTGAGGCAGAGCTGACCGTTCTGGCATATTTTGCTAGTAGTCCTCTCGTATATTTAGGTGCAGGTTGTTGCCAGTTGCGTTTCCTCTGTGCCATTTCATCGTCACTGATATTCAATGTCATTTTGCGACTTTGTGCGTCAATGGTGATGCTATCGCCATTTTCTACTAGTGCAATGGCGCCCCCCTCATAGGCTTCAGGCGTAATATGCCCAACAACAAAGCCCCTACTGCCGCCTGAAAAACGGCCATCGGTGATAAGCGCCACATCGTTGCCTAAACCTTTGCCCATAATGGCGGAGGTGGGGCTTAACATTTCACGCATGCCAGGGCCACCTTTGGGACCTTCGTAGCGAATAACAACCACGTCACCCGCTACCACTTGCCCCTCTATAATGGCGGCAAAACCTTGTTCCTCTGAGTCATACACTTTAGCCGAGCCAGTAAAACTTAAACCTTCTTTACCAGTGATTTTTGACACCGCGCCTTCAGGTGCTAAATTACCATTTAAAATAACCAAATGACTGTCTTTTTTGATTGGCTTGTCAAAAGGTAAAATAATAGTTTGCCCGTTTGGATAATCCGCTACTTCAGCCAAGTTTTCAGCCATGGTTTTGCCCGTTACTGTCATACATTCACCGTGTAACATACCCGCATCTAACAAACGCTTCATAAGAGGTTGAATACCTCCTATTTCAATTAACTCAGACATCAAATATTGACCACTCGGACGTAAATCAGCAATCACCGGTGTTTTATCACCAATACGCACAAAATCATCCAATGTCACTTCTACGCCTATCGCGTCGGCCATTGCAATTAAATGCAGCACTGCATTGGTAGAACCTCCTAAGGTAATGATCAGCGTAATCGCATTTTCAAAGGCCTTTTTGGTCATAATATCCGACGGTTTGATATCATGTTCAAGTAAGTAAACAACGGCTTTGCCTGCATCAATACAGTCTTGTTTTTTGTTATCTGAAATCGCATTTTGTGCAGAACTATTCGGCATGCTCATACCCAAGGCTTCAATCGCCGAGGCTAAGGTATTTGCGGTATACATGCCGCCGCAAGAACCCGCACCGGGTATTGCGGTTTTTTCAATGTGTTCTAATTGAGTAATGGGGATATCACCCGCAGCATAACTGCCGACAGCTTCGAATACCGAGACGATATCAGTGTGGTTTTCGCCAGGTAAAATGGTACCGCCGTACACAAAGATAGAAGGGCGATTTAAGCGTGCTAGACCCATTAAACATCCCGGCATATTTTTATCACAGCCACCTATAGCAATAATGCCGTCGTGTCCCATACCAGCCGATACAGCTTCTATGGAATCACAAATAACCTCGCGGGATACCAAAGAATATTTCATGCCTTCGGTACCCATAGAAATACCGTCAGATACGGTAATAGTGTTATAAATCACGCTTTTAGCACCGGCGCTATCTACGCCTTTACCCACCTCTTCAGCCAGAGTGTTAATGTGCATGTTGCATGGCGTCACCATTGACCAAGTCGAAGCTATACCCACCTGCGATTTTTTGAAATCTTCGTCGCCAAAACCTACTGCCCTGAGCATAGAACGGCTGGGTGCCTGAGCCGGCCCATCTACGATTTTTTGTGAATATTTACGCGGTTTTTGTGTATTCATTTGTTGCTCTGTATTTTCCATTTCAATAAATGCACTATAGAATTGTATAACCAAATTGACAATCTAAGCTCATGAATTTATTAGTCTTATTTAGATTGTTTTTTTACAAGGGTCGCTATCTACGCATCTTGAAAATGGAACATTTGGGGGATCAGAAAACCTGAGAGTCAGCTCAGTACTGACCCTCGCCATTGGCTTTATGGTTGTCACAATTTAGCAGAAAGCCAATGTATTGATTGTAGGAGGTGCTTCAGCGCCGAATGGTTAAAGGGGATCAATGGTTAATAGGATCACAGGTTCACGACTAAAGTCGTTCCTACATTGTCCCCACTGCTTTTTTACTTATTGATCACCACAGTCATTGCGATTGTTTTGCCTACCCATTCAGCATCTGGGTCTGATTCTAATCCAATTTGATATGCCAAGCGGTTGATGTCAAAACTTGCGTTCAACTTTCCCCCATTATCTTTTAGTTCGAAGCTCACTGTTTTGGTTATGCCCTTAAGGGTCAAATCGCCCCGAACCTGATAACCACAGTCGGTGACGACAATCTTAGTACTCACAAATTTGCCAAGAGCATGGTTTTCCACATCAAACCAATCGAATTCAGATAAGGTACTGTCATAGATGCTATCTCCAGTTTTTGCAGAGCTCATGTAAAAGGTTGCAGTGATATTGGGATTGCTCTGGGGTGGCAGTATCAGTGTGGCTTGCCAGCGTTCAAATTTGCCTTCAAAATCCATTCCAGCGTGCTGGCCCGAAAACACAATCGAACCTGATTGATGACTGGTTTTAATTTGAGCGTGGGCGTTTAGCGTAGCTAAACTCAAATATATGCCAATAGAAAATGGCAATAGCAAAATTCTTGTCAAACCCCCTTGCAAAGTTTTTGTTAAAACTCTCATCATTTTTTATTCCACCACATTCGCTTAATTAAATTTACATTGTGTTTCTTCTGGTGCCATACCACTGCGCTCACATGACCAACAATTAAAGTAGCGAGCAGCGTTGCCGTAATCCAGTGCACATTATTGGCTAGAGTTTCGATGGTTTTGTTTCTGGCTACACCGGGAATATGTGGCCATTTTATCCAGTCAACAAACACAAAAGTGGGTAAGCCAAACGGACTAGCCGACACCATTAGCCAACCAGACAAAGGCATCGTTAGCAAAGCGACATAAAGAAAAACATGGCCTAATTTTGCTTTGAATACCTGTTGTTGATTTAGTATCTCGGGCAAGGCTGGGGCATAAGTAAAAACTCGTACTGCTACCCTAAGCATCAAAGCCCACAACACCACAACGCCCGAGGCCTTGTGTATTTGAAAAAGTTGATATTGCTCAGCCTTACTGATGCCTGCATTGACCATGTACAAACCGCTGGCAAACATAAATAACAGGGCTAAGGTCATAGACCAGTGCAGCACAATGCTGAGGCTATGATAGCGTTGAACTGAGGTTGTCATCTTTGCGCCCTTTGCTTCGGCTTATTCACCAGAATATACAAATTCGCCTTCGATCATAATTTCAACTTTATCACCGATACTCGGCACATATTTGCTCATACCAAACTCAGAACGTGTAATACTAGTAGTCGCAGAAAAGCCCATAGTGGGTTTGCGAGTAAGGGGCTGCGTGGTCATCGCACCATTAAACACTAAGTCTAAGGAAACTTCTTTGGTGACGCCTAGGAAGGTTAAATTACCTTTCATCACTGCATTCTTCTCAGTCGTCATATCGATGGATGTCGACACAAAATCAATGCTGGCGAATTTCTTAGCGTTAAACCAGCCTGTTTCAGTGGCCAAAATAGTATTAAAGTCTTCTTCAGCTGCATTGGGGTAAGCAGTTTGTATAGACATAGGATTAATGCTGGCGGTGACTTGGCTTTTTTCTATGTTTTTCGAATTGTAATCGATAGCGACATCAAATTCGGTAAACCGTGCAACGTAATTAGACAGTCCAAAATGCGACACTTTCCAGACAATAGACGCATGACTTAAATCGACCTTGTATTCGCCTGCTGGCATGTCATTGAAGGCGCTTTTAGCTAACACCCATGAGACACAACTGGTTAAACTTATTACAAGAAAAACGGCACTAACTTTTACTAACTTCATATAAGTCATTCCTTTGGAGATAAAAATGGTTGGATATAATTACTTTACGTACCATTCTAAACAAAAGTTTCAAGCTGGGCTAAATTATTATCGAATTTGAAAAACCTGTACGGGCTGAGCGACACAAAGTGATTTGGGCACTAGGATATACCCGTCTCCCTTGAAGCTGCAGCGTTGTTGGCTGCCCTCACTCACCCCAATCACCTAGTACGCCTAGGCTCATGGGGATGAGTTCCTTTGCCGCCTAGCTGCAACTCCAATGGCTTTGGGTATAGACTTAGATTGTATTGGGGCTTCGCTGCCAATTGTGAAATTGGCAGCGAGTTGATGTGAGAGTCTATGACTATACCCGTCTCCCTTGAAGCTGCAGCGTCGTTGGCTGCTCTCACTCACCCCAATCACCTAGTACGCCTAGGCTCATGGGGCTGAGTTCCTTTGCCGCCTAGCTGCAACTCCAATGGCTTTGGGTATAAAGGGTTTAATGAAAAACACCTGCCTTTATTTCACAGTAACGAGGGAATTAACCTAGCAAATTGTGGCCAACAAGGACTGTCCGAATTCCATGTAAGCATTGGTATCTTCGCCACTGCCTTTTACCTTTAGATGGTCTGCAAAACCAAGTCTTGCGCTCATGACGAACCAAAATACTGCGCTTGTAAAGCTTACAATGCGCCATAAGCTCGACTTCGCCCATTTAAGGGCGAAAGTAATAGAGAGCACATAGAGTACAAAACCACCTAGTTTAGATGATGCCCAACCATTTACGAAGGGATACAAGTTAAGGGGATTGACTGTAACCAAGTAAATAAAAGTGAGGATAAATAGAGTATATAAAATGTGAGGCCCAATCTTCAGTAGCTTATTATTGACCTTGTCAGATCCTCGCATCGTTAACACAAAATTAATGATGAAAAAGATAAAAGTAAGCGAAATTATGCTCAGGTGGGCGTGTTTAACTATCATGTACATGGTGTTGTTTCCTAAAAGTTTTTATTATTTTTAACGAGTCTAATTTCTATGATACTTAAACCGCCAGTAAATAGATTGCTTGAATCACTCAAACTACAGATCTAATATTTTTTAGAGTCACGCTGACGTCTTTCTATGCGTTTTTTCTGTTGTTTCCTTTTATCCTGCCAAACGGAAATAATGATTGCCACAATCAAGCCAACAAAAAACACCGCAATCGCTACCCCTGTCCAAAAACAAAATTGTTCATAAACACAAGGTAGGCCAATTTGAATTTCATTTTTGTTCATAAGGCGCTGTTACTCACATATTTTTACAAATGAACTGAGTAGATATTGCACTGAGAAGTATACCAAATACTAGGTTGCAATATGAGTTGAACAAAAAAGCCGCTAAATTTAGCGGCCTTATTAACAATGGTAAAATTGAAGGGGTCTAAAATCTCACCTGTTAATCTTTACTGACTGCTGCTGGTTTAGTTACCGTCTTAGCAGGTGCCTCAGTCACTGTGTCTTTTGGCGCTGGTTTAGCCGCAAGTTCTTTAGCCGCCGACGCTTTGACTGCTGGTTTAGTAGCCGTCTTAGCCGGTGCCTTAGTCGCTGCGGCTTTAGCTACTGGTTTAGCAGCCGTCTTAGCAGGTGCCTTAGTCGCTGTGGCTTTGGCTGCTGGTTTAGCAGCCGCCTTAGCCGGTGCCTTAGTCGCTGTGGCTTTGACTGCTGGTTTAGTAGCCGCCTTAGCCGGTGCCTTAGTCGCTGTGGCTTTAGCTGCTGGTTTAGTAGCCGCCTTTGCTGGTGCCTTAGTCACTGTGGCTTTGGCTGCTGGTTTAGTAGCCGTCTTAGCAGGTGCCTTAGTCGCTGCAGCTTTGGTTGCTGGTTTAGTAGCAATCTTAGCAGGTGCTTTTTTCTCAGTTGCTTGTTGTTGAGCGAGTTTAGCTACAACTTCGATTAGGCTGTCAACACGTTGGGACAACATATCAATTTGCTGGTCATGCTTTTCTTTACCGAAACCAAGTTTTGCTTTTAGTGCTAAAATTTTGTCTTTTAACATTTTTCTGGCCTCTATTTTTGCTTGTAATTGGGTTTCTAGCAACTCGCCTTTCTCTAGCAAGTCATTGACGAGTGCTGAACCATCAACAAATAGTTGGTCAAACTTATTAGCCGCTTTTTCGCGGCCGCTGTCATAAACACCCACTCCAGCTAACCAAGTTTTATGTGCCAAAGCTATCGTTTTTTTAGCCGAATTCAAAATAACTCTCCTATTATTCTCTAGCAGTCTAGGATCTATAGCCATACCTTGGGTATTGTGCCAATTACTTAGCAGCTAGTTTTGCAACAGCGTCAGTGAGGGCATCAATTTTTGCTGATAATTCCTCAACTTTTTGATCGGCGCTTACGTTATCTAGACCTAGTTTCTTACGTACTTCTGCTACGCGAGTTTCAACTTTGTCTTTTACTTGAAATTTGTCTTTGGCTTCAGTTTCGATTTTAGAGCCTTTAACCACTAGCTCATCGAACATTTTGCTCGCTTCAACACTAATTTTTTCGTAACGGCCTTGGGCTTCATCAAAACTTTTACCATAAGCGCCTAAACCTGCAAGCCAAATTTTGCGTGCAAATTCTTCAGCTTCGTTCACTTTACCTTTGATAGAATCTAATTTAGTCATGGGTCTTTCCTCGTTTAAATAAATGGGATTGTCTGGATTGCGGGTAAGATTAAAGAAACGAATTAGAATCTGCATACTAATTAAACAATAATTTTTATTTTATTTTGAAATGAATCACATGCCATTGATATATAAGTGATTTTCATTTTGATGTTTTTTAATGAATTGAAAGGGCGTGCGGCCGAGCCAGGTCGATAATTCCAGCGGGTGTGATCCCCGCTCCGGCAAGGTAGGTCAACCACCGGATAGCAAGCATCGGGCAGGCGGCGGTAACGCCAAATGTTAAGCACGATGGGCGCAAG
>Ga0316204_10011442_pt1 | contig 11099 bp, 11 predicted proteins | sample 6monrhotite_MG_2_FD_205661 | JGI IMG/M metagenome (GOLD analysis project Ga0316204, IMG submission 205661) | Microbial mat bacterial communities from mineral coupon in-situ incubated in ocean water Damariscotta River, Maine, United States -... | ecosystem: Environmental > Aquatic > Marine >...
GCTAGTCACAAATACCCATCCGAAAATAACACCAGCACCAATCAACTGCGTACCTAATGATGCTGCTTCACTGTTTGTAAATGCCACGGCAATCAAACCCCAGATACCAACAACACCATGAACCGATATAGCACCGACAGGATCATCAATCTTCACTTTATCCAAACCAACGATAGCAAAGACGACTAACACACCACCAATCATACCAACCAACGTCGCTAAACCTGGTGACGGTGACAATGGCTCAGCCGTAATCGCCACAAGACCCGCTAACGCACCATTGAGCGCCATCGTTAAGTCAGCCTTACCAAACATCAATCTAGCCGTTAACAAAGCAGCTATTACACCGCCCGCAGCCGCAGCATTAGTATTTACAAAGATTTTAGCAACTGCATTCGCTTCGCCAACATCAGACAGTTTCAACTCAGATCCACCATTAAAACCAAACCAACCTAACCAAAGAATGAATGTACCTAATGTTGCTAATGGTAAGTTTGCACCTGGTATTGGATGAATTTGACCATTTTTACCATACTTACCTTTACGCGCACCAAGTAGCAATACACCTGCGAGTGCCGCCGCAGCACCGGTTAAATGCACAACACCCGAGCCCGCGAAATCTTGGAAACCCATACCATCAAGAAAACCACCGCCCCATTTCCAATAACCTTGAACAGGATAGATAAAACCTGTAAGTACTACTGCAAAAATTAGGAATGCCCACAGCTTCATGCGCTCAGCAACCGCACCCGAAACTATCGACATTGCCGTTGCTACAAACACAACTTGAAAGAAAAAATCAGATAACACTGAGTAATACGGCGCATCATCGCCACCAGCAACCACCGCATCTACTGTATTTTCAGTTAAACCTGGAAATCCAAAACCAGGAATTATCGAGCTAGATGAACCACCATACATGATGTCATAACCAACAAATAGATACATCACACACGAGATTGCATAGAGCGCAATATTTTTGGTCAAAATTTCCGCGGTATTCTTCGCTCTAACTAAACCAGCCTCTAGCATGGTAAAACCAGCGGCCATCCACATAACAAGCGCTCCACATACTAGAAAATAGAATGTATCAAGCGCATAACTTAATTCTGCTACAGCTTCCACTATATCGCCTCCAAAATAATTATTTACACCTAGGTTTCAAACTGAGTTTTAAATTAGCCTTTAAATTAAAGTGCATCGTTACCTGTTTCATTTGTACGAATACGTACTACCTGCTCTAAGCTTGAAACAAAAATCTTTCCATCCCCTATTTTCCCTGTATGCGCCGCTTTCACGATCGCCTCAACAACCTGCTCGGCGACATCCTCACCAACAGCAGCTTCAATCTTTATTTTTGGTAAAAAATCCACCACGTACTCAGCACCACGATATAACTCGGTGTGGCCTTTCTGCCGACCAAACCCTTTAACGTCCGTCACTGTAATACCCTGCACGCCAACAGCTGATAGGGCTTCCCGCACATCATCCAGCTTGAATGGTTTAATGATTGCAGTAATCAATTTCATGAGTCTCTCTCCTCCTGCGATCTATTTAGCTCGGCATAAATTCCCGCGCACTAAAAATGATCGAATGTTTGTAATAGTCCCTTCTCACAACGCACATCCTATGCCAACGAGAAAATACCCATAAATATCAACAAAATAAAGCCACACACATCAAAAACAACAGTTTTAATTCGCACCAAAACAAGCATGCCACTTGCAGTGACGCACCATTCTAGAGCGGCAATCCCGCTGAGCATTTACATGCTAAAATTGAAAATACGAATAAAATACATCTCGCTCACCAACCTATGGAGATCTAAAATGATTAACGCACAGTTTATTGATGAGCTTGCCAGCAAGATTTCTGACGCGATGCCTGACGGAGTCAGTGAAATCCAAAAAGATGTCGACAAAAACGTTAAAGCAGTGCTACAAAACACTTTAACTAAGTTTAATCTTGTCACCCGCGAAGAGTTTGAAGTGCAATCTCGCGTACTTGAACATACGCGCGCAAAACTAGAACAGCTTGAACAACAAGTGGCCGAACTTGAAAAGAAACTACCTTAAAATACCCATCGTAGCGTTATCAGCTTTAGCTGACAGACCTAGAGGACTTTGACTGACTGACAGTACGGGGCACTCACATTATGATGCCCCCATGTCATTAGCAATCATTCATACTCGCGCCCTGTCTGGTATTGATGCACCACTTATTACTGTGGAAGTGCATCTCGCCAATGGATTACCTAGCTTTTCTATTGTTGGCCTTCCTGAGACCAGCGTCAAAGAAAGCAAAGATCGCGTCCGCGCCGCCATACTCAATAGTCATTTTGAATTCCCTGCCCGTCGTATCACCGTCAATCTCGCCCCCGCTGATATCCCTAAAGAAGGCAGCCGTTTTGATCTTGCCATCGCCATAGGATTACTCATAGCATCCGAGCAACTGCAAACAAGCCAAGTTAACAATTATGAATTTATTGGTGAATTAGCCCTCGGCGGGGAACTTCGCGAAATAAAAGGCGTATTACCTGCGGCAATAAAAGCACGCGACCTAAAACGATCGCTCTGCCTACCATTTGGTAATATAAATGAAGCAAGTTTAGTTTCCGGCACAAAACTAATTGGCGCCAATACATTACTCGAAGTCTGCGGTCATCTCAACGGACAAAACCAGCTCCCTTTAAATCACCCCCCACTTCACCAACCACGCCAAGATAGTAGCAACGACCTTAGCGAAGTTATTGGTCAAGATCACGCCAAGCGGGCATTAGAGATTGCTGCCGCCGGCGGCCACAATCTACTTATGATTGGTCCACCCGGTACTGGAAAGACAATGCTGGCCAGCCGACTCCCCTCGCTACTACCCGAAATGAGCGAACAAGAATCCTTAGAGACGGCTGCTGTTTTTTCAATTAGCAGCCAAGGATTTTCGTTTAATAACTGGCGTCAACGGCCTTTCCGCGCACCGCACCATACCGCCTCAGCCGTGGCTCTCGTCGGTGGTGGCAATGCGCCTCGACCCGGCGAGGTATCACTCTCACATAACGGCGTACTATTCCTTGATGAACTACCAGAGTTTGAAAAACGTGTACTCGATGTTTTAAGAGAGCCTATTGAATCAGGCAAAATCACTATCTCCCGCGCAGCACGTCAAGCTGAATTCCCAGCGCGCTTCCAACTTATTAGCGCTATGAACCCATGCCCCTGTGGTTATTTAGGCGACAGTAATAGTCGCTGCCATTGCAGCCACGAACAAGTAACCCGTTATCGCTCTCGTGTTTCCGGGCCATTATTAGATCGCATAGATATGCACTTGGAAGTACCTAGGCTCTCACACCAGCAAATTCATCAAGGTCAAAATAATCCGCGCACCACAAGCCACGAAGTACGCAAAAGGGTGATAACTGCTAGACACATACAACAACTACGAAGCAGCAAGACGAATGCCCAGCTCTCTCAAACCGAACTTTCTAAACATTGTAAATTAGCCGAAGAAGATATAATTTTGCTGGAACAAGCCGTGGAACACCTGCAACTATCTACACGCGCCTATTACCGAATAATCAAGGTCGCAAGAACAATTGCTGATTTAGCAGGAGTAAAAGATATACACCGCAGTCATCTAGCTGAGGCTATTTCATACCGGCGATTAGATCGACGCCTAACAACACACTAAGCCGCAAGCTGCGATGCCATAGTGTTAAAACCTTCGCAACCTTCAAGAACTTTATTCATAATACGCAATATTTGAATTTCATTAAGTCCAAGTGATTTTAACAATTCATCAGGAATTTCGGCCGTATCGCCATCCCCCATCATATGGCCTTTAAGAATAATATCCGTCAACGTAATCAATCGAGGATACGCATCATACAAACCGCCGTAATTCTTGCTGTGATGCTCACGCGTCGCGATAACTATTTGTTCGGGTAAATTCCATGCATGCATAATCGCCGCGCCCAATTCATCATGGCTCATGCCAAAAATTTCAGCCTCAAGCTCGGTCACCGGTGTCTCTGGGTTTGCTTTAATTCGCTCATTCAATTCAGAAAACTCTTGTTTAAACATATGCCCCATAATCAGATGACCAAAATTATGTAATAAACCGGACAAATAAGCCAAACCCGGGTTGGGCCGAAGATCAACGGGCAGTTCTTTCGATATTGCTTGTGCCAAAGCCGCGCTATATATAGCATGACGCCAAAAACCATCAAGGCCTAACGGCCCCAATCTTTGTATTTTAAAGGGCTGGCTCGTCGCTAAACCCAGCGTCAGATTCAGCACCATATCAAACCCCAGCACCCGCGATATTGCCGATTGAACAGAATCAATTTCGCCACTGTAGCCAAACAAAGGTGAACTCGCATAACGCATCACTTGAGCTGACAAACTAGGGTCCATATTGACAATATCAGCTAACACTTTCGTGTCTGCGTAGGGGTCTGCGGATAAACCAAAAATCTTTTGCGCCATCTCAGGCATAGGGGGTAATTTATCTACACTTAGTAAAATTGATTTAATACTCTCAGGCGAAAGCTTCTCATCACCAGACTGCTCACTGCTCGCACTGCTCATTGAGGGCGAAACCTCTACAGCCTTCGCAGAGTGATCAACCGAAAAACCTGAAGCTAAACACGCTTGACCTTGCATGCCGATAAAATCTTTCGTTCGAACTTGCACGATATGACGAGAATCACCTGCAACCATATAAATCATATCGTTATCAATTAACTCATCGTCCATGATCGTGCGAATACCATAAGCCTCACCTAACGGCGGGATAAAAACACCATCACAATCACGAAAAACATTGAGCGTTTGAGCCGTCGTCGCGGGCTCTAGTTTACGGCCCATCAAACTACTGAGCTTTTGATAATCTATAACGCGGTTAGAGGCTAAAATCGCCAGCGCCATTCCGAACCTGTCGTTAAGGGCTACAGCATAAACCAGAGACGCAGAGGAAACACCCAAATTACTAGCTGTACCCACAAGCGTATCTATATGAGAGACATCATGAACTTTATAAGGCACCTTATTTTGCTCAAGAAAGCGCGTTATCGTCGCAGCTACACTCATATGTTCCCCTTACGAAAATAAATAAAAAGCGCCTCAAACACTCTCAGGTTCAAGTCGCTTTAAAATGACAGCGATTCACGCCATACGTCATCACTGTGTCTATCCCTTAAGAGACTAACGACCTCCACACCCTTAAACTTTAGATCAAGGCATCGCTTTAGACAATAACGCCAAAGTGTTTTAATAAAACCATAACGAAAAACGACCTACTTAGCCAAAAGTAGACCGTTAATTCTTGGTTTTAATTCAGCTAGGCAGCCTGAAAGACCGCTGAGTCATCACAGTAATTACTTAGGCGCTGCACAAATTTGAGCCACATCTTCATAATCACCAATAACAGCCCCATCACCACAAAACTTGCAGTCCTCATTACGCTTTAATTTGTACTCTGAGAAGCGCGCTCCTAAAGCATCGTAATACATCATTCGGCCAACAAGAGGGTCACCTTTACCCAGAATAATTTTAATTACTTCAACGGCTTGAAGAAGCCCCATCACACCAGGCAATACACCAACCACACCAATTTCAGAACACGAAGGCGCACTCTCTGGTGGCGGTGGCTCAGGGAACATACAACGGTAGCAACCACCCCGACGCTCAGCGTACTCGGGCCAAAAAACCGTCAACTGCCCCTCAAAGGTGTAAACAGCCGCATGTACGTTAGGCACCTTATGTTTCACACACGCGTCGTTAATCAAATAACGCGTTGGTAAATTATCCGTGCCATCAACAATGACGTCATACTCCGAAATAAGCGCGTCAACATTACTGCTATCGAGACGGCTTGTGTGTGCAATCACCTTCACATCGGGGTTTAAGGCTTCGATGGATTCCCGCGCTGATTCAACTTTTGGCATACCTACACGTGCTTCGGTATGAATAATTTGACGTTGTAAATTACTACGATCAACAACATCATGATCGACTATTCCCAAGGTTCCTACACCTGCTGCCGCCAAATACAACGCAGAAGGTGAACCTAACCCACCTGCGCCTATCAACAACACTTTACTTTCTAACAACTTAACCTGCCCTGCTTCACCCACTTCAGACAAACTCAAGTGGCGCGCATAACGCTCACGCGCAGCTTTATCGAGCATGCGTGGTATTTGGAAGTCTAAGCCGTGATTTTTCCAGCGATTAAAACCTCCAGCCACAGACAAAACATTGTTATACCCCATTTTAATCAACATATGCGCAGCAAGCAAAGAACGGTTGCCGCCTGCACACATCACCAATAGGCGTGTATTCTGATCTGGCACTAAGCTCTCAATCTTCATCTCAAGATGACCGCGCCCGGTACGTAATGCATCCATTGGGCTGCCGTTGGCAATCTCATCATTTTCACGCACATCTAATAACACAGCACCCTGCTGTTGCAGCTCTAAAGCCTCTTGGGGCTCTATTTCTTTAATCTCGCTACGCAATTCCGCCAGCAGCTTGTCTTTTGCATTCATTTACTTTCTCCTAGGGCATCAAACACCGCAATCCCTTATATCGGCCGTATTTCTAATTATATTTGCTAGTCCTACAAACACCACTAATCTGCATTTTTGGCACAACGAAAGCCTAAATCAACAAATGTTGATTTAGGTCTTAAATAAAAACGGTAGGCACTCCTATAAAGATGGCTGATGGCATAATGACCATCCCCTCCCCAGCCACCGCCACGCACAACTTTGTGCTCTTGACCAAACGCCTCACTTTTATGATCACTGCCTGGGTAGACCTCATACCAATCGTCAACCCACTCCATGACATTACCCGACATATTATAGACACCGTAGGGCGAGGCACCGTTGTCATAAGACGTCACAGGGGCAAACCCATGTGGCCAATCTTCATTCTCACCAGCATTGAGACGACTTTCATCCCATTCATTACCCCATGGGTACTCAAGCCCGAGCACCCCACGCGCAGCCTTTTCCCATTCAGCTTCTGTCGGCAAACGCTTACCTTGCCCCGCACAATAGGCTTGGGCATTTTCCCAAGTCACTCCACTTACAGGTAAATTATCCAGAGCCAACTGTTGCTTTTCTATCGCCTCTAGCAACGCCACCTTACTCATATCATAAACATTCATATCCAAACGAAACACTTTATCCGCTAAACGAATCAAGGTTGCTAAATCCGCCTGCATCAACACATCACGACTTAACAAATAGCCATTGTCACGCCATGTTTCAGGTACCCAATAGTTTTCTGAAATAACAAAGGCCCGAAAGTCAGCATTACTCACTTCATATTTATCCATCCAAAAAGCCGCTAATGTCGTTTCTCGCCTCGGCATTTCATCTAAATACCAAGGCTTTATCGCACCAAACTCTTTCGCCTTACCATCATCATCACCAAACGTGCCCCCCATAATGAATGCCCCACCAGGCACTAAGACCATGTGGTCGGGTTCGCTGGCGATATCACTGGCAAAGGTTGTTGGTATATTTACAGTGGTGACAATAAAAAAAACCGCCACTAATTGAATTTTAGGTATCATATTTATCACTGTTCTTCTTCTGGTACTCATTAATGATTAAACAATTAAACATCACAACTCAGCAGCAAGGCTTGCTAAACATTACCCACCTCATATGCGCCGCTGTTGATAGCAGCGAAACCCAAGAAGGCTTATGCACAGTCTTTGTTCAACACACCTCAGCCAGCCTAATCATCCAAGAAAATGCCGACCCCTCAGCCAAGCATGACCTTGAACAATGGCTAAACCGTTTAGTAAAAGAAAACGACCCGCTATACACCCACACTCTCGAGGGGCCAGATGACATGCCCTCGCACATCAAATCTGTCTTAACAGCCACATCACTATCAATCCCTATACTGCAAAATCGCCTAACCCTAGGCACGTGGCAAGGCATTTATTTATGGGAACATCGCAAGCACGGTTCAACGCGCTCAGTCATAGTACATATCGGCGATTAACGAAACGCACCCGATATTAGCTCTAGATTCAGCACTAAGGCTATCAACCTTAATTTCGAGGCCGCCTTAACTAGTATTTTGCACCTGCATCCTGCAGCATATTAAGTATTTCGATCTCAGCTTCTTTGCCAGCCAAACCTCTAGGCGTCCAGTCGTCATTTGTCTTCATGGTGAAATCCGCACCATGCTCCAACAAAACTTTAGCAATCTCAGGCTCACCCCGCGTAATAGACCAATGCAAGGGTGCTCGACCCATTTCATCGGCATGGTTAACGTCCGCGCCATTCTCAAGTAGCAAAACAACGATATCTTTCTGCTCAGCAAAAACCGCACGTATTAACGGGCTTCTTTCGTAACTATCAAGCGCATTAACATCAGCATTACGCTCAATCAACAATTTAGCTATTTCGTAGTTACCCGCACGCGCCGCATGCATTAACGCCGTCCAGCCGTAGCCATTACGCTCATTCACATCCGTTCCGTCATTGAGCATTTGTTCAACCGTTTCTATATTATTATCAAGAACTTCATTCATCATCTGCGTATTACCATCGCAACCCACAAGCGCGATTAGAAGTACGACCATTAAAACGATCTTTTTCATACTGCTTCCCAAACATTTATTTCGTTATGAGGCACCCATAGCACGGGCGATAAGCGAACCAAACCGACGACATAACACGCTAAGACATATTTACGGTATCATTGTTCGCAAAATGATAAAAATTATAACTCATGACTCGTGCAAACGGGGGATCATAAGCAGAATTCAATCACTTATGATCAATACATGATTCTAGAGAGAGGCTCATCCGATGTTTGAATGTCCATACTGCGGCGAAACGACTATTTCACTCAAAGATAAACATCTACTTGGTTACTGGATGTCAACAAACTGCAAAAACTGCAATGCTCGCGTCGGAGCAAAACCCATACCACTTGCCTTAATGTACTTTGTTTATACTTGGAATGTTATATGGTTCGTCACCATGTACGTACACAGTGATATGAAGGGCTCACCCGACCTGATCTATTTTCTCTATATGGTTATAGGCTGGATTATTCTTGACATCGTATCACTTGGCCTTATCCCTATGGGCGCAATGAAACCTAAAAAGAGTCCGCACAAGGATTAAGACAAGCCTAAGTAATACCAAATCTAGATGTTTGCTGGATACTTACAAGCCGAACGACACTGATTAACTGAGCGCTATATGACCAACATACTCGCCGTAGGCATTGCCACTCTTGATATTATCAACACCGTCGACAGCTACCCTGCTGAAAACGCTGAAGTTCGGGCGCTCTCTCAACGTTGCTGCCGCGGAGGTAATGCAGCCAACACACTCACCGTGTTACAACAACTAGGCAACCAATGTAGTTGGCTCGGCGTTTTATCCAACGAACCAAGCAGTGCACTCATACACAACGACTTCACCCGCTCAGGCATTAACTACCAATCTGCTTACCTTTACGATGGAGGGAAAACACCGACATCTTACGTGACACTCAATAAAAAAAACGGTAGCCGCACCATTGTTCACCACAGAGATCTACCTGAATTCAGCTTCGAATCCTTCAAAGCGGTCGACTTAACACCTTACGATTGGATACATTTCGAAGGCCGAAACGTTGCAGAAACCGTAAAAATGGTATTGCACGCCAACACCTGCGCACCCAACACCCCTATTTCGATAGAAATTGAAAAACAACGGCCCGGCATCGAAGAACTATTCCCTCTGGCTAACTACCTAATTTTCTCTCATGACTATGCCGTCCAACAGGGACTAGAACAACCCGAAGAGCTTCTTTACACCGTTAGACAAGCGGCCGAAAACACTCACATTATTAGCACTTGGGGGGAAACAGGTGCCTATGCCTTAAATGTTGATGGCACACTCCACCACTCCATTTCCTTCCCACCCCCCATTATCGTTGACACCCTTGGCGCAGGCGATACATTTAATGCTGGGCTAATACACGCGTTAAGCAACCACCACGACCTAGGCAGCGCTCTAATTGAAGCCTGTCGCCTTGCCGGTAAGAAGTGCGGCATAGAAGGTTTTCAACCCTTAAATTGAGATAAATGTGATAGAAATTTACGACAAAAAAGGCTTTGATAAATTAGTCTCTATGGACGGCAACTCCCTTGTCGGAGCTGATCTAAGTGGAAAGACGCTAGAAAATGGTAATTTCATTCAAATGGACTTACACGGGGCTAACTTTAGCAATGCCAACCTTAAAGACGCCGACTTACGCTTATGCAATCTGCAGGGCGCGATATTCACTGGCGCCAACCTCAATAGCGCCGACCTATCGGGTGCAGACTTAAGCGGCGCTCAACTACAAGACGCGATACTCACTGCTGCCAAACTATCCGGCACAAAAATAAGCCTAACCAACCTACCTCAGCTCAGTCAGGCAGAAAATGTCAATCTCGACGAGATTCAAATCAGTCAAGGCACCTGAAGCACAACAACTCGATTACGCCCATTACCTTTAGCATCATAAAGACAGCGATCCGAATGACCAACCAATGCCTCACCCGTCATTGCTTGAGCATCTTCACCTGCCAATGAGCAAAACGTCGCTACACCGATCGAAATTGTAATATGAAACTCCTCACCGGACGGCAAGCTAAAGGTATGCTCTTCTATACTTTTACGCACACGCTCAGCAACTTCCTCTGCGGTCTCTTTATTAGCTCGCGCCAACAACGCCGCAAACTCTTCACCACCATAGCGTGACAAAACATCACTGCCTCGCAACTGCGCTCTGATTAAGGCCGCCACCTCTCTCAAGACGTAATCACCCGCTTGATGACCGTAGGTATCATTCACCTTTTTGAAAAAATCCACATCCAACAACATGCAACTCAAAGGCTCCTGCCCACGCTTTGCGACGTCCATTTCTTCTTTCAATCGCTGATCAAAAAAGCGTCTATTATTTATTGCTGTTAATGTGTCCGTCAAACCTTGCCGCTTTAAACGCTGCACGTTAGCCGCATTTTCAATGCAAATTGATACAATTGCCGCCAAATGCTCGAAAAAGTCCGTCCTTACACCCTTAACAAATCGTTCA
>Ga0316204_10011443_pt1 | contig 11098 bp, 7 predicted proteins | sample 6monrhotite_MG_2_FD_205661 | JGI IMG/M metagenome (GOLD analysis project Ga0316204, IMG submission 205661) | Microbial mat bacterial communities from mineral coupon in-situ incubated in ocean water Damariscotta River, Maine, United States -... | ecosystem: Environmental > Aquatic > Marine >...
TCAGCACATCCACACGACCAAACCGCTCCTTGATGAGGCGGAAAAACTGCTCAACCGCGGCATCGTCAGAGACATCCGTGGAAACCGCCAACACGTCGGCTCCCCCTTGCGTCAATTCTTTTTCCACTTCGCCAAGCTTATCCACATTCCGCGCACAGAGCGCCAACTTGGCTCCTTCGGCTGCGAATGTTTCGGCAATGGCTTTACCGATCCCTTGATTCGCGCCGGTAATCACACAAACTTGACCGTCGAGTTGCGGCATAAATCACGCCTCTTCTATTCATTCTTCCTGTTTACCCTAGATTATCTTAGCGTCTGTAGTTGACAGCCTCAAGAATATTCCGCCCAAATTTGCTACCCCGGCCCAGGCGCAACGGTTGCCAGAAGCACTGATTCCAGGGTGGCGAAGGTCGCTATCTCAATTCAGCCGCTGCCATTACGGTATATCGGGCACCCCGGGACGTCAGTTCAGACTGATACAGTTCCAAGGATTCAACGATGTGACTTCCGTAATCGGTGTTAGCGTTGTTGGCGACATAAGTCGCGAGTTCGACCGGTGCAGTCCCTTTAATACGAGCGACCGTGAGGTGAGGAGCAAAGGGGCGTGTTTCGCGGGGGAATCCCAGAGGCTCTAGGCGTTCATTGAACGTCTCCACTAATTCCCCCAATCCTGCATCTGTGCGCAACCCAACCCACACAACATTCGGACGGCGCAGATGTGGAAACGCTCCCATCCCGTGGAGGTCGACGAGGAACGCCTCCAGACCAGCAGCCGTCTCTTTGAGGATTTCTGTGAGGGGGCCAATCAACGCGTCGTCCATGTCGCCCAGAAATTTCAGCGTCACGTGCCAATTCTCTGGCACGACCGGGCGGACGGATCGTCCCAGTTCACCCAGATCGGCGTGCACACGCTGCAATTTCGGGTTGGCAGCGATTCGAAATGCAAGAAATGTCCGCAGCAAAGTTTCACAACCTGATTGGTTTTGACTTGCCGGTCCGCTGTTGATGACGTCTACTGCCCAGGGACCTCACTGACGACTTTATGACAATATGCTTGACGAATCCACAACACGATCGATCTCCCGCGGACGACTGCTGATTGTTGCGGCGGCTCTGCTCTGGAGTACCAGCGGTGTCATCGTCAAGAGCCCTCCGCTGCAGCAGTTGATGCCGCAATCGGAACGCGGCCCGACGATTGCCTGTTATCGGGCAGCGGCGGCGGCCATTTGCCTGTTGCCGTTCGTTAATTACGGCCGCATTCGATTTCGCGTCGCCCTGATTCCGTTGGTTTGTTCTTTCGCCGCGATGAACTGGTTATTTATTTCGGCGATGACCTACACCACCGCAGCCGCGGCGATTTTTCTGCAATACACCAGCACGTTTTGGGCGTCTCTGTTCGGCGTGGTCTTTCTGAAGGAGCCGCTGGAACGCCGTAATCTTGTGGCGCTCGGTTTTGCCTTGGCCGGTATTTCCTGGATTGTGGGGGCCGATTGGAATAACGAGCGATTCTGGGGCACGCTGATGGGGTTGGGCAGTGGATTCGCTTATGGCGGCGTGGTCGTCAGTCTGCGCGTACTGCGCGAGGAAAACGGTCCTTGGCTGATCGCGCTTTGTCACGTTGTCAGCTGTGGCGTGCTATTGCCGTGGGTCCTGTCAGGCAGCGCGGTACCTGACGGCACGCAATGGAGCATGATCATCCTTTTGGGGATCGCGCAAATGGCAATTCCCTACGTGTTGTTTGCTCGGGGTTTGCGCTACATTCCCATCCAAGAAGCCGCCTTGATCCCGTTATTCGAGCCGATTTGCAATCCGTTGTGGGTCTGGCTGGTTTGGAATGAAAGCATCCCCGGTCCGACGCTCGTCGGTGGCGCCATGATTGCGGTAGGGCTGTTCCTGCGCTCCATGAGGGGATGGAAAGACCGTGGAGGCAGGCCCTAACTTTCCTCAGGGCCTCGTAATCCGGTTGGTTCAACGAAACAGGGCACGGAGGAATTGGCCCCCATGCCCTGTTCTGTCTTACGTTGAACTTCGCTGCAGACGTTACCCTTTGGCGGCGGCCAAGGCGGCGTCATAATTGGGTTCGTTGGCGATTTCGCTCACGTATTCGACGTGCGTCAATTTGTTGTCCGGACTGATCACGAAGATCGCCCGGGCCAAGACGCGATCCAGCGGGCCGCCGGAAATGGTCACGCCGTAATCGTCACCGAATTTAGTGCAGCGGTGACCGCTCAGGCAGGAGACGTTTTCCACGCCTTCGGCTCCGCACCAACGTTTTTGGCCGAACGGCAGGTCCATGCTCACGCACAGGACTTCGACGTTGTCCAGCGTGCCAGCGACTTCGTTGAATTGTTTGGTTTCTTTGTGGCAGGTCGGCGTATCCAGCGACGGCACCGTGGCGATGATCCGCGTTTTGCCGGCCGAGCTGGCCAACGTCACATCGCTCAGGTCCGCGCCTTGCAGTGTGAAATCGGGGGCATCGTCGCCGACTTTGAGTTCCGGTCCGACCAAATCCACCGGACCGCCCTTGAGCGTGACCGCTCCTTTACGAGTATCAGCCATGGTTGTGCTCCTAGAAACTTATCTTCCAAAATGGTTATCAGCGCGTTTCCACTGCGTGGCTCGCCGACGCGACCGACCGGCCGCAACTGAGTGCAAAATCCAATATGCCTTGAAGTATGGCGTTTCAAACTCGACTTGCAAGCGTCACAGGTGCGCAGTTTCTTCTTCGGCCCAAGTTGCTTAGAATGGCGGCGGCCGAGGGTGATTGCGAACCGGAAAGTGGACGTGCGGGTCATTTAATTCCGGGGCACAGCCCTGTTCTCGGTCCACGAATTTCGAATCTGGTAGTGGAAGTTGTCGTGAGTTATGACGGACTCGGTTTATGATTTTGATGTGGTTGTGGTTGGGGCAGGGCACGCTGGTGTTGAGGCTGCGCTGGCGGCCGCGCGGATGGGAGCCAAGACTGCACTACTCAGTATGAGTTGCGACACGGTCGCCGCCATGAGCTGCAATCCGGCGATCGGCGGAATCGCTAAAGGGCAAATCGTCCGCGAAATCGACGCGCTCGGCGGTTGGATGGGGCGGGCCATCGACGAAACCGGCATCCAATTCCGCATGCTCAATCGGGGCAAAGGCCCCGCCATGCACAGCCCCCGGGCCCAGGCTGATAAAAAAGCGTATCAGTTCCTCATGAAATGTGTCGTCGAGGATCAAGAGAACCTGACGTTGCGGCAGGAACTGGTCGAGCAGTTGTTGGTCGAAGACGGAAAATCGACCGGCGTCCGAGTACGCGGCAATGCCATTTATCGCGCCCCAGCCGTGGTGTTAACGACCGGCACGTTTCTGCAAGCAGTGATGCACACCGGCGAAGCCAAGACGGCCGGCGGCCGCGCGGGCGAAGGGACCACCGGGACGTTATCCGACAGTTTGCGAGAATTGAATTTCGAACTCGATCGCTTCAAAACCGGCACCCCGGCGCGATTGAACGGGCGCACGATCGATTTCACTGCCACCGAACGTCAACCGGGCGACGACGATCCGCAACCCTTCTCGTTTCTCACCGATCGCATCACGCAACCACAGATGGATTGCCATCTGACGACAACCACACCCGAGGTGCATGAACTGATTCGTGAGAATCTGCACCGCGCACCGATGTATAGCGGGCAAATCCAAACCACCGGTCCACGGTACTGCCCCTCCATTGAAGATAAGGTCGTGCGATTCGCCGAACAAAAGGGGCACCAGATTTTTCTGGAACCGGAGGGGCGCAATACGCGGGAGTATTATTGCAACGGCATCTCCACCAGTCTGCCGCGCGATGTGCAGGACAAGATGATGCGCATGATTCCCGGTTTGGAACGTGCCGAAATCATGCGATACGGATATGCGGTGGAATACGACTTCGCCGTCCCCACGCAATTGCATGCGACGCTGGAAACCAAATCGGTCGTCGGCTTGTATTTCGCCGGACAAATCAATGGTACCACCGGATATGAAGAGGCGGCCGGACAAGGGTTGCTGGCTGGCTGCAACGCCGCTTTGAAAATCGCCGGCAAACCGCCGTTGATTCTGGACCGCGACCAGGCGTATCTCGGCGTGTTGATCGATGACTTGGTGACAAAAGGAGTCGACGAGCCGTATCGCATGTTCACATCACGGGCAGAGTACCGGCTGTTATTGCGGCACGACAATGCGGATCGACGGCTGACGCGATTGGCTCATGCTGCGGGACTCGTCGACGACGACCGCATGCAACGGTTGCAAACGTTGGAGGAAGAGATCGCCCGCGCAGCCGCTTTGCTCTCGACGAAATTCCACGAGGGGAACAAGTTGGAGCAAGTCTTACGGCGGCCTGAAATGGATTGGGCGCAGTTGTGCGCGATTGCGCCCGAAGTGGCCGCGTTGAATTTGTCCCCACATGCGCAAGCACAAGTCACGATTGAAACGAAATACGCGGGTTACATTCGTCGCCAAACATCCCAAATCGCCAAGCAAGCACGATTGGCCGCCGTCCCTATTCCGGCGGAGTTTGATTATCACGCGATTCCGCAATTACGGACGGAAGCGAAAGAAAAACTGGCGAAGATAGCTCCCCGTGATATTGCGCACGCGGAGCGGATTAGCGGGATCACTCCGGCGGATTTGGCAGTCGTGCTGTTGTATCTCGAAGACCCGAGTCGCGTCGCATCTTAGGGACAACAAGACGAGTAACTTTGTGACTCTGCAAAGGGCACCATAAGCCTCGCCCTCTGGGGGTGCACGGCGAATACGAAGGGTATTGCACGATTCCGCAGAATGGATATAATGTGGGCCAACGGTAAAATCGGTAAGCAGTCTGTAGCCTGCCAGTTTGCCTGAATGTGCCTATTTGGCCATGTTCAAGCGACCTGGCGTTGACTCGCTTTCGGTTTACTGACTGTTGACGCTGAAAAACGAAATTGGCACTGAACGTAATTGGCATTGGAAGTCACGTTCATGCGACGATGAGTGTTTTGGGCTGGAGCGGCTCAGCAGGGCCATCCAGTCACCCGGACTGTCCTTATCCACGCAGTCTCCCCACGTTTTGCCGGCAACGCTTCAAAATCTTTGCCTGCGGATGTGGTGTGGACGTCTTGGGAAGTCGGTCCGGTAAGCGGTTGTCGCGGTCAGGGAGGGCTTGGCCTCTCTTCGCGGAGGGATTCACGAGAGGTTCTGTTACGTCGGATGCGGGATCGCAGACCGATGGTGAAGGTGGACGAGCACCATGAAAACAGTCTTTACAACCGGTGAGGCGGCAAAGGTCTGCAAAGTCAGTCAGCAAACGATCATTCGTTGTTTCGACTCAGGCCAACTCAAGGGTTTCCGAGTTCCCGGATCCCGGTTTCGCCGGATTCCTCGGGACTTGCTGTTCAAGTTCATGAAGGAAAACGGCATCCCTACCGATGCGCTGGAAAGCGGACGCCGCAAGGCGTTGGTGGTGGACGACGACGAGGAACTTGTAGAATTGATCAGCGACGCATTGGAAGCCGACGGCCGATTCGAAATCCGGACGGCCAACAACGGCTTCGATGCCGGCATGATGGTTAAGGAATACCGGCCCGACGTCATCGTGCTGGACGTTATGCTTCCGGACATCAACGGTAAAGAGGTCTGCCAGCGCGTACGCAGCGATTCGAATTTGGACGATACGCGGATCATTTGCATCAGCGGCATGGTCGAGCAGGACAAGATCGGCGAACTGATTGACGCCGGCGCGAATGTATTTTTGCAAAAACCATTCGAAGTCGACCAGCTTGTCGATGCATTGTGCCGCGAGCTGGACATCGAGCCGACCAGCGGAAAATAGTCAGCGGATTCAACGACAGGCCCAGTTCCGGCGAATACCGGGCTGGGCTTTTTTACTACAGGTCGTTTCAAAACCCTCTGAAGCATTTTGCTGACACTGACCGGCAAGTTGCCAGAACAAGCTCAACCGGGTTTTGAAACTGATTTTACAAATCGACGCGGCGAACTACCCACCGGTTCAATTTCAGGTTGTCACCGGAATCAATCATCCATGCGCCCGCTTTTCAATGATCCGCCGACACATTCCGGCAAAACAGGCCCGACCATGGACTCTGAATTGGCGCAGCAACAGTTATGGCAAGCCAAGTTGGAAGCATTGGCTGAATTTGCCGCCGGGGCCGGTCACGAAATCAACAATCCGTTGGCCGTGATCATCAACCGCGCGCAGCGTCTTCTGGAGGAGGAACCCGACCCGCGGCGTCAACGGGAACTGGCCGCCATCGGTGCCCAAGCGTATCGCATTCGCGACATGATCGGCGATACGATGCTTTTTGGGCGACCACCTGAACCGGTCCCCGAATCGTGTGATTTGGCGGACACGATCCGTGAAGTTGCGGAAAAGCTCGCCGAAGTCTTCGATGCCACGCACACGACGTTGGAACTACAAATCGAGGACTGCCCACCACTCCACGCCGATCCCCTGCAACTGAAAATCGTCATCAGCAGTTTGTTGCAAAACGCCGCCGAAGCCGCCGGAGAACAGGGCCGCGTGCGAGTCACCACGACATCCGTCTTGGAAGGCACCGCACGGTTTGTTAGGCTGTGCGTCATCGACAACGGCCCCGGCTTGAGCGAGATCGACCTGGAGCATTTGTTCGACCCGTTTTATTCCGGACGGCAAGCCGGTCGCGGATTGGGTTTCGGCCTGTCCAAATGCTGGCGAATTGTCGATGGTCACGGCGGACGGATTGACGTTTCGCGCACACTGTCGGGAGAAACGGTCTGCGCGGTGTTTTGGCCCACGGACGGCGGCGACAACGACGGCGACAAGTGAGCGAGTTGCTGCGGCGCCGTTTGATGCAATGGTGTGCCATTCTGTCGTACGATGGATCGGCCTCATTTTGTCTCATCAAAAGTATGCCAAAGGAATGGTGGCTGAGTGATGAAAACGTTCTCGGCGAGTTGTTTGCTGCTGCTGATACTGGCGCATCCCGCCTGTGGGCAAGTGCCGGCTGCCGAGCGTAACCCGCCCCCGTTGCCCCCGCAGTTTCGTATTCTGGATCCGGGTGTAGTCATCTCCGGTGTCCCGATTGCAAAAGTGGTCATTGAAGCTCTCGATCCCGAAGGACAACTGGATACCGGTTTCAACGACCGAGCAATGATTGAAGGCATCGTTATTCGCACCGCCGGAAAACCGGTGGCGATCCCCCCGTTTCAAGATGGACTACTCACGCTCACCACAGACTTTGCACGAGAGACGAAGGTCTATGTGGAGAGCAGCCATATATCCGTCCACCGTTTGAAGAAACCCCAACGGACTGTCGTGTTATCAGTTGTGCGGATTCCTGGGCTGCTCAGCTTATTGCCGCCGCTACTGGCGATTGGCGTCGCCGTTTGGCTACGGAACGTTATTGTCGCGCTATTCGCCGGCGTGTGGGTGGGGGCGGTGATTTTGGCTCAGGGCAATTTCTTTGCCGGTTTCGTTCGCACGCTCGACACGTACTTGCTGAATCAACTGACGCAGCCCAATGATCCTGCACACTCGCATTTGCTGATCATTCTGTTCACGATGTATCTCGGCGCAATGATCGGCGTGATGTCGGCCAGCGGAGGCACGCATGCGCTGGTGGACTCGATGTCGCGGTTTACACGCACGCGGCAGCGGGGTCAGCTGATGACGTGGTGCCTAGGCATGGTGATTTTTTTTGACGATTACGCCAATACCATGTTGGTCGGGACGACGATGCGGCCGGTGACCGATCGTCTGAAAATCTCCCGTGAGAAACTGTCGTTTCTGGTCGATTCCACGGCGGCTCCCGTCGCCGGTTTGGCGTTGATATCTACATGGGTAGGATTTGAATTGGGCCAGATCCAGGATACCTATACGATCTTGGGACTTGATTCACAGAGCGTGTACGAAGTTTTTCTGTTTAGCATTCCCTATCGATTTTATGCTGTCTATTTGCTGGTGTTTGTGGCTTTGATCGCGATCGTGGGGCATGACTACGGACCGATGCTCAAAGCCGAAATTCGTACGTTGGTTTACGATCAGCCTGCGGCACCGGGAGCGGCGGTTGCGTCCAACGAATCGCAACTCGTGGACTTGCCCGATCGGCCGACTGCTTTCAATGCGATCATCCCTCTTGTGGGATTGGTTGCGCTGGTGTTGCTGGGGCTGTGGTTCAGCGGCAGCCGTCTGCTGGACAGCGCCAACGCGCAGGCTCTCGCGTCCGGTCAGCCGGCTTTAGAAACAACAATTTGGCGTGTCATCGCGTTGGCCGAATCGAACCGCGTGTTGTTTTTCGCGTCGTTCACCGCCTCCATCGTTGCCATTGCTACGGCGATGCTCTTCAAAACCTTAACGTTGAACCAAGCGATCGAAGCCTGGCTCAACGGGGCCAAGAGCATGTTTTTGGCCATGGTGATTTTGATCCTGGCGTGGGCCTTGGCCGATATTTGCCAGGCAGGCCAATTGAATACGGCTGGTTTTCTTGTCGAACATACGCAGCAAACACTAGCCGTCCAATGGGTCCCGGCTGTGGTCTTTATTCTGGCGGGGGTGATTTCCCTGGCGACGGGAAGTTCATTCACGACCATGGGACTGCTGATGCCACTGGCGATCACTATCACACATAGTAAGCTGGCCCTGCTCAACCAAGGAGATCCCAGTCACCATTTGATGGTCGCTTCGATCGGAGCAGTCCTGTCCGGTGCTATTTTTGGTGACCATTGTTCGCCGATTTCCGATACGACGGTCCTCTCGTCGGCCGCTACAAATTGCGACCACCTGGATCACGTCGGCACGCAAATTCCATACGCGCTGACCGTCGCTGGCGTCTCACTGCTGTTTGGGTATATCCCGATTGGTTTTGGCTATTCATTTATAGTAGCACTATTGCCGATGGGGGCCATTGTGTTGCTGTTGATCATTCAGTTTTACGGTCGATCGGCCGAGACCCAAGCCAATATCATCCTGGCTGAGATCGGCGAAGCGACTCCGGAGTCCAACGCCATAGACGACGAATCCGAAGAGGCAATGGAAGACGAAGAAAAACGCCAACGCCGCCTAGAACGCGAGGCAGCCGAAGCCGAGGCCAAAGAGCAAGCCGAAGAAGAGCCGCCGGAAGTCGATGAGGGCGGAAAGTTCTAAGAACGTCCGCCCTCAATCGCTGAACCGATAACCATCTAGGATTCCAACTACTTGGTCTCGTCCACGATTCGCACCTGCATCTCGTCGGAGTTGCCCTTCAGCTCCGGAGCATACATCGCATACCCCCGCGTCGGCAGGGCGTTGAAGAGGCCGGGAATCTCCGCCCGCATGCGATAGGCGATGCTGTGTTTGCCACGGGCCAAATGCCGCACGAAGAACGTTACGCGGTCATCGCGAAGTTCCATATAAGCCCGCATTCCCTTGCCGCCGTAGCCGCTACGGACTTCGTACGGTTCAAACCCGGCTGCCTTCATGTCTTCGAATACGAGGTATTCATAGTCGTTTTTGCTGTCGATTTCTAATTCGATTTCGATCAGGTCGCCACTGTGGATTTGTTCCAAATTAACAAGTTCCTGCCGATCATATTTTTCTACTTTTTGGTCAACCGCTTGCCCCCGCGAACCGGCGACTTTGACCGTTTTGTCGCGCTCGACCAACTTGTAGTATTTGCGATTGACTTTGACTTCTAAGCCGGCACGCTCGATGAATTTCTCCAACGTGAAGGTCGTCAGGTAGCCGTTAAAATAGAGCGGGCCGGTTCCCTTTTTGCGGAGTTCGATCGTATGCCGACCAGTGGTGATCGCGTCGCCCACAAGGACAACTTTGTTGTCGAAGCTGAATAGGTTTTCGGCGTCGATTTTAACTTCCTTCTGTTTTTCGCCGTCGTAGTAAATCTCGACTGTCATGTCCGGGCGGTCTTCGCCGCTAGCGACCATGTAATCGGCAAGGGCTTCAACACACAGCGCTGTGTCGCGGGTGCTGTTCCAATAGGTGGCGTGTTTGCGGTTGTTTAATAGATACTTCACCAGTCGCGACGCCTTGCGTGATTTTGGTTCTGTGCGAGCGAGCAGTTTGAGGTACATCGCATGCGCCTCGAATTCGCTGCCGTACCAAGACCACCAATACCCACTGTTGGGTAGGTTGAGATACGCGGTTTGGTTTTCGTCATCCTCGACGAGGTATTGCTCGATATTCCGCATGATCATCGCCAACTGCTCGGCTTGCTGTTGTTTTTGCAGTGCCAAACCAAACAGTGCCATGCCGTAGACCGATAACTTGGTGCGATCGCGATACAAAAACTCTCGCATATCAGCGCTGGCAATGTCGGCATCAACGAGCACCATATAGACGAGTGCATCGAGATTATCGGCCCGCGTTTTATACGGTTTCTTTTCGGTGGCTGCGTTTTTGAGCAATTCGATTTGCTGATCCTGATAACGCTTTAACCACTCGACGCCGCGTTCGTACATCCCCGGCACCAGGGCCACGTCGTTGGCCTTAGCCAGTTGTAAACCGCGCACGACGTTGGCTGTCGTGTGCGGATAGGAATGCTCGCCCCAGCCGGAGAACCACCCCCAGCCGCCGTCGGACAGTTGCATCTCAGTCAAAGCTTGCAGGTTTTCGGCAACGATCTCGCGCAGGAGGTCCTCGTCGAAGACTGGATCCACGTCGAACCGTTTCCATTGCGTCGCCCGCTGGGCATCGTCGCCGATTTCCTGGGCGTTGAGATTCGTCCGCTTTTCGCGGATGTCCTTGAGGTTCAGTTTCATCCGCAACAGGATGTTTTGCGTGATGACCGCCGGCAAGAACCGATTGAGCGTGCTTTCGGTCGTCTTATAAGGGTAGTTGATGAGATAAGGTAGCGCATCGACCATCGCGCCGGCCAAACTCGGCGAATAGCGGATCTCTAGGATCGACTCATTGATCCGTCGCGCTTCGGGAACGTCGATCGTGAACTTTCCGGTCGTTTCGTCGGGCCGCAAGGCGCCGGAGATCGATTCCAGCTTGAGCATGCCATGGACGTACACCGGGAACTTCATCTGCATTGCGTCCGATTCTTCATCGGTCAGTGCTTTGACGCGAACAGTCGCTTCGCCGGGATTGATAACGCTCACCCGCCAA
>Ga0316204_10011444_pt1 | contig 11098 bp, 12 predicted proteins | sample 6monrhotite_MG_2_FD_205661 | JGI IMG/M metagenome (GOLD analysis project Ga0316204, IMG submission 205661) | Microbial mat bacterial communities from mineral coupon in-situ incubated in ocean water Damariscotta River, Maine, United States -... | ecosystem: Environmental > Aquatic > Marine >...
CTCTTCCGTTAATTCCTCGTCTGTATCCTCTTTTTGGCTTTCAACCTCATTTAAAATCGTTTTAAGCCCACTATCTGCCGATATATTTCTGAATTTTTCAAACGTACTTTTAATTTTTTCAACAATAGCAGAAATTGAACTCTCAGGAAATTTTAAAATTTTCCTGATTTCTTCAATTTTTTCTTTCATGTACGTATTTTGATTTTTTAGTTTTTCATTTTCTGATCTTAATTTTTCCATGCTTAGATCTTCTTTTTTTTCTTTTTCCTCAATCTTCTTTTTTTTCTTTTGAGTTTCTAAATCAATTTGCTTTTTCATTTCTGCTCTAAACTCTTTACCGCCTTTTATGTACAAAGAATTTAAATCCCATTTTTTAGCTTTTGCGATATCAATCATCAATTTAACTCGTTCACTCATATTCTTTTCATCTGACGATTCACTCGATATCGTATTTCCTTGATCTATTATATTTATATTTTTTGCCCTGTTGGTAAATTTAACTCCATTTTGATTTTTTTGGTCAACGTAATAACCTTTCAATTTATCTTTGACTTGATTCTCATATTGCTGATAAAATATTTTCTGCTGATAAGTTTCATCATTTGTGATGCTATTTTCATTTTCTCTTTTTTCAAGCTCTTCGTTTTCTCTCACGATATTTTTTGTCACAAAAATTATTTCTTCCTCATTTGCGTCTGTGTTTACAATATCCGCCATATCACCAATAAATTTTTCTTGCACGTCTTGTTCTTGTAGAAGTTGTTCGTCTCTTGCTTCAAGGGTTTCTTGTAGGTCTTCTCTAGCTCTTTCGTGTACTTCTTTAATTTCTTCGAGAGTTAATTCTTTAGCTTCAAGTTTTTCAAGAAGCTCTTTATTTAATTGTTCAAGTTTTGCATAATCTTCTCTTTTTGCTCCAGCTTCTTGAAATTCTTTTTTTACATCTTTTTTTGATTTTGTCAGGTCTGATTTTTTTGCTATTTTTTGCTCTTTTTCTTTTGCTTCTTTATAGTCGTATGTGTCTAATCTCTTGTTATTTTTACCTTTTGCGTTTTTAATCAACTGCTGATATTCTTTTTTTTGTTGTTCCAAATTGTCAAACTTTTTTTCGTGTAAAGGCTCTGTGATTTTGTCGATTTCGATGTAAGTTAGGTAGTTTCGATTTTCGCTTCTTTCCATGTTTAATATTTTTGCGTTTTCTGTTTGAAGTTCAGATAATTCTTTACGTCCTAATTTTTTTCTGATTGAACTTCCCTCGCTGTCGATTCCTACAAATTCAATATGAGCGTGATAGTTTTTTATTTCATCCCCAAGGTTTGAATTTTCGTGTAAATTTCTAATTTCATCGGCTTCATTTTTTAAATGACCCTCGTCACGATGAATTGAATATTGAACAACTTTTGCACCAAATTTTTGTTCTAATAATTCACAAACTTTTTTTACATCATTTTCGCCATGGTTCTCGTTTAGATTTACAATTGCAGATAAATGTGTCAATGTTTTTGAATGTAGATTTTTGCGTGTAGGGTGATTTTTTAAATATGCTTGAGTCCTAATCTCAACTTCTTTTTTCCATTTTCCAATCGCTTCACGTGCCGTGCAACTTGTGTAATTATCTTCATCGTGAAAGATTGAATTTTTAGTTGCTCGACTTCGGTCGTTATGAGCAAAATATCCAATCCGACCAGCCTCTATATGTATATTACTTTTTGCCATTTTGTATATCCTTTTTTTCTTTTTTCGTACACACCCTTGCGGTTGTAGAAAACTCACACATATTACGTTAGTAAAGTGTAGTGAGTACTCACTACACATTACCTATCGGTAAAGTGTATGAGAAAATCACCCACAAGGGGATGAATTTTGGTAGAGCGTCAGGGGGGTGCAAACACATCTACACCCTACCATGTAAAACATGTAAGACACCCTACTATCGCATTCCGCTAATCGCTCCAATTGTTCCTCATTTTTAGCACCACTTGTGGCGCAAAAAATCGAGGGCAAAAGGGCAACACATACACCTATGTTTACACCATTCCTTTGCTTGTAGCTTTGCTCTCAATTTCACTCACGCTCTCGTGAATGTCACTACCCTTTTGATCGTCATGACCAAACACAGAAAGTATCAATTTTGAACCATTAAAAACAAAATAAAAGGCAAATAATGAGGTCATAATTGCAATGGAAACGTCAACTAAACCATGTAAAAAAGCTAATAATAATGTAGTTTTTTCTAACGTGAAAACGCTTGTATCAATGTTGTTTTCTGTAAAAAAACCGAAGATTTGTGCGGACATTGCGAAGCCTAAAGTGGTGATTAGATAGATAGCCAAACTAGCAATCATTAATGAAAGCACAATCAAAACAGGCTTAAATACAATGACAATTCCACGAATTAAAAAGCTAATAATTTGCTCTTTTTGGTTTCTGGAAAATAGGTAAACAACGTAGAAAGGAGCTATTAAAGAGTAGACGAACAGGGTGATAAAATAGTATCCGATTGCCAAAATCGAAGCGATTGTAACCGCGACCAAAGGCAAATATAAATAGACACTTTTCATCATTGCAAAAACAATAATATAAGACGATTTATCCAACAAGTATGATGCAAAATTCATGATAGAATCTCCGATGATTGGAATCTTAGAAACTGTTTCATTTGCACTTTTTTTCGCATTGAATTTAGGTGCTAAATCTCTATATGTTTCCAATACTGTGCTAGATCCTGGGACGGTCATCCAAGGCATAGAATAGGCAATATCATCAATGCCAAATCCAAATGTGCTATCATCTGATTCATCTTTAAATAACCCTAAATTTTCAATAAATATCTTATTGAAAAGAACGAATGGCGCATAAATAAACCCGTTTTGCGCTTGATTTTTTAGCATATTTTCAGCGATGCTGATGTAATTATTTATCATTTCTTTAGGCGCAATTTCTGCAACTTTCGTAAGAAATTCTTCGTTTTTTTGCATTTTTAGATTTAAATCATTGACTTTTAAATCTATATTTCTGCAAAATGTTGTTGTCAGTCGTGGGCTTTTTTCTCCCCATTTTTTGAAATATATTTTTTCAGATATTTTATATTTTCCCTCATTTTCAGACCTTGGAAAAGATGTTATTCCGTCAGCTTGATAACCATTTCGACCCATATAATTATCTGATATATTTGAATAGCATACTGATTGTATGCCTTTATATTTCCTAAATAAATTTACTAAATTTGCTTGTTCTTCAAGAGTTTTTTTAATCTCTTTTTTTGAACTAATTCCAATTTTTCTTTCGATGTCGTTCAAATAAATTCTGCTCGTAGCGTTGCTTAATACATCTCCAAAATGCACTCCCAATTTAGCAAATGTACCGATGGAATCTTGAAAAATGCTTTGCGCATATTGAATTTTTTCGCCTGTTTCATCTGCAATTAAATAGCGATTTGGTGAAATAACAAACGTAATAAAGAGCAAAATACCAATTGCGCTCCTTTCTATGATATCTTCCTGATCGAAAAGACCCTGTGCTTTCTTGCTGATTTTTTCAAAGCTAATTAGGATTAACGAAACAGGTAAAAACATTGAAAAAAGTAAAAGTTTTAATTTTTCAAGTATTGGATGAGCGGTGATCACCCAATCAAAAATAAAGCTCACCCAATCTAAATTTATTTCTTTAATCAGGTCTGAATCTTCTAATTCATAAGTGCTTTGAAGTACTACTTTATTGTGCTTAATACTGCTTTCTATATCAAGCGTTTCGTTATTCATCGTGATAATCGACAAAATGTACTCTGATAAATTCAATCTTGTAATTGCCGTTGTATCCCCATAATTTGAGTTCAAATATTTCTTTTTTAATTCTGCGATTGTTGAGTTTGTTTGTTTTTTAATTTCGTCTTCATCAACAAAATTGATTTTTTTAAATTTCTTTTCGATTTCGCTTTTTTCTGCAATTGTTAATTTTTTTAATTTGCACGAATAATTCGTGAAAAGTAGATTTGACTGAACTATATCCTCGCCATTATAAATATAATAATGAAAAGTTCCCGTTTGTAGATCTACATCTTTGAAACGTGTGTGAAGACCATATTCAATCTCAAGCTCATCACTAGTGTCTTTAACCTCGGGATACAAATATTCGCACGTTTCGGTCGGCTTAGGATAAATTATTTTTATTTCAGGAGCAGTTATTCTTTTTTTTATTGGTGCTTGTGCCTCCGCCTCTGCTCTAGCTACTGTTTCTACATAGTCACCAATGTAAACATTTGCCCCATTTGCAAAATTGAAAAGAAATAAAAAACCAATTAGTATTTTAATCAGCTTCATTTTGGGCTTCTTCATAATTTTCATCGCTATAAAGGATTATAAATCTTCCCTCAAATTGTATAAATCGCTTGTTTATTTTTGCATAATAAATTTCTTTTTTTTCATCAATAATTTGCAGAATATCAATGAATCCATACACTATCAAACCGAGAAAAAAACCCGTTCCCATTCCAGATTCAAACGCAAATGGCAAATCGTGTTTAAAAGCATAAAAGCCAAGACCCATAAACGCAATCAAGGCTAACAAACTTTTTGTCAATCGCAACGATTGGGAAAGCCAACTAACAACAAAAAAGACAACTACGAGCGCACAAATGATTGAAAATACCAAGGCTTCACCACGATAATTTATCATTCTTTCTGTGAAAAAATTTCCGCTCACAAAATAAACAAATAGAAGAATTGGCAAAGTTTTTATTAAAAATATAACCCAAATTGGCAATTTTTGAAGCTCAACTTTTCCTAAATTCCATTGCCCGATATTGTTTTTTTTGTCGAGCCATCGAAAATTGATATCTTCGTAGCCAAATAAAAGAAATGCGATTTTATTCATTTTTGCGTTCATTTCATTAATCATCTTAAGACCTTTAAATCTTCTAAATCTTCAATTTTTACACTATTGTGAAATCTCGCCTCATGCCACATTTTTTGAAGTCCGTGTTTGTTTTGTATGAATGCGTAATGCTCAACTAATTTTCTATATTCGTTGTTTGCTTTTTCTAATCTTTCAATTATGTTGTTATTGTTGTATATGTTGAAAAAAGAGAACAACAAAGCACCTATGAGCACGTAAATAGCTACATGATTCGGCTCTTTATTTGGCTCTTTTTTGATTTGACCATGTTTTTCTTCGTACCGTCTGATTGCTTCTTCTTCGTCTATTGGCTCTTCTCTTTCATCTGACATTGTGAACCCTTTTTTTATTTATTTTTTTATATAGTTTTTGAGAATTTTGGATAATACTTTTTAAAATTTCAATTTCAAAAGCATTTAGATTTCTCTTTTTGCCTACCTCGAAAACGAACAAATGAATGTCTTGCATTAATTTATTCATGAGATTCACTTTTTAGCTCAGTAATGAATTTTTGAACTTCGGAGAGTTTCCAAAAATTTGTCATTCCGAGTTTTATATTTTTGGGAAATTCCCCTTTTTTCATTAATTCTGTCAATTTTGTTTTGCCAATTGGTACGAATTTTTTCACTTCTTCAAGTGTCAATAATTTGTCCAATTTCTCATTTTCATTTTCATTCATTTTCGTCCTTTTGATAACATACTAATAGTTTCTATAACGTTTGTAAATGGCTTAGAATAGGGGTTTAAGATAGAATTAGAGTTGTAATTAATAATGTATATTATGAATTTTGCATCAAATGTTAGGTTTTTTTTGAGGGGAAATTTGTGAAATTCTTTTTTAAAAAGCTACAAACGGTAACAAATGGCATTAGAATTGCTTCATATAATATATATAGTATAAGATATGTACATTATCCTTAAATATATATATATTATGCTAAAAACTATATATATGATGCTTAATTATATATCATTTTGTAAATAGAGGTAAATATGAAAATAGTAGTTATGAGCATAAAAGGCGGAGTCGGTAAAACTCCAATTTCTTTTAATCTCGCGAAAGATTTTGATTTAGATATTCAGACAAACGACCATAGTGCGCTAGAAATGATTTACAAAGAGAGAACTACGATTACAAATGATTTGTACATGGCGGAGAATACTGTTTATGACTTGGGCGGATTTACTGCTCACGGAGTAAATAAAATTGTTGAAAATGCAGATATAGTGATTGTTCCTGTATTCAATGACTATTCAGCTCTAAGCCAAACAATAGCAACTCTTAATCAATTAAAGAATCCTAAACATGTTTTGATAGCTGTAACTAGAACAGAAAATAAAGATTTTAAAAATGTTAAAAAAGTTCTAAAAGAAGAATTTGAGGGATTAGAATATTTTGAATTTCCACTTACAAAAGCTTTTAAAAACAGTATAGAATATGGCGAAAGCGTTATAGAATTGGTTAAAACAGATAAACAATTAGCTCATTGGTATAAAGAATATGCTAAAAGATATATATCTCCATTTAATAAATACATAAAAAAGGTAATTAAAAATGGCTAAGAAAAAAATTGCTTTTAATTCAGATGCAACAGAAGAAACGCCAAAAGAAAGAATTACAAGCTATGATCAAAAAGATAAAGAGCAAGACATTATTAAAAAAGTTCTAGGCGGTAGAACTCCAAAAGCAAAAGAAGATATCAAGAGTGAAAAGAAATTATTGAGCTTTACAAAAAATGAAATTGTAGAACTTGAAAAAGTTCAAAAGATATTAGGTGATGCGACTTTTAATAAAACAATTTATAGATTGATTGAGCTTGGCAAAGAGCATATTAAAGAATCTATGTAATATATAGGAAGAAAAATGAAACAAAAGTTAGATGAGTTACTATACACTGATGGAATACAAGACTACATGAGTTTAAAGATATTTGATTTAACTACACATATTAAAAGATTTGAATCATCTTTAGTAAAAGACATGGATAAGTTAAATAAAGCATATAAATCTCTTTTCAATTCAATTTGGAAAGCTTCTATTATCTTTGATAAAATTGAATTTAATAGACATTTGTTGAATAATGGAATTATGGTGAAAATACAATATGGTGGATTTGTAAGAACTGATATTGAGCATTTTCATACGATTGTAGATTCATCAATGAATTATTTGATAGCAATCATGTCTGAGATGCTAATTTTCAAAACAAAAATTGATAACTTTAATACATTTTTAATACATTTAGCAGAATATAAAGATGATTTAGGAACTGATATTTTTGAGTTATTAAATGAATTATCAGATGAAACTTCATGGTATAAAAAATTAAAAAGAGTTCGAAATCACTTGGTTCATAGAGGTGCAGAAACAATGGTTTTTTTTAATGATGGTCAAAATACTGCGTTTGAAATTAATTTTAATAAAGGAAAAAAAGCAGAACAGTTTATCTTTGAAGAATATGCGGTTGAGCATTATGTAGAATATTTATATTTCTTACATAAATTAGGTTTATTGCTCGAGAAAAAAATAAAACCTATTCATCCACAATCAAAATTCAGAATAACAGGTCAAGGATTAAAAGTATTAAAATCTTGGGCAGATAGATAATTAAGTTTAAAACAAATTTCTCAAATACTTAAGCGAAAACCCTCAACACAAAGGCTACAAAGCCTCTTTAAGCTTTGCTAGTTTGATGGAGTTTCCTTAAAAAGTGAGCAAAGCCCTAAATATAGGGAAAGTACCACGATGAGAACTAGTATTATGTTAACCCGTTATTATGAAAAAAAGAACTAATTGCCATATTTTAATAATAAAACATTATAATGCGCGTACAATTTACCATATGTAGTGACAATATCAATACAACTAAAGGCAAATCATCATGAAAAAAGACTCAAGTAATTCAACTCCGCAATCTGATACAAAAGTTGCTGGTTTACCAAGAAATTTACTTGGTAGAGATTATTCAAGGACTATACATTCATATGCCAATCAATCATCATTGCAATTAAGTAGTGATGATGTAGCTATGCAATTCGGTGTAACAAGCGTAGATGAAAATGGAGAACCTTTTGTTAACGTAGAAAGCCATATTTCTATGTCTATTAGTCATTTTGAAAGATTTATTAAGAATTGTAACAGTCTATTAGAAGAAATTAAAAAGCTTGATGCCAAATAAAATTATTACTACGGCTAAACATCCTAGAGATGGTACCGATATTGTTATATATGAAGAGACATGGACTAATCATGCTTTATTACATGAAGAATTAAAAAGTTGTGGTGAAAGTGATTGCTTAAATGAAGTTGTTGAAACTTTAAACAATCCTGATGTCATTAGGAAAGGAAGAACTCAAAATACTGAATTGTTTGTAAGACACACAATTAGAGAAGATTTTGAAACTTTTAAAGGTTTTTCTGTTGCAACAAAAAAGAATGGCAATATTACGTTAATGACAACAGCGTATTTTGATGTAATAAAACATTCTAAAGGTAAAGTTATATGGAAGAAAGGCGATAGTGATGAGTAAATATACTATTTCTTATGATAATATGGCTGATGTTTTATATATTATAGTAAAAAAAGCTAAAGCTACACAAACTATTCTTGATGATGATTATATTGCTATTAGAACTATTGACAATGATTTATGTGGTCTTACAATAGACGGGTTCAAAGATAGACATGATGATAATTCTTGGAAAGATATCTTTATAACAAAATATATAGCTGACTTTAATTTGGATGAACTACCTAAAATTAATTAATACTATTCATCCATGGGTGGAAAATGTTTCGTCCTGTAACACTCCAAGAAAAAAACAAGAATACTTACGCTGTATTTAGACAAAGTTTTAGTAAATGTGTTCAAGCCTCTTGAAAGTGTATTTAAATTTGGTATAATTTCATTACCAAGCTGTTGCTTTTTCTAAAGTTCACAGAACGGAAAAAGGTGATTAAGACTTTTAAAAAGTTTTACTCACCTTTTTTTGTGCCAAATTTTTACCTATTGACATTGAATGTGATTTATTGTAGAATTTCCGCAAGTTTTTATTAAAGCAATTTTAAGAAATGGTTTTGATAAAGATTGATGAATTAAGAAAAAGCAACAGCTTGGTAACTCTGCTTTTTTCTTAATTCTCCCAAAAAATCTTTTAAAAATCAGCAACGGAACTAAAAAAGATGAATAAAAAACTATATAGTTTTATTCAGCTCAATAGCCTTTTCTGCGGAAGAGTACCTAACATGAGTTGATCGCAACACAAACTACAAACCAACCTCAAAAGAGCTATGTACAGCTTTCAGAGCTTGAACATACACTTCTAAAAAACGCACCTCAAACAATAAGAGGCGGACAAGATAAGCAAGTTTACGGCACTCAACATAAAACACTACACGCATTAAAGAAATTCAATTACATTCATTTTAATACTCAAGACCGCTTAGATTGGTTAATTTTCGACCTAGACATTATCCCAGCTCAAGTAAAAAATATAGATGATATGAGGTCTTATATATCTTTCGTTTGGGAGCTTGAAGAACCTACTTACATTCTTAAAACCGACAAAGGCTACCACATTGCATACTTGCTTGAGTGGGGAGTACTTACAAAAGAGAATCCAAAAGCTCTAATAAAATATGAACATATCCGTAATGCTATCGGTCAAATTATGCAAATGGATACAAACGCAAGACGTTCACATGGAATTTGGAGAAATCCACTAAAGCATGAACACTATTACAGCGGTATTGAATACTCGCTTGATGATTTAATCTTTGAACACAAAGACCTCGTAAATCCAAATCACCCTGATTATTACCAAAGAGCAGAGCAAAAAGCTCTTAACGAGATAGTAAGAGATAAAACAAAGTCACTCAATGATCAGAACAAGTTCACCGTTAAGCTCTTGATGGCAAAAGTCTTACGTTCAACCGTAAATGAGAAAATTATCGCAAATGGTTTTAGAAAAAGCACAATTTTTCAACTGGTGATGTTAAGTGCAAAGAAAAAAGATAGCGTAACAGAACAAGAGCTGCTTGATATCGCAAATAAATACAATTACTTTACAATAGAACCACTGTCTCAAGCAGAACTACGAAATATCGCTAAATCCGTACAAAAATATCACGCAGAGGGCAAAATATATGTAGTTAACCCAACATATATTAAAGATAGAGGCGTTATGTGCCTAGATTACACTAAACCACTAGAAACACGTCAAAAACAAGGCGCAGAGTACACTCACGCTAAACGAAAAGAGAGAACAAAGCTAAGAATACAAGTAGCTATTAAAACGCTTCATGTAGCTAATAAAAAGATAAATAAGGTAGCAGTTGCAAAAGAAGCTGGTGTAAGCGTAAGAACTGTACAAAACTATCAAGATGAGTATGAAAACGCTCTCAACGCTCTTGAGGAAAAATCAACTACCAAGTCACAAAACAATAGTGTGCAAAATGGTGTTATATGCTGTCTTAAGTACTTCTTTACAAATTCCCTGTTCGCTCCCTCACCTCTTCGACCTAGTTATTTGAGTTTAAATCGTAGATTCAAGAAAAAAATTAAATTAATGAAGTTTGAGAAAATAGAAAGTTTTGGTTTTAGTCTTCAGAATGGATTTGATAGTTCGTGATAACAACTAGACACCAAAAAGGTATCTAATTGCAACAATTGCTATTTTAAAAAATAAGGTAACGATTAAGCAATACATTTTTTTCCTTTCGTTGAAGATATTAATAGAGCTTTTAAAAGGTCTTAAACACTAAAACAAGCTCACGAATGAAAATTTATAGAAAAAACATTGCTTAAATGTCATTAAATTTGAAGTAGAGTTATATTTGCTCTTGTTGCCCTCGATTTTTTAAGAAAAATGAGGAACAATCGGAGCTTGAAAAGCGGAGTGCGATAGGTTCTTTATCTCTGTCTGCGAACTTTTTGAGATTTTTCTTTTATTTCGTCCGATGAAGATTCTCTATCACGACTAAAGAATTTTTCGAGTTTCTCTTCTCTTTCTTTTTTAGTGCTTTGAAATTCCTCGACCGAAATAAAAGGACTATCTTTCTCGCTTGACGTTTTTTTGACCTCTTCCGTTAATTCCTCGTCTGTATCCTCTTTTTGGCTTTCAACCTCATTTAAAATCGTTTTAAGCCCACTATCTGCCGATATATTTCTGAATTTTTCAAACGTACTTTTAATTTTTTCAACAATA